>OHVO01000909.1_pt1 | contig 11272 bp, 10 predicted proteins | sample 1579371 | NCBI WGS metagenome assembly OHVO01 (sample SAMEA3882557, study PRJEB24775) | human gut metagenome | biome: human-associated habitat; feature: intestine environment; material: feces | place: Netherlands | collected 2009/2010 | reverse complement strand
CTCGACTCCGAGCGCGACCACTGGATGACGGCGGATGAGGCGCAGGCCTACGGCCTTGTGGACAAGGTCATTTACAAGAGATAAGGACAGTTTGACTTATGAGTGAAGATAGGAAAAAAGAGCTTCGCTGCTCGTTCTGCGGCAAGAGCGAGCACGAAGTGCACCGCATGATCCAGGGGCCGGGCGTGCGCATCTGCGATGAGTGCGTCCGCCTGTGCATGGACGTGCTGGAGGACGGCTATGAGCCGCACGATGAGCTGGAAGCGCCCGACTCCATCCCCACGCCGCGCGAAATTCGCGAGGTGCTCGACCAGTATATCATCGGGCAGGAGGCGGCCAAGGTCGCGCTGTCCGTGTCCGTCTACAACCACTATAAACGCATCTTCTTCGGCGGCGACGACGAGGTGGAGCTGCAAAAGAGCAACATCCTGCTCCTCGGCCCCACTGGCAGCGGCAAGACGCTCTTTGCCCAGACGCTCGCCCGCATTCTGAAGGTGCCGTTCGCCATCGCGGACGCGACGACCCTCACCGAGGCGGGCTACGTCGGCGACGATGTGGAAAACATTCTGCTCCGCTTGCTTCAGGCGGCGGATTACGACGTGGAGCTCGCCGAGCGCGGCATCATCTATATTGATGAGATCGACAAGATCGCCCGCAAGTCGGAGAACACCTCCATCACCCGCGACGTATCCGGCGAGGGCGTCCAGCAGGCGCTTTTGAAGATCGTTGAGGGCACGGTCGCCAACGTTCCCCCGCAGGGCGGGCGCAAGCATCCTCAGCAGGAGTTCATCCAGGTCGATACGACCAACATCCTCTTCATCTGCGGCGGCGCGTTCGACGGACTTGACAAGATCATTGAGCAGCGCACCGATACCTCGGCCGTGGGCTTCAACTCCACGGTCAAGAGCAAGGGCGACCACAACGTCGGCAAGCTGTTCCAGCTTGTGCAGCCGCACGATCTGCTGAAGTTTGGCATCATCCCCGAACTGGTCGGCCGTCTTCCGGTCATTACGTCTTTGCAGGGGCTCAGCAAGGACGATCTGGTCCGCATTCTGACAGAGCCGAAAAATGCGCTCTGCAAGCAGTATCACAAGCTGCTGTCCTATGACCAGGTCGAACTGAGTTTTGAAAAGGGCGCGCTGGAGGCCATTGCGGAAAAGGCCATCGAGCGCCAGATCGGCGCGCGCGGTCTGCGCGCGATCATGGAGGAGATCATGACGAAGATCATGTATGAGATCCCGTCTGACCCCACCATTCAGTCTGTCTGCATCACCGAGCGCTGCGTGCGCGAAGGTGAACCGCCCCAGATCACCCGCGACGCCGCAAAGCCCCGCGCTCCCATCAAGAACGCAGGCGTAACGCTGTAACACAACAACCAGGAAGGGAGCGCACGCTCCCTTCCTGCGTATTTTTATCCTCCGCGAAAGGAGACAACGATTATGAGCGACTATAAACCTCTGACCTGCCTGCCGGTCCTGCCGCTGCGCGGGATTGTGGTGTTTCCCGGCTGCGTGACGCATTTTGACGTCGGCCGGAGCCGGTCTGCCCGCGCTGTTGAGGAGGCAATGCGGGCTGATCAGATGATCTTTCTCGTCACCCAGCGCGACGTGCAGTGCGACGAGCCGAAGAAGACCGATCTGTACCCGATCGGCACTGTGGCCTATGTACGGCAGATTTTGCGTCTGCCGGGCGATAATATGCGCATTCTCGTCGAGGGCAAATATCGCGCGCAGCTGACCGATATGATCCATACCGAGCCGTATCTCTTCGCCCGCGCGATGGAACTGGACGAGCCGGACTATCATGCCGCCGTGCCGCGCACGCAGGCGCTCGTGCGGCAGGCACACCAGCTGTTTGAGCAGTTTGTCGATCTGGCCGTCAAGTCCGGACAGGAAAATCTGCTGCAAGGCTCCGCTACCGACAACGCAGGCGAACTGGCCGATTTTATCGCCCAGAACGCGACATTCGGCTATGAGGACAAGCAGCGCATTCTTGAGACGCTGCCGCCTGTCCACCGGCTGGAACTGTGCATCCGCATGATGGCAAAGGAACTTGACATTCTGCGTCTGGAGAGCGAGATCAACGATCAGGTACAGCAGAACGTCAACCAGAACCAGCGTGATTATTACCTGCGCGAACAGCTGCACGTCATCCGGGAAGAACTTGGCGAGGATGACGACAGCGACGCCGACAGTTACCGCACGAAGATCAAGGCGCTGAAGCTTCCGGAGGAAACGGAAGAAAAGCTGCTGCGCGAAGTGGCGCGCTTTGCGCGCCAGCAGCCCGGTTCCGCCGAGGCCTCTGTTCTGCGCAATTATCTCGATACCGTCCTCGAACTGCCGTGGAACAAGGAAACGAAGGAGCGGCTGGACGTGAAGGCCGCCGCGAAAATTCTTGATGAAGATCACTTTGGCCTGGAGACGGTCAAAAAGCGCATTCTCGAAACGCTGGCCGTGCGCCAGCTGGCCCCGGAACTGCCGGGGCAGATTCTATGCCTGGTCGGCCCTCCGGGCGTGGGCAAAACATCCGTTGCGATTTCCATTGCCCGGGCGCTGAACCGGAAGCTGGCCCGCCTGTCTCTCGGCGGCGTGCGTGACGAGGCCGAGATTCGCGGCCACCGCAAGACATATATCGGCGCTATGCCGGGCCGCATTATGACGGCTCTCATTCAGGCCAAGAGCAAAAACGCGCTGCTGCTGCTCGACGAAATTGACAAACTCGGCAGCGATTATAAGGGCGATCCGTCGTCGGCACTGCTGGAGGTTTTGGACTCTGCACAGAATTCCAGCTTCCGCGACCATTATATTGAGGTGCCGTTCGATCTGTCCCACTGCATGTTCATCACCACCGCCAACACGACCGACACCATCCCCCGCGCCCTGCTCGACCGGATGGAGGTCATTGAACTGGGGTCTTACACGGACGAGGAAAAATTGCAGATCGCCAAGCGGCATCTGCTGCCGAAGCAGCTGAAAAAGCACGGCATAAAGCGCACGCAGGTGCGTGTCTCCGATGACGCGATCCGCGAGATCATCGCCTGCTATACGCGCGAATCCGGCGTCCGCAGTCTCGAACGGCAAATTGCCGCGCTCTGCCGCAAGTGCGCCATGCGTTTTGTCTCCGACGAGCCGCCCAAGCGCATCTCCATCACCGGCGGCAATCTCGAGGACTTCCTCGGCGTCCGCAAATTCCTGCCGGAAGCGAACGTCACGACCGATCAGGTCGGACTTGTCACGGGTCTTGCGTGGACGGCCGTCGGCGGCACGACGCTCGAGGTCGAGGTCAACGTGGTTGACGGCTCCGGCAAGCTGGAACTGACCGGCAACCTGGGCGATGTGATGAAGGAATCCGCCTTTGCAGCCATGAGTTTCATCCGGTCGCGCGCAAAGGCGCTGGGCCTTGCTCCTGATTTCTACAAGACAAAGGACATTCACGTCCACTTCCCCGAGGGAGCCGTTCCGAAGGACGGGCCCTCTGCCGGTATCACGATCTGCACCGCCATCGTTTCGGCACTCACGAACCGCCCTGTACGGCGCGACGTCGCCATGACAGGTGAGATTTCTATTCGGGGCCGGGTGCTCGCCATCGGCGGGCTGAAGGAAAAGACCATGGCGGCGCTGCGCCACGGGGTCAAGACTGTTATCATCCCGGCGGAAAACGAAAAGGATCTGGAGGAAATTGACCAGACCGTGCGGCAGGCGCTGCAATTCATCACAGTTTCCAGCGCCGACCGCGTTCTGGAGGCCGCACTGCTGCCCGCAGGCAATGCGGCGGAGACGATTTCGGTTCCCGCTGCGCCCGCGCTGCCGATTCCGGCGCCCAAGACGCGCCGCAAGCCCGGCATCCGGCAGTAAGGAGGGCCGCATGAATCTGCACAACGCGGAATTTGTCCGCTCCGTCACCTCCGTCGCCGACTGCCCGAAGGACGGCCTGCCGCAGATCGCGTTTGCAGGCAAGTCCAACGTCGGAAAATCCTCCGTCATCAACAAGCTTCTGCTGCGCAAAAACTTCGCCCGCGTCGGCGAAGCCCCCGGCAAGACCACGCATATCAACTTTTTCCGTATTGACGAGGCCATGTACCTCGTCGATCTGCCGGGCTACGGCTATGCCAAGGTCCCGCAGAAGGAAAAAGAGCGATGGGGCAGGCTCATGGAGGCCTATTTTGCCGCGCCGGATACGCTCAATTTCGGCGTCATGCTCGTCGATGCGCGCCACGCACCGACAGCGAATGACGTGGTCATGGCAAAGTACTTCCTGCAGTCCGGCAAGCCCTTTGTGGTGGTTGCAAACAAGCTGGACAAGCTGAAAAAAAGCGAGATCGCGCCCAACATGGCCCGCATCCGCGAGGTTCTGTCCCTGCCGGACGATGTGCGCCTGATTCCCTTCTCCGCTGAAAAAGGCGATGGCCGCGATGAACTGCTGGCTGTCATTCTGCACGCTGCGGAGCAGTGAGGACTTGTTCCGTAGAGGTCGGTTCCGACGAGCCTCCGGCGGCCCTGTCTTTTCTCTCGCAGGAGAAAAGACAGGGGGAGAACGGATTTTCCGAGACTCTGTAAGGGCCGCTGCCGTCCGTTTTAGAGGCTGCAAATTTGTGAAAGACTTATAATATGTAAAAAGCCTCCCCTTGTCATGCTCTGCACGATAAGGGGAGGTGCTATTTGCAAAGCAAATGGCGAAGGGGATGTGCTGCAAGGTTCAGCATGCTCCAAAATTTACAGCAGCCAAATCCCCTCACGCGTTTTTTGCACAGCACGATCCGACAGGTTCTCCACAGTTTCCACATGGTTATCAACATCTTGTATTTCCCAACGATTTCCCGCCACAATTTATTGTGGCGGGCGTCCGCTTTTCGCGCGTTTTTGCGCCCGGCTTGTCCTACTATAGAACTGTCAGAAGTTCTTGCAGCAGAGGAGAGACGCTATGCCAAAGACGAGAAGTCCGTCGGTGCTGGGCTCGGGCCGGATCTTATACCTGCCGACGGCGCGGATCCGGCCCAACCCCATGCAGCCGCGCAAGCATTTTGATACCGGCGGCCTTCAGGAACTGGCCGGGAGCATCCGGCAGTACGGCGTTTTGCAGCCGCTGACCGTCCGCAAGGCGGGCGGCGCGTATGAGCTGGTGGCGGGAGAGCGCCGCCTGCGCGCGGCGCGGCTGGCCGGTCTGACGGAGGTTCCATGCCTGCTCGCGGACGTGGACGAGGAGGCGTCCGGAATGCTGGCGCTGGTGGAAAACCTGCAGCGGCGGGATCTGGATTACATCGAAGAGGCCGAGGGGCTGCAAAAGCTTATGCAGCAGTATCACTTAAGTCAGGAGCAGGCCGCCCGCCGCATTGGCAAGAGCCAGTCCGCCGTTGCCAACAAGCTGCGCATCCTGCGCCATCCGCCGTCCGTTTTGCAGGCGCTGCGCGAAAATCATCTGACCGAGCGCCATGCCCGCGCGCTTCTGCGCCTGCCGGATGAGGAAGAGCGCCTGCGCGTGATTGGTCTGATCGTCCAAGGAGAGTGGACGGTCGCAAAAACGGAGCAGTACATCGACGCGCGGCTCGCGCCCAAAGTGCCGCAGCGGCGGGAACTCGGCACGTTTGTCCTGCGCGACGTGCGTGTGTTCCTAAACTCCATCGACCATCAGCTTGATCTCGTCCGCGCGGCTGGCGTCAGCGCCAGCCGCGACCGGCAGGAGACAGACCGCGAAATCGTCCTGACCATCCGCATTCCGAAGTCCAACCCACCCGCAGCCGGATAGCACGCCCGGCTGCGGGTTTTGTGCATGGCGCAGCAGGAAAGAACTGCACGGTATGTGCATTTCTTACAATATGATTTCTGATATTGCGTTCTCTTGACGCTGATATGGCACTTTTGCCAGTTTTTCAGGTGCAGGCTGTCTCGAAATCTAACATTTTTTTAGCGAAAATAAAAACTTTTTAGATTGCAAACCCCCGGAAATATGGTATAGTATGTATTTGTCTGAAGAATCTGAAGGATAAAAAATGACATGGCGGCGGCGCAAAGGGCGACCAGCCGCAACACTGGAAAGGGGTTTACCAAATGTCTCACAAGTACGTCTATCTTTTCTCCGAAGGCAACGGCAAAATGCGCGAGTTGCTCGGCGGCAAGGGCGCAAACCTGGCCGAAATGACCAACCTCGGCATGCCGGTCCCGCAGGGCTTCACCATCACGACCGAAGCCTGCACGCAGTACTATAAGGACGACCACCAGATCAACGACGAGATCGAGGCCGAGATCATGGAGTACGTCGAAAAGCTCGAGGAAATGACTGGCAAGAAGTTCGGTGATCTGTACAACCCGCTGCTTGTCTCCGTCCGTTCCGGCGCACGCGCTTCCATGCCCGGCATGATGGACACCATTCTGAACCTTGGCCTGAACGACGAGGTCGTCGTCGCCTTCGCCAAGAAGACCAACAATCCCCGCTTCGCATATGACTCCTATCGCCGCTTCATCCAGATGTATTCCGATGTCGTCATGGAGGTCGGCAAGAAGTATTTTGAGCAGCTGATCGACGAGATGAAGGAAAAGAAGGGCGTGAAGCTCGACACCGAACTCGACGCCAATGATCTCAAGGAACTGGCTGAGAAGTTCAAGGCTGAATACAAGGACAAGCTGGGCGAGGAATTCCCGCAGGATCCGAAGATGCAGCTGATGGGCGCCATCAAGGCTGTTTTCCGCTCCTGGGACAACCCCCGCGCGATCTACTACCGCCGCATGAACGATATTCCCTCCGACTGGGGCACTGCTGTCAACGTCCAGTCCATGGTCTTCGGCAATACCGGCGATACCTCCGGCACAGGCGTCGCGTTTACCCGTAACCCCGCGACCGGCGAAAAGAAGCTGTTCGGCGAGTTCCTGATGAACGCGCAGGGCGAAGACGTCGTTGCCGGCGTCCGTACCCCGCAGACCATCGACCAGCTGGCCGAGGTCATGCCTGAGGCATACAAGCAGTTTACCGATATCTGCGCTAAACTCGAATACCATTACCGCGACATGCAGGACATGGAGTTCACCATTGAGGACAAGAAACTCTACATGCTCCAAACCCGCAACGGTAAGCGCACGGCTGCCGCCGCGATGAAGATCGCCTGCGATCTCGTTGACGAGGGTATGATTACCGAGGAAGAGGCTGTCGCCATGATCGACCCGAAGAGCCTCGATTCTCTCCTGCACCCGACGTTTGACCCCGCCGCTCTGAAGAAGGCCAAGGTCGTCGGCACGGGCCTCGCCGCATCCCCGGGCGCTGCCTGCGGCCAGATCGTCTTCTCCGCCGAGACGGCGACCGACTGGGCCAAGAACGGCAAGAAGGTCGTGCTTGTCCGTCTGGAAACTTCCCCCGAGGATATCGAGGGCATGCACTACGCGCAGGGTGTTCTGACCGTCCGCGGCGGCATGACCTCTCACGCGGCTGTTGTCGCCCGCGGCATGGGCACCTGCTGTGTCTCCGGCTGCGGCGCCATCAAGATGAACGAGGAAGCCAAGACCTTTGAACTGGCCGGCAAGACCTATAAGGAAAGCGACTGGATCTCCATCGACGGTTCCACCGGCAATATCTACGGCGAAAAGATCAAGACTGCTGCAGCAAGCATCTCCGGCGATTTCGACCGCCTGATGACCTGGGCTGATAAATTCCGCCGTCTGCAGGTCCGCACAAATGCCGACACCCCGCACGATGCACAGCAAGCTGCCGCCTTCGGCGCCGAGGGCATCGGACTGTGCCGTACCGAGCATATGTTCTTCGAGGCTGACCGCATCAAGGCGATGCGCGAGATGATCGTCTCCGAGACGTCTGAGCAGCGTGAAAGAGCGCTTGCCAAGCTGGAGCCGATTCAGCAGGCTGACTTTGAGGCCATCTATGAGGCCATGAAGGGCCGCCCGGTTACCATCCGTCTGCTCGATCCGCCCCTGCATGAGTTCGTTCCGACTGATCCGAAGGACATTGAGGAACTGGCCAAGGAAATGAACCTGAGCGTCGAGCATCTGAAGCAGGTCATCTCCTCCCTGCATGAATTCAACCCCATGATGGGCCACCGCGGCTGCCGTCTGGACGTCACCTTCCCGGAAATCGCCAAGATGCAAACCGCCGCGATCATCAAGGCCGCACTGGCTGTCCGCAGCCGCCGTCCGGCATGGAAGATCACACCGGAAATCATGGTTCCGCTGGTCGGCGAAGAGAAGGAACTGGCCTTCGTCAAGTCCGTCATCGACAAGACCGCGAAGAAGATCATCAAGGAAGCCGGCTCCGACATGACCTACAAGGTCGGCACCATGATCGAGATCCCGCGCGCCGCGCTGACTGCCGATGCCATTGCCAACGAGGCAGAGTTCTTCTCCTTCGGCACAAATGATCTGACGCAGATGACCTTTGGCTTCTCCCGCGACGACGCCGGTAAGTTCCTTGCCTCCTACTATGACCGTAAGATCTATGAGTCCGATCCGTTCTCCAAGCTGGACCAGGCCGGCGTTGGCCGCCTTGTTAAGATGGCAGCGGAACTGGGCCGTCAGACCCGCCCGGACATCAAGCTTGGCATCTGCGGCGAGCAAGGCGGCGACCCGTCCACGGTCGAATTCTGCCACAAGATTGGCCTGACGTACGTCTCCTGCAGCCCGTTCCGCGTCCCCATCGCAAGACTTGCCGCTGCGCAGGCCGCGATCAAGGACAAGAAGTAAGCTGTCTGTTCCTGAACAGAGCATTGCTCCGATAAAAATGACCGCCGCCGGACAATCCGGCGGCGGTATTTCTGTCATTTCACAAATTTATCGATCGCTTGACACAGGGCGTCGAGGGCCTGTTCGTCGTCGTGCTCTACAGCATCGACAATGCAGTGCTGGATATGATCCTGCAGAATCACCTTGCCGATGTTTGTGATCGCTGCGCGCACGGCAGCGATCTGGATGAGAACTTCGCTGCAGTCCCGGCCGTCGGCGACCATCTTCCGCACGGATTCCAGATGGCCGATGGCGCGGGATAACCGGTTCAGGACGGCCTGCGTGTTTTCGTGCACATGGCCGTGACCGTTTGCGGCGTCGTGGCTGTGCGCATGATTGTGCGCCTCATCGTGGACATCTGATTCGTGGTGCAGATGTGGAATGTTATGCTCATGCAGATACGCATGGTCGTGAGAATGCTCATGATCCATGGGGAACGCTCCTTATATCACAAATTGCTTATAATGTATCATATTTCACATGGAAATTCCACTTAAAATCGGGAAATGACCGAAAAAGTTTTTGGAAAAACAGACAGACGTGCATCCGACTGCTTTACAAAATCGAGTAGAAAAGCTATAATATAAACAGAAAACAAAGTACGGAGGAAGCATCATGCACCTTGATCACGACCACGACGAAACCGTCCACAGCCATACACATACCCATGCGGACGGCACGACGCACACCCATACGCATGCCCATGCGCACGACCACGAAAACGAGCATACGCATTCCCATGAGGAGTGCGAGCATACCCACTGCGACGCCTGCGGCGGCTGTGAGCACAGCCCGAAGGAAGAACTGATGGCGCTTATGAAATATATGGTCGGCCACAACGCCTCCCACGCCAACGAACTTGCGAATCTCGCAAAGCAGCTGCAGGAGATGGGCGAGACGGCAGCCTACGACCAGATCATGCTGGCCGTGAGCGATTTTGAAAAGGGCAACCTGCGCCTGTCCACCGTGTTGGCGTCCATGCAGGCCCCGAACGCATAAGGAGCAGAAAATTATGTGCCTTTCCAATGTCTATGAAAACAGCGTCGAGCAGAAAAACCTGATCCTGTCCAACGTGCAGCGTATCGACTGCAAGGACGGCTTTGTTGTGCTCTACGATCTGTTTGAGCGCGAAACGCGCGTTGAGGGCCGTCTTGCAACCATCGATCTGGTCGGCAACACCGCCGTCATTGTCAAGGACTGATATGGCCGAATACGAAGTCGTGCGCGAGGTGCAGAACCTCTGCGGCAACAACCAGATGCGCGACGTATTTTTTGAGGAGATCGAGACGGATGACCCGGTTTCATGGGTGCGCGGCTTTCTCAAGGGGAAGGACGTAGAACTGACCGTCGATGAGAAGGAAAACGGTGATCTGACCGTCTATGCTGTCTCCGGCGGTGTCAGCCAGAAATTTCTCATGACGAAGCTGTAAAATTCCGGCGTCGGCCATGCTAAGAATGTAAAAAGAAATGCTTTTTTTCATATATTTGCACGCTGCAGGTCTTGTAATTGTCAGCCAAGTGTGATACGATAATTTTGTATCGAATCCATGCCGGTTTTATGCCGGCATGCAGCCACTCAGGCAATCTATTTTGGATATGGAGGCAATTATGAGCGTAGCAGACATCTACGAAAAGAGAGCAACATTCTCCTTCGAGGTTTTCCCGCCCAAGACGGACGTGGGCATGGAAAAGCTGTGCGGCAAGGACGGAGTTCTGGACAAACTCTACACCCTTGAGCCTGACTATATTTCCTGTACCTACGGCGCCGGCGGCACCAACGTCGGCAAGAATCTGGAAGTTCTGGACAAGATCCAGAAGGATGGCAAGTGCACCCCTGTTACCCACTTCACCTGCATCGGCAACACCAAGGAAGACATCAAGGAAAAGCTGCAGACTTACCTTGACCATGGCATCGACCATATGCTTGCTCTGCGCGGCGACCTGCCCTTCGGCTGGACCGGCACGAACGGCGATCTGCACTACGCGACTGAGCTTGTCAAGTTCGTCCGCAAGGAGTTCGGCGACAAGTTCACCATCGCGGTCGCAGGCTCTCCCGAGGGTCACATCCAGTGCCGCAGTCTCGAAGCCGACATCGCCTTCCTGAAGCAGAAGCAGGACAATGGTGCGGACTTCATCATCTCCCAGCTCTGTTGGGATATGGACGCGTTCCGCTATTGGCTCGAGGCCATCCGCAATGCCGGTATCTGGCTGCCTGTCGATGTGGGCATCATGCCGATTCTCGACCAGGCTGCAACCATCAACATGGCCCTCAGCCGCAATGGCTGCGTCATGGACCGCAAACTCTGTGAGATCATCTCCAAGAACTGGATCTTCCCGAACCCGTTCGACAAGGAGCCGTTCGACGCAGACGTCGCCGGCAAGAAGGAAAGCTTCAAGAAGGCCGGTATCGAATACACCATCAACCAGATCGACGAGTACCGCGCCTGCGGCGTTGACGGCATCCATCTGTACGCGCTCAACAAGTACGATGATGTCGCCTACATCGCCAAGGAAGCCGGTCTGATCGACCTCGTTTAATTGCATTCCGATTCGGCAGG
>OHVO01000901.1_pt1 | contig 11320 bp, 8 predicted proteins | sample 1579371 | NCBI WGS metagenome assembly OHVO01 (sample SAMEA3882557, study PRJEB24775) | human gut metagenome | biome: human-associated habitat; feature: intestine environment; material: feces | place: Netherlands | collected 2009/2010 | reverse complement strand
TTTTACTAGAAAAGGGGTGTGTTCACAATTTATTTACTCATGCGTTTGTCGTGATTAATTTACGGTTACTTTACATTTCACAGTTTTGGTTCCGGATTTCACGGTGATCACTGCAGTTCCTTTTGCTTTTGCGGTGATCTTGCCGTTGGAAGCTACAACTGCTACGGATGTTTTGCTGGATGTATAAGTTACTTTTTCCTGGCTTGTTACCGGAGCGAGAACTGGCTGTAATACCCTGCTCTGGCCTTTCTTTAAAGTTACTCCTGCCGGGATTCCGGAGATTTTTGTTGTTTTTACAGTTGTCGGCTGAACAGTAACTTTCACTGTTTTCTTAAGACCACTCTTTAATGTGATCGTGATCGTTGCAGTTCCCTTCAATGCACCGGCTGTAACTGTGCTGGTTCCATTCGTTTTTCCGGATACTGTGACAACCTTTGTATTACTGGATTTCCAGGAAACGATGGAGTCACCGCTTTTCAGGCCGGAAACTTTCAGCACTGTCGTTTTCTGTTTTGTCTTTAAGAGAAGTGAAGTTACGGAAGTTTTCATATATGGTGTTAATTTCTTTCCATAATCTCTGGTCTCTGTTTTCTGACAGGTATCGCAGATACGTGTCTGAACTTCCGGTTTGAATACTGTTGCTGCTGTTTTTGTAGTCCATGCTGTAAAGCTGTGGCCAATTGCAGGAATTTCTTTCTGCTCGCCAAGGATCTTTTTGCAGACACTGCAGTACGGAATTTCCATTCCTTCTTTTTCACAGGTAGCTGCTTTTATCACAAGCATTGTTTCTGTATGACCCAATGCCGGAATCTCCTGCTGCTCTTTCAGAGTTTTTCCGCAGGCTGTACAATGGCTTCCTTCCGTTTTTCCTGGTGTTTCACAGGTTGGCTCTACTGCCTTATCTGTAACCGCTTCTTTATGACCTGTTGCCGGAACTTCTTTCTGATCGGTAAGGATCTTATGGCAGGTGCTGCAATATACCATTGCGTTTCCTGGTTCTTCACAGGTTGCTGCCCTGGTTATCAGTTCTACTTCTGTGTGACCAGTTGCTGGAATCTCTTCCTGTTCTTTTAAGATCTTTCCACAGATCTCGCAGTGGGTTCCTTCGGTTTTTCCTGCTGTTTCGCAGGTCGCTTCTATTCTTTCATCTGTTACCTCGGCATGTCCACGAGCCGGGATCTCTTCCTGTGCCTGGAATACGAAATCGCATCTGGAGCAGTGGCTTCCCTCGGTCTTTCCAGGTGTTTCACAGGTCGGGTCTATGGCTTCATCCTTTACTTTCTCATGGCCTAAAGCGGAAATACTTTCTGTCATGGTGTTTCCACAGTTCATACAGATCAGTGTACGCTCGCCATCTTCGGTACAGGTTGCTTCTTTTGTAATTTCTTTTTCTGTCCAGCTATGTCCTGTCGGAGGAATTTCCTGCTGCGTCTGAAAAACAAATCCACATTCAGAACAATGGCTTCCTTCGGTCTTTCCTGGTGTCTCACAGGTCGGTGCCACATATGCATCTTCAACTATTGTGTGTCCTGTTGCAGGAATTTCTTCCTGAGCTTTGATCACAGCGCCACAGACGGAGCAATGGCTTCCCTCGGTTTTTCCTGCATTCTCACAGGTTGCCGCAACACCCTCATCAATCACTATGTCATGTTCCTGAAGTGGAATCTCTTCCTCATAAAACTCTCCGCAAAGACTGCAGATCATCTTTTTCAGGCCAGTTTCTGTGCAGGATGCCGGATGTATGATCGTTTCTTCATAGGTGTGGTCATGGTTCGGATCATAATTATAATATACGATTGCATGGTTAATATCATCTTCTGTTAAACCATATTTATCCCATTCAGCCTTTGATCCGGTGTATCGGATCGCAGAAAGGCCAATGCGCTCTGAAAAAGCGGTGTTTGCAATATCTGTTACCGTATTCGGGATTGTGATAATATTCAGGTTCTCGCATGATCTAAACGCATTCTGATTGATATCCGTTACGCTTTCCGGTATTTCAATTCTTCTGATACTGGAGCAATACTCAAATGTATTATCACTGATCTCCGTAAGCTTCTCTGAAAGTTTCACAGTTTCAAGACTGGAGCAGCCGGAAAATGCACTGCTTCCAATGTTGCTGACTTTGTCTGGAACTGTAATTTCTTTTAAGCTGCTACAGGAAGCAAATGTTCCACTTCCAATATTTTTCAACACAGCTGGAAGTGTTACTTTTTCCAGCGAAGAACACCTTTCAAACGCATTATCACCAATGTTTCTTACATTTTCCGGTATCACAATTTCCTTCAACGCCGTACAATTGGAAAATGTCCCTTCCTGTATATTGATAATACCGCTTGGTAATTCAATACCTGTCAGGCTGCTGCAGTTCTGAAATGCTCTCTGATCAATCTCTGTTACTGTTTCAGGGATTGTAACAGTTTTAAGACTTTCGCAGGTATTAAACAGATATTCTGGAAGAATTGTAACACCTTCCGGTATTGTGATCGAAGTGATTTTTTTACAATCCCCAAAAGTCTCTGCTCCAAGTTCCTTCAGATCTTTTGGCAGTGTCAGTTCAACAAGATTTTCACAGCCATAAAACGCTTGCCTTCTTATGTACTTTACATTATCCGGAAGCGTTACACGCTTTAAGTTCCGGCATCCGTCAAAAGTACCTTCCTGAATTTCACTGATTCCCTCCGGAAGTTCCGCTTTTTTTAGTTTACTGCATTCTGCAAAAGTTCTTTCTCCAATTTTTGTAAGGCTTTCAGGAAATATAACCTCTATAAGGTTACTGCAATTCCGGAACGCCTGGCTGGAAATACTTTTAAGTCCTTCCGGCAAACTTATTTCTTCAAGACTTATGCAGCTATAAAATGCATTTGAACCAATATCTGTAACATTTGTAGAAATTGTAACTTTTTCAATATTATTCCATCCTGAAAAAGCAGATTCTCCTATCTCCGTGATCCCATCTTCTACACTTACTTCAAATATGTAATTTTTATAACTGTTCCATGGCTCCAGAGTATCACTTTGATTCAATATTGCTCCATCGCCTTTAAATACCAGTTTCCCGTCTTTATACAGAATCCAGCTGATCGAGCCATTATAGCCTGATGCACGGACACTGTTATCTTTGTCAATTGCCTCTGTTCTGGTAGATCCGCAGGATTTACAGGTATATGTCCTTTCTCCTACTTCTGTTGCCGTAGGATATTTGGTTATTTTTCCTTCGTCCCAGCTGTGGCCGGTTGCCGGAATTTCTTTCTGTTCCTGATAGACCTCACCACATACAGAACAGTGACTTCCTTCTGTCTTTCCACTTTCTTCACAGGTCGGTGCTACTGCCTCGTCAATAACCTCTTTATGTCCGGCAGCCGGAATTTCCTCTTTATAGGAATCTCCGCAAAGACTGCATACCATCTTCTGGAGGCCTTTTTCTGTACATGTGCTTGCTTCTATGACATGTGGTTCATAAGAATGTTCATGGTTTGGATCGTAATTATAATAAACAGTTGCGTTGTGAATATTGCTGCTCGTTAAACCAAGCTTATCCCATTCTTCTTTTGAACCGGTAAATCTGATAACTGAAAGACCCCAGCTGGAATTAAGAGCCTCTTTACTGATACTTGTTACAGTATTCGGTATAAGAAGAATACTGTTTCCAGCTTCCGAAAAACTGTCTTTTCCTATACTTGTAATTCCTTCCGGTATTGTAACTTCTTCAAGGTGATGGCATCCCATAAACATGCCCTCTGTAATACCGGAAATGTTTTTTGATAATGTTACTTTTCTGAGTTTATGGCACTGACCGAATATTTTTTCCCCAATATTTTTAATGCTGTCTGGCAGCACAATTTCTTTCAGTTCTTCACAATAATAAAATGCCATATCTCCAAGGCTCTCTACACCGTCCGAAATTGTCGCAGTTTCCAGCGCTACGCACCCATCAAAAGCTTCTGCACCAATACTTTTTACACTGCCTGGAATATTAATGGACTGAAGACTGCTGCAATTACCAAATACATTGTCTCCGATCGTTTTTACATTGTCCGGAATATTAATGGACTGAAGACTGCTACAGTGGGAAAATGCACCATTTCCAATATTCTCTATGCTGTCTGACAACGTAACTTTCTGAAGATTTGTACAACCATCAAATAACCCTACCGGTATATCCGTAACTTCAGCTGACAGTACAACCTCCGACAAACTGCTGCAATTACCAAACGCTTCTGTTCCAATACTTTTTACTTTATCTGGTATTGTTATTTCTTCCAGAGACTGACATTGATAAAAAGCATACTGGTCAATATTCCTTACATTATTCGGAATATTAACAGATCTCAGGCTGATGCAGCCATAAAATGTATATTGTTCTATATTGGTAATGTTTTCCGGAAGAACAAGTTCTGATATTTTTTTACAGCCCCAAAATGCTCTTTCTCCGATTCTCGTTACTGTATTCGGAATATTAACACTTTCCAGACTGATACAGTCCTCAAATGTATAGCCTGGAATTGTATATATTTTTTCAGGAATATTTACTTTCGTAAGTTTTTTGCATCCGTAAAAAACGTTTGTCCCCATACTTGACAGACTTTCCGGCAACACAACTTCTGTAAGATTTTCGCAATTCTCAAACTCACCATTTCCAATACTTGCCAGTCCCTCTGGAAGTGTTACACTTGTCAGACCGCTGCATTCCCAGAAAACGCCCCAGTCCATTGTCGCAACTTTATCCGGGATTTTAACGCTCTGCAGTTTCGTACAATATGCAAAAGCCTGCTCCCCAATTGTTATAATACTGTCCGGCAGATCAATGCTGGTAAGACTCACACATTTTGTAAACATGCATTCCGGAATTGCTTTAAGATTTTTCGATAATGTTACATGCTCCAGACTTGTACATTCCTCAAACAGTTTTCTTCCAACTTCTACAACGCTGTCTGCAATTGTAACGTTTTCAAGAATGCCACATCCGAAAAAAGCATAATCGCCAATATATGTAATTCCATCTTCCACTGTCAGACTTGTTATCTGGCTCTTGTAACTGTTCCATGGTACCGATGTTTCACTATAATATGGAGGTACCAGACCATTTCCTGAAATTACCAGCTCTCCGTCCTCATATAAAGTCCATGTAACATTATCATTTACAGCTCCACTGGCCGTAACACTCTTCGCAGTCTGCGTATCTACAGAATCTGCACTCTCCCCATCCGAAAACACATCAATCGCAGCTGCATCCGTTTCCTCTTTTTCCAGAGAGTCACCTCCCTGCATATCCTGCTGAAGTTCTTCTTCATTGGATATCTCATCTGAGATATCATTCTGTCCTGAGCTTCCATCAGGAGCTACATCCGCAATATTATTCTGTTCTGCATTTCCATCAGATGCCGCCTCCGAGATATCTCCCTGCACTGCATTCCCACCAGACGCTGCATCCGCAGTATCACCCTGCGCCATACTTACATCAGATGTCCTCTCTGCAATATCCTCTTGCGCCGCACCTTCGTCAAAATTCCCATCTGCTTCTGCAGATGCCGCACTGGCATTTCCAGCCTCCAGTTGTCCTGCTTCTCCATCTGCTATCCCTCCGGAACTGTCCGTCAGAACCCCCAGATCATCAAAAGCAAAAACCTCTGTCGGAGCCGCAGACAAGACCATCACAGATGACAGCATAACTGCCAGAACCTGTTTCAATTTCATTCCCCATCCTCCTGTCTTTTGTCCAATAAAGCGGACATTCACATTCCGCTCTGCTACATGTATATGAACGCAAACACTTCATAACTTACGTTCACACTCTATATCACAATTCTACCCTACATCCCCAAATAAAGCAAAGCCAAACCAGGCATTTCCGGCAGATTTGGCACTATTGCTGATTGTTTCTGCGAGAATTTATCTAATTTTTTCAACAGTGTAAATCCCTTCCGACGTAAGTTGATCCTGTCCGGAAGCCAGTTCCATATCCCTGGAACATTCCCAAATAATCTCTTATAAGTTAATCAAATATTCATACTACACATTCGGCATAAAAAAAACACACAGCAGTTTTCATTCCTGCCATGTGTCATTAACTATCATTCCAAATCTACATCCAGATCAGATAGATATCGCCATCCAAATTCCACCTTATCATGCGTTTCATACACTCACATCCGTCTCTGCCTGTACATCCACCGCCAAACCATCCGAAAAGCAATGGTCGTCAACGTCATACCTGCAGCCATGCTCGCCGCAAAAAGGATCGTATAAATCCCGTCCTTCTGAAAATTCGCCCAGTCCTTCATCATCATCCAGTTCATAGTACGATACAATGCCGCCCCCGGAATCAACGGAATCGTAGCAGAAACCAGAAAAACCGTAACCGGCGTCTTGTGAACCCTCGCCATACACTCCGCATACAAAGTAATCGCCACCGTTGACCAGAAACCACAGACATATGGACTGGGAGTCACAAACTCCACCGCCAGATAAACCGCCCAGGACAAACAGCCCCCCAGAGCCGCAAACCACAATTTTTTACCATGTATATTAAACAACGCCGCAAAACCAAGCGACCCTGTAAAGGATACAATCAGCTGTATGATCTCTCTCATATTTTTCCTCCATATTCATGGACACACCGTTGTCTCTGTTACCGTTCTTCGCCATGATCACATTTCTGCCTGAACCCCCTCAGAACAACAGATTCGCCGCTGTAAAACCAAGTCCCACAACCAGCGCCAGCAAAATCGACTCCATACACCGGATCAAACCCGTGATCGTATCCCCGGAAAACATATCACGCAGCGAATTAGTAAACGCAATACCCGGAATCAGCAACATAATATTACCAATACTGATCAGATCCGCATGATGCCCCAGCCCGATCAGCACAGTAAGATTGGAAAGGACACCACCCGCTCCACAACACAAAAGCACCGTAAGCAGCGAATTCAGCGCCCCCCTTTTCACAAAAGCCTCAAACAACTTCAACGCAATACCGATCAACGCCGAAGCGATCATATCATTAAGATCCCCGCCAAAAAAAACAGAAAACGACCCGGAGATCACCGCATAGATCAAAATCTGCGTCCGAAAAGAATATCCCTTTTTATTCCGGATCACATCCAGCCGCCTCTGAATCTCCTCCGGCTTCGGTCGAAACTCACAGATAAATCTGGAAAGCTGATTCAGATCATCCAGCCTCCCCAGATCATTCGCCATCCCCGGCACCCGCCGCGTCTGCGTACAAATCCCGAAATCCTCACCATAAATCGTCGTCACAATACTGGAAGTAATGGAAAAAACATCCGCCCGGGAAGCACCATAAGCCAGGCAGATACGACGGATCGTATCCTCAACACGCCCAACTTCAGCACCACAGCAAAGAAGCTGCTCCCCAATCGTCATCGCATAATACAAATACTGCTCCGCCTCATCCCTCGTCATCCGGCACACCTCCCTGTACAACTATTTCATCCCCATCTATTTTAGGACAGCTAAATATCAAAAGCAACCAAGTTCCCCACGTTTAAATATTCATTTCTTCTATATTTCCTCAAAGCAACAAACTCCCAACGCCCATCAAGCCGACAACGAAACACCCAATACCTCTAAGCCAACAGCAAAGCGCCCAATACCTCTAAGCCGACAGCGAAGCGCCTCGGCCCCCACCACCTCCCGTCAGACCACAAGGAAACTCAGCCTTTCCTCCCAGCCGTCCAGCGAAGCGCTGACGGCTCATCCAACCTCCGGGAAACCACTCAACCTCACACCCTAATCCAACCTCCCGAGCAGCCGCCTCATACTCTCCGTCTTGAAACACCAGCTGGCAAGGCGTGTGCTGTCTGGCGACGGCTCTGCAGGAGGGGTGCTGATTCTTAGCCGGTGGAAATCTGCGTTGCTTCAAAAATTCTCGCTGTCTGAGCGGCTTCAGACGCGAGTTCGAGAATTTTTGAAGCGGTTTTAGCAGATTTTCAGCGGCTTAGAAGTCAGCCCCCGACGAAGCCCCGGCGCCGGACAGCACACGCCTTGCCAGCGTCCGTACCTTATTATCAAAGAAAAAAGCCGCCCAGACAAACAATCCAGGCGACTCCCAAAATCCAATGCTCAGCTCTATATTCAATTAATCACATCTTAAACCAGCTTGCCACCAAGCTCACGGCAGGCAGCCAATCCCTCATCATCAGGAGTATTATTGCAGATAAGCCCCTCATCCTCAACAAGCTCAGCCCCAGCATCCTTAGCTCTGTCGCACCAGGTTCTCATCCATTCACCATCGCCCCAGTCATAGGAACCAAACAGCGCAACCTTCTTACCAGACAGTTTACCCTCAAGATCAGAGAAAAACGGCTCAAACTCACCATCCTCAAGCTCCTCATCCCCCATAGCCGGACAACCAAGAGCCAGAACATCAAAAGAAAGCGCTTTATCCACATCAGCATCAGCCACTTCCATAATCTCAACATCTGCACCAGCAGCCTTGGCACCTTCCTCAACAGCCTGCGCCATAGCCTCTGTGTTACCTGTAGAAGACCAGTAAATAATTCCTACCTTGCTCATCTCAAAAACCTCCTGTTTTAAACTTTATATTATACGCACATCTGAGATGTACAGAGATGCTTCATACCAACAACCTGCAAAATCGAATACCCCGCACGGATCTGCGCCGCAGTAAACTCCCGGCACTTATCATAACTGTCAAAAACCCTGCGAGCCTGCTCCACGTTATCATAAACCTTCCAGTAACCACACATCTTGCAGCCACTGCCCCCGAACTTCCGAAAGCCCTTCACATCCTCAATAGGATACCCCAGAAAAAGCCCGATCTCATGAGGAAACTCCGTCTTATGAAAAAATCTCTCCTTCAAACGGACAATCATCTCATCCAGAGAACCATCTATATTATAGCCATCCTGAAGCAAAAGATTCCTGGCCTCATCCTGCGCCAGATATTCCTGCAGCATATCCGACCGGTACACCAGAAGTAGATAATGCTTCCTGCATCCACAGATGATCTCCATACGGATACCCTCCCGTTCAAGACCCTCCTTATAATCCGAAATGATCTCCGGCAGCTCCGGCATCCTCTCTTTGGAAAAAGAAACAAGATTCGCCGGTTTCATTCCCATTAAAACAGGGGAACAATGATAACCTATGACAGATTCAAATTTTTCACAAGTCATTTGCATTCTCCTTTACACTTTAGTTAGATTTCTCTAACTATTGTAAATATACTACCAAAGTTAGTCTCTGTCAACTTATTTTTTAAAAATTTTCAATAAGAATTTTTTACTGATAAAATCCCATCATTATGGGCAAAATATACCTGATAAAACAGTCTGACAGATACTTTTTTTATTTCCGATCAGAGCAGACAAATAAAAATATCCTTACTTCATCTGACCATATAAAGCAAATATACACAAATATATAATAGAAAATTAGTATAGAATTTTATCGCAAAAACTCTTGACAAAATAAGTCCTGTCGTATATTATAATATCAGTAATAATTACTATTACTGATAGGGAGGAAATATTATGGCAGCACTTAAATACAGCCGTCAGAGAGAATCGATCAAGGAATTTCTGAGATCCAGAACAGATCATCCAACGGCAGATACAGTATACGAGAATCTTCGGCAGATTTATCCGAATATCAGTCTCGGAACTGTCTACCGTAATCTTTCTCTTCTCAGTGACATCGGCGAGATCCGGAAGCTGACCAATTTCGGAAGCGCGGACCGCTATGATGGACGCGTCGCACCGCACTCACATTTCATGTGTACGAAGTGCAACCGGGTGATCGATATGCAGTCAGACAGTCTCAATGGAATTCTGGAGCAGGCAGCCGCAGAATTTGTCCATGGCAAGGTTTTTGACGTAGATGCAAGCTTCTATGGAATCTGCAAGGAATGCCTTAAAAAAGAAGAAAAACAGTCTTGACAAAATAAAGATCACATGTTACTATAAAACAGTAATAATTACTATTATTAATTAAAGAGAAACACAACTAAACAATAAATTTCAATAAGAAAAGGAGATCATCACTATGGCTAAATGGGTATGTACAGTATGCGGTTATGTTTATGAAGGCGAGCAGGCACCGGAAGCCTGTCCAGTATGTAAAGCACCAGCTTCCAAATTCCAGAAACAGGAAGGCGAGCTCACATGGGCAGCTGAGCATGTTGTAGGCGTAGCTAAGGGTGTCAGCGAAGACATTCTTGCAGACTTAAGAGCAAACTTCGAGGGTGAGTGCTCTGAGGTTGGTATGTATCTTGCAATGGCAAGAGTTGCTCACAGAGAAGGATATCCGGAAGTAGGTCTCTACTATGAGAAAGCAGCTTACGAGGAAGCAGAGCATGCAGCTAAATTCGCAGAGCTCCTTGGTGAAGTTGTAACAGACAGCACAGAGAAGAACCTTCAGATGCGTGTAGAGGCTGAGAACGGCGCTACAGCTGGTAAATTTGACCTTGCTAAACGTGCGAAAGCTGCTAACCTTGACGCAATCCATGACACAGTACATGAGATGGCTAAAGACGAAGCAAGACACGGAAAAGCATTCGCCGGTCTGCTTAAGAGATACTTCGGTAAATAAGAAATCCGCATAAAATCATAAAATAAAGATTTTTAAAAGAGGGAGCCAGATTATATGGTTCCCTCTTTTCTGTTGCATTCAATCTTCCGCACACTGTCCTCGCGTACCTGATCACGAAGCTCTGTCAGATAATCTGAGAATTTCACCTGCTCATCTCCGTAAGTCATCTGCAGATCATATTCCAGCGGGATCCAGGTTTTAATATCGGATTCATTGTGCTGGATCAGAGCTTCCAGCTTGTCCAGAGCTTTGTAAATCCTGGATTCCAGAGTCTGCTGTGCTTCCATTTCCTGATATAGTTCTGCCATCTCTTTATCAAATGGCTCCGGAAGGGTTTTTACCCACTCGCCCAGTACATCCGCTTCTTTTTCCGAATCTTTATCCGTTTTTTCAAAAGCTGGGATATCCCCGGTAAAAGCTTCCCCCAGGTCATGGATCAGACACATTTTCATAATTTTCAGAAGATCCGCATCCGGAAACTCATCGCTGACAAAATAAGCCATCAGTGTAATTCTCCAGGAATGCTCCGCAACACTCTCCCGCCTTCCACCGGATGTGTAGCAATGACGCACCGCATCTTTTAATCTCTCTGCAACGGAAAGTACTTCGATCAGTTTTTCAGGTTTCATATCCATTCACCCTCCTCAGTCTTTTAAGAATGTCTCTCGACAATATTTTTTTCGCTGAGTCAAGCGGATATTCGCAATCCGCTTCGCTACGTAGCTCTACACCAAATAACTGC
>OHVO01000899.1_pt1 | contig 11345 bp, 10 predicted proteins | sample 1579371 | NCBI WGS metagenome assembly OHVO01 (sample SAMEA3882557, study PRJEB24775) | human gut metagenome | biome: human-associated habitat; feature: intestine environment; material: feces | place: Netherlands | collected 2009/2010 | reverse complement strand
GTCCATGATGAAGATAGCGGCACCGGTGGCCGCCACAGCGGCGGCAGTACCCAGAATGCGGAAGATTGCTTTCATGCCATGACCTCCTTGGTTGTGTTGTAGTTAGGAGAAGGTGACAACATCGTTCAGCGGCTTCTCGGCAGGCTCCACCGACAATGCGGTGAGCACCGGGCCTTTGCCGCGGTAGATGTTATGGAACTTGTAGCCTACCTTTGCGGTCACCCGCACCCATGCGCGCTGCTCCAGCGCCTTGTAGCCATCGTAGCTGCAGGGGAAGCCCACAAACTGGATATCCTGCACGCAGCAGGTCATGGCAAAGCGGCCGGGCACAAAGCTGTCCTTGCCGGCGCGGTTGGTCTGGCACACCTGAGCCAGGAATTTCACCGTTTTGCCGTCGTACTTCTGCATCTCATCCATGCAGTCCATATACCACACGCCAAAGAACTCTTCGGGAATCTCGATCACCGGGGCGTTTACATCGAACGGCAGCGGGTCCGGGATATCGTCATAGGCAACGCTGCCATCCTTGAACTCATAGGCGATATCGCAGCGGCGGCTGGCTTGGCGCACCAGCTTATGGATCAGCTGGTGGCTTTCGTCATCGTTTACCGCCTCGGCACGGTTCACCACCAGCAGCTCGCTGCCGCGCAGCTTGTCCAGCAGCAGGCCGCGCATGGCATTGTCGTTGGCATAGGTCTTGATGGTAGTGCCGTCTGCGGTGGCCAGGCACTGGTAAATCAGCCAGTTATCCGGCATGGCGTCGTACAGTTCCTGCACCAGCCACATGCCGTTGTATTCAATGATCACACGCCCACAGTCAGACTTTTCAGCCAGCTGCTGCAGGTGTTCGCGGTTCAGTTCCGCTTTGTCCTCAATGGTGGCAACGGTCACGCCGCCAAAGGCAAATCGCTCGGAATCATATTCCTCTTCGCCTTCCTCACAGATCAACAGCAGCGTTTTGTCGCCGGAATCAAACTGCGGGTCCTCCATTGTTTCCTGAATAAACTTGGTTTTGCCGCTTTCCAGCATACCCACAAAGAGGTAACAGGGAATCTCTTTCTGCGCCATGTTTTACTCCTTTACAAATCAGGCGTGGAACAGCTCTTCCACCTCATGTTCCTTCAGCTGGGAACCGATCACGCACACCTTGCCGGTAACATCGGGGCCGCAGGTGCGGATCTCATGCTCACCGGGCACCATGTCGAACTCGTACCAGGTGTCGCCGCCGTCCACAATGCCCTTGGCACGCAGCACAGCGCCGTACTCGCCGGAATCCAGCGTGGTCAGGATGCTCTCCAGCTCGTCATGGCTGTACTTGTGGGCAGTCTCGTGGCCCCAGCTGGTGAACACTTCGTCTGCATCGTGGTCATGATGATGGTGATGATGGCCGCAGCAGCACTCGCCGTCATGGTGGTGATGCTCGTGCTCATCCTCATCATCGTCGTCGTCATCATCATGGTCGTGGTGATGGTGGCAGCACTCGTGGCCGTCCTCATCATGGTCATGGTGGTGGTGATGATGCTCTTCCTCATCCTCGTCCGCATGGGCAGCATTGGAAGCCTGTGCTTCGCTCAGAAGCTCGGCAACCAGGTCGCGCTTACCATCCATAACGGAAACGATCTGTGCACCGGTCAGTTCGTTCCAATCGGTGGTCACAATGGTGGCGGTGGGGTTCTTTTCCCGCAGCATTGCCACGGCAGCGGCGATCTTTTCCTCGCTGGCGGTCTGGGTGCGGCTGAGCAGGATGCAGCTTGCGTGGCTGATCTGGTCATCGTAGAACTCACCGAAGTTCTTCATATACATCTTGACCTTGTTCACATCGGCCACGGTGACAAAGCTGTTCAGCTTCACATCCAGATGCTCAGCCACACCCTCCACAGCGCGGGTGACATCGCTCAGCTTGCCCACACCGGAGGGCTCAATGACGATGCGGTCGGGGTGGTACTGCTCCACCACCTGCTGCAGAGCGGTGCGGAAATCGCCCACCAGAGAGCAGCAGATGCAGCCTGCGTTCAGCTCGTTGATCTGGATGCCGGACTCCTTCAGGAAGCCGCCGTCGATGCCGATCTCACCAAACTCGTTTTCGATCAGGACCACCTTCTGGCCCGCAAAGGATTCCTTGATGAGCTTCTTGATCAGAGTCGTCTTGCCGGCACCAAGGAAGCCGGAGAAAATATCGATATTCGTCATAATGCTGTATGCCTCTTTCTTTTTCCAAAAGCCCGCAAGGGCCGTTCAGCAATCAGAGCCGCAGAGTGCTGGCTCAAAAATCTTACACTCCTATTATAACAAGGCTGTCAATGGGAAACCGCCTTTTTTGATGAGAAAATTGTAACTTTTTTTGCAGTTTGGCTGCATTTTCAGAAAACGCTGCCTCCCGGACACAAAAAAGCCCCCGGAACGGGGGCAGAACGCATAGAACCCATACAAAAACACAGCCCCGCTTTGGCGAAGGAGAAGCCAAAGCGGGGCTGTATTCAATGAAGGAGAAATGAAGGGAATATCAGGTTACAGATTCAGCTCAAACTGTTCTGCCGTAACAGTTGCTTTGCCATCGGCAGCAAAGGTGATGCCGTCGGCAGACTGGGGGGTGTAGATCCATGCGGTCATGGTCTGCTCACCATCGTTGGCGAAAACTTCGATGCTGTTTTTATCCAGCAGGATGCGGAGTTTGAGCGCACCGTTCTGGCTGCGCACCTTGCAGCTGCGGCGGTGCACGATGTCGGCACGGGAACCGGCATAGCTGCGATCCAGCGTCAGCTCGGAAGTGTAGGGATCGTAGGTCAGGCTGGTGTGATGGTCTGCGTCAGCAGCCAGTTTCAGGGTAAAGGAACGGTATTCGCCGGGCTGCACCGTAACGGTCAGGTCGGCCACACGGCCCTTGATGCCCTCCAGAGAAGTTTCGCTTTGCACCGTCACATTTTCGTGGAAGGTGCGCTTACCGTGGACGGCATCCAGCTCCCGCACGGGGGTCTGAAGAATGCGTCCGTCCTTGATATGCAGCTCCCGGGGGCAGATGGTCTGCCCGAACCACTTGCAGCCCTGAGGCTTATCCTCGGTGTCCGACCAGGTCTGCAGCCATGCCGTCATGATCCGGCGGCCATCCGGGGCAAGGGTGGTCTGGGTGGCGTAGAAGTCGATGCCGCCGTCCATCAGTTGCACATTTTCCTTGGTGAAGGTGTGGGTGGCTTGGTCGTAGCTGCCGATGAAGGCAATGACGTTGTGACCATTGTGGAACTCGCCCTTGGGCAGCATCTCCATGGGTCCCAGCATCAAGACCTGCTTGCCATCCAGCGGGAAGAAGTCCGGGCACTCCCACATTTTGCCGTACTGATTGTTGCAGCGTTCCAGCACCGTGACAAAGTGCCAGTCGAAGCCGTCCTTGCTCTGGAACAGTGCCGCTGCGCCGCTGCCGTCCTCGGCCCGGCAGACGGTGACGGCGGAGTAGGTGCCGTCGGCCTCACGCCAGATCTTGGGGTCCCGGAAGTCAAACTTGCTGAAGCCTTCCGGCAGGTCTTTCTGGGTCAGCACCGGGTTGCAGGCAGGCTTTTCGTAGTTGAGACCGTCACCGATGGCAATGCTCTGGGTCTGGATATCCCGCATCTCCCCATTGGGCTGCTTTTCTGCCACCACGCTGGTGTACATCAGCAGCTGCTTGCCGTCATCCATCTCGGTGGCAGAGCCGGAGAAGCAGCCGGGGCCGTTGTCCACCGGGGAATCCGGGGCAAGTGCACAGGGCAGATACTCCCAGTGCAGCAGGTCGGAGCTGACCGCGTGACCCCAGTGCATGGGCGCCCACCGCACATCGTAGGGGTTATACTGATAGAACTGGTGATACTTCCCTTTGTAATAAGAGAAGCCGTTGGGGTCGTTGAGCCAGCCCACATAAGGAGTCATGTGGTAAGCAGGGCGTTCCGCCGGGGTAATGGCAGCGCCGTGCTCGGCCTCGTAGGCACGGGCTTTTTGTAAAGTCAAATCGTTCATGGAATCCTCCAAAGGAAAGAATTCTTATGCGTAGTAAGCATCCAGATATTTCTGCATAATGCCCAGATAGTCGGACAGGCCGTAGGCTTCCAGCTTGCTCAGATATTCGTTCCACTCTGCATCCTTAGTGCCGTTCATGATCCAGTTCGCCTTCTGCGTATTCATGTAGGTCTGCAGATCTGCCTGCAGGTTAGAGACCTGCTCGGTGTCCTCGTTGCTCATAAAGACATTGGGATAGACATAATCGTTGTTCATATCCGGGGTGTAGATATCCTTGATCCAGTCCAGACGGTACTGTGCATCGTCCGGGCAGGTAACGTATACACCATAGTAATCATCCAAAACCGCCAGAGGCCCGCCGACACACTGCGCCTCACGGACTTCCACGGGAGAAGCATCGCCCAGAGGAGCGTGCTTCAGCATGGGCTCGCCCTTATCGTTGGTGGACATTTCAAAAATGTTAAAGCCTTCCGCATCGCCGTAAGTACCCCAGTTGTTCTGCGGAGACTGGAGGGGTGCGTACATCTGATCCAGCCATGCGCAAACCAGTGCAGGATTAGCCGCCTTTGCGGTAACAACGCACTTGCCGCGGGCAAAGCCGCTGGTGAAAGAGCCGTTCTGCGGAGTGATATTCCGGGTATCGGCGGTCAGGGCAGGCAGCGGCTCCCAGTCGGTCAGGTTGTCAATGTTGGCAACATCCCAGCTGAAGCAGACACCATAGCGGCCAGCCTTGCCCTTGGAAACATAGGTGGACCACTCCTGCGTGAAGCACTCCGGGTCAATGAGCTTTTCGGCATACAGCTTGTGCAGCCAGTCCAGACCATCACGGTAGCCCTGCTGGGTGGCGGCACAGATGACTTTCCGGTCGTTGGTAACAGCGATATGGCGGTCTTTGTCTGCATCGCCGTAGCCTTCGCCAAAGCCATTGATGAGGATGCTGGGATCCTGATCGCCGTTGTTGACGATGCAGGACATGGGGATGATGTCGCCGTCAATGCCATACTCTGCCTTGATAGAAGCGGCGTTATCACGGAATGCCATCAGCACCTGTTCAAACTCGTCCACTGTGGTGGGCATCGACAGACCGAGGAAGTTCAGCCACTTGGTATTGATGAAGCTCATGTTGCCAATGGTCTGGATGGCGGTCTTTTCTGCACCGAGCTGCTCGATCCAGGGCAGTGCCCAGATGTGGCCATCGCCGTCGGTGCACATGGTGCGGTACTCCGGGTACTGCTCAAAGACCTTCTGGAGATTCGGCATATTGTTGTCAATGTAGTCTTCCAGATTGAGGATGACACCCTGATCTGCGTAGCGCAGCAGATTGCTGTCGGTAAAATCAGCAGTAAAAACAAAATCCGTCAGGGTGTTGGGGTTGGACATATTCAGGGTGATCTTATCGCTCCACTGGTCGGACTGGATGGCGGTCCAGTCGATGTGCACATTGGTCTGCTCTTCCAGACGCTTGAAGATGGTGCGGTTGTTCGGCTCGGATTCGCTGCCCACAGGGAAGCTGGTCATACCGGTAAAGGTAACCTTTTCGGACAGCGGAAATGTAACGGCACCGGTCGTGTCCACAGCTGCGGCAGCAGAATTGCTGCCGCCGGTGGATTTGCCGCCGCCACAGGCAGACAGAGCAGCGGCAGAGCCCGCCAGAGCGCAGACCTTGAGGAAGTTGCGGCGAGAGATCAGCTTTTTCATGGTATTTTCTCCTTTTTTGTGGTTCTTTCTTCGTGTAACAGATGAGCGTACCGGCTCATAAAATTCTGGAATATCCTCAGCCTTTAATGGAACCAGCCATGATGCCGGCATCAAAATACTTCTGGAAGAAGGGATACATCACCAGCAGCGGCAGACTGGAAATAATAATGGTCGCATATTTGAGCAGCTCTGCCATCTTCGCACGTTCGGCCGTGCTCTGGATATCTGCGATCATGCCGGATTCCGGCTGGCTCTGGATCAGGATGGAACGCAGCACCAGCTGCAGCGGCTGCTTCGATGCGCTGTTCAGGTAGATCATGGCGTCAAAGTAGCTGTTCCACATGGCCACGAACTGCCACAGAGCCAGAACTGCCACCACCGGCATACAGACGGGCAGCAGGATCTTGAAGAAGTAAATCATCTCGCTGGCTCCATCCACATCCGCAGCTTCACGCAGCTCACGCGGGATGCCTTGATAATAGGTACGGGCAATGATCATGTTCCACACGCTGAATGCTCCCGGCAGAATGACCGCCCACATGGAATCCAGCAGACCCAGATTGTTGATGAGCAGGTAGGTGGGGATCAGACCGCCGCTGAAAAACATCGTGATCACAAACAAGGTGTTGAAGATCGTTTTGCCTTTGAAGTCCGGCAGCGACATGGGATAAGCGGCAAGCATCGTCACAGCTACCGAGATGATGGTGAAGATGATCGAGTAAAGTACTGCGTTCTTGAAGCCGACCCAGATCTGCTTGTCCGAAACGACACGCTGGTAAGCATCCAGACTCCACTTGCTGAAATCAAAGGAGATGCCCTTGTTTTGCAGAGTGACCGGGTCCATAAAGGACGCGATGACGATGTAGATCATCGGAACGATGATCGCCAGCAGGAACAAGCCCAGAAGTGCGTAGCCGCAGTACAGGATGATCTTATCTTGTCTGGTGTAGAGGGCCATTTTTGATTTTTTCTGTTTTGCCATGGTAAACCCCTCCTTACAAGCCCTTGCCATCGTTCATTTTGGCAACGATCTTGTTCACTGCGATCAGCAGGATGACGTTGACAACGGTGTTGAACAGACCGACTGCCGTGGAAAAGCTGTAATCGCCGTCCAACAGGCCCTTTTTATAAACGTACGTTGCAATGATCTCGGCAGTGTTCAGGTTCAGGTCGGTTTGCAGGGCATAGGCTTTTTCAAACCCGATGCTCATGATGTTGCCTGCCTGCAGGATGAACTGAATCACGACCATATCCTTAATGGCGGGCCACTCCACCGTCATGATCTGCTGGATCAGGTTTGCGCCGTCGATCATCGCAGCTTCCTTCAGATCTTTGCTGGCGTTAGAAAGGGATGCGGTGTACATGATGGATGCCCAGCCGGCACCCTGCCAGATGCCGCTGATGATGTAGATGGGGCGGAACGCTTCCGGCAGCGTCATGAAGTTGATGCTGGTGTGAAGCAGGCCGTTCACCGGGCCGGTGACACTCAGCAGCACCCGGACGATGCCGCACAGCACGATGACCGAGATGAAGTTGGGCATATACAGCACCAGCTGCACCTTCTGCTTGATCTTCTTGCTCTCGATACGGTTGAGCAGGAATGCCAGCAGGATGGGGATCGGGAAGCCCCACAGCAGACCGTAGACGCTCAGCTTCAGGGTATTGATCAGATAGCGCTGGAAGTCCGGCGAGGACATGAAGCGGGTAAAGTTTTTGAAGCCTACCCACTCGCTGCCCCAGATGCCCTTGAAGGGATTGTACTTCTGGAACGCGATCAGCACACCGCCCATGGGCGCGTACTTGAACACCAGCGTCAGCACCACGGCAGGCAGCAGGAACAACAGGTAAAGCTGCCAATGCCGTTTGATGTAGACCCATGTGTTGTGCAGCTTGCGTTCCGCTGTCAGCACAGCCGTTTCTGGCGAGGCCGTCTTTGCTTTCATGAATCATTCTCCTCCTTTTGGTTTGTGTTTTACATTTGCACCTTTGGATTTTACGTTTTTGCTTCGATTGTGCAAATGTAAAATCTCTTGATTCATTTATACCACGCAAATAAGCGAATGTCAACGATAATTCATGGTATACATCAAAAATTATTGTGGATTTGTACAGATGCACAAATTCGAAAGTGCGCAAATATGCAAAATGATGATTTGCATTTTTACGTTTGACTAATTTGTGCATTTGCACTATACTGGAGTCATAAAGAACAAGATCCGTCACCAGACTTTATCTATAAAAGAAGGAACATCCGCTCCTATATTATAAAGAAAGAGGATGACTTATGGCAACCAAAGTCACCATTCAGGATATTGCAAACGAACTGCAGCTTTCCCGCAACACAGTTTCAAAGGCCATCAACAACACCGGTGTGCTGGCAGATGCCACACGGGAGAAGATCCTGCGCAAAGCCGCTGAAATGGGCTATAAGCAGTTCGCCTATCTGCCGCTGTTTCAGGAAGACGCTGCAAAAGCAGCAGAGCCTTTCATTCTGCCGAGTGACAAACGGGAGATCGCCATGCTGACGACCCAGTTTCTGAACAGCTCTCACTTTTCCTCCATGATGCTGGATCGTTTCCAGTCGGAAATCGACCATCTGCACAGCGGCATGACCATTCATCGCATTTCTCCCACAGAGCTGAAAGAGAAAAAACTTCCCTCTTCTCTCGACATCCAGCGCACAGCCGGCATCATCTGCTTTGAAGTATTCGACTATGACTACGCACAGATGCTGTGCGATCTGGATGTTCCGCTGCTGTTTGTAGACACCCCTGTGATGGATATGCGTCCTCCCCTGAAAGCCGACCGCCTTTATATGGAAAACCGCATTGAGACCCAGAATGCGGTGGCCCACATGGTCCAGCGCGGCAAAAAACGCATCAGCTTTGCGGGGGATAAAAACCACTGTCAGTCCTTCTTCGAGCGTTATATGGCTTATAAGGATGCAATGGAGTACTTTGGTCTGACAGAAGGCCTGAGCACCTGTGCGATGCCATCTGGACAGCAGAACTATCCGGTATCCCTGTACGAAACCATCCGTCGGTTCAAAACGATGCCGGATGCCTTTGTCTGCGCCAATGACTTTGTTGCCATGGATCTGGTCAAGGCATTGAATGAGCTGGGGTATTCGGTTCCCGATGATATCTGGGTCTGCGGCTTTGATGACAGTCAGGAGGCTTCCTACTTTGCCCCCCGTCTGACTTCGATCCATATCCATGGACAGATCATGGGCTACACCGCTGCCAATCTGCTTATGACCCGCATCGAAGAGCCATCGCTGAACTATCGCACCGTCTATACGGAAACCAGCCTGATCCTGCGCGAATCCACAGGAGATTGAGCGAAAGGAGAACCCCCATGCGTGACCTGTGCAATACGGACAAGCCGCTGTTTGCTGTGCTGACGAAATTGACTTACAGTGCTTACCTGAACATCTTATGGCTCGTGTGCAGCCTGCCCATCGTTACCATAGGAGCTTCTACGACCGCATTGTTCTACGTCACCCTCAAAATGGCGGAAGATCGGGACGATGGTCTGACCCGGATGTTTTTTAAGGCGTTCCGGGAAAATTTTAAGCCTGCCACAAAACTCTGGCTTATCCTGCTGGCAGTCGGCAGTTTCCTAGCTGCGGACGGCTTTGTGCTGCGCCGAATGTGGAGCGAAAACATTTTCTGGACGCTGCTCACTGCAGTGCTTATTGGTGCGGCAGTTCTGTACGGCATCGTTCTGCTGTATACCTTTCCTCTGCTGGCACGGTTTGAAAACACCACCTTCGGCATCCTGAAAACAGCGTTTCTCGTGGGTGTCCGGTATCTGTTTTGCACCCTGCTGATGGCGGCGATCTATGGCATCATGGGGTACGTCATAGTGTTTGTGTTCACGCCTGCATTCCTGCTGGGCATGGGCTTCTGCGCCATGCTCTGCTCCTTTCTGATGCTTCGGATCCTCTATCTGATCGGTGGAGACCCTGATGCAGTCCACGAGGAATACGACCATGACGAAAACTGACCGGGATACGCTCCGCTCCCTCCATGGGCGCAAAAAGTGGGAGCACATCTGGGCATATTACAAACTGCCCATTGCGATCGTGCTCATTGTCGTCTATATCCTTGGCTATGCAGCCTACCGTCATGTGACGAAAAAAGAGGATGTGCTTTACCTTGGTCTGGTAAACATCACTGCCGGGTCTGATCTGACGGAACAGCTTACCACCGGCTTTGCCGAGGCGCAGGGTCTGACCAAAAAGCAACAGGTCGATCTGCTGTCCGGCTTGCTGCTCAGCGAAAGCGAACGCGCAGAGGAGCAGTATGTATATGCTTCGGAGATGAAGCTGCTGGGTGCAGTCAGTGCCCAGCGGTTAGATGTTGTTCTGATGGACGAATATGCACGGGATCGATTGTTGGCAGATGATTATTTTCTCGATCTGCGGACACTGGATGCGTCTTTCCATGCACTGTCGGGTCTGAACGCCGGTGGGACCGTGCTGGATATTTCGGACACGCCGTTTGTCAGACAGGCAGGTTTTTCTGGCAAGGTCTATCTTGGGGTAGTGCAGAATGCACCGCACCCGGAGCGTGCAGCCGCTTACATTCATTATCTGTTCCAGCGTTGATCGTTGGGTTTCACATCAAGAATAAGGAGAATTATCATGGACATTTTAACGATTGGTGAAGTTTTGATCGACCTGACCCAGACCGGCAAGGATGAAAAGGGCATTCCGCAGTTTGCCGCAAACCCCGGCGGTGCCCCGGCAAATTTGGCTGTGGCTGCTTCCAGACTGGGCGCACAGACCGCCTTTATCGGCAAGGTGGGTGCGGATGCCTTTGGCCGCTACCTGAAAGAGGTTCTGGCAGAAAACAAAGTGGACGTTTCCGGCATAGCGGTGGATGCAGACCATCCCACCACCATGGCTGTTGTTTCGGTGGATGCCACCGGCGAGCGGGATTTCAGCTTCTACCGCAGCGCCAACGCTGACGTGATGCTGTGCAAAGAGGACATTTCGGAGGGCGCTCTGAAAGCTGCCAAAATCGTCCACTTCGGTTCTGTCAGCCTGACCGCCGACCCCTCCCGCACTGCCACGCTGGATGCCGCTGCCCGTGCCAAAAAGCTGGGTGCTACCATCACCTACGACCCCAATTACCGTGCCAACCTCTGGAAGAACAAAGAGGAAGCCATTGCCCAGATGAAAGCTCCCCTGCCGCTGGTGGATATTCTGAAAGTTTCCGATGAAGAGCTGCCCCTGCTCACCGGCACCACCGACTGCGAAAGCGGCACGGCACAGCTGGCACAGAGCGGCATCCGACTGATTTTCGTCACCTTGGGTGCAAACGGCGTATTCTACCGCTTTGGGGAGAAAACCGGTCATGTGGCGGGTGTGCCCTGCAAGGTGGGCGACACCAACGGCGCAGGGGATACCTTCTTTGGGGCTGCCCTGTCCAAGCTCTGCAAGGAGGAGCTGGACACCCTGACCGTAGACAAGCTGGAAGGCATTCTGGCCTTTGCCAACAAAGCGGCCAGCATCACCACCAGCCGGCATGGTGCCATCCCTGCCATGCCCACCCTTGCAGAAGTGGAGGGCTGAACCATGGCAGGAAAGCAGGAATTTGAGTCCCGGTTTGCCAAGCACAAGGACGAGCTGGAATGGCTGTTCATGGAACTGTACC
>OHVO01000894.1_pt1 | contig 11379 bp, 8 predicted proteins | sample 1579371 | NCBI WGS metagenome assembly OHVO01 (sample SAMEA3882557, study PRJEB24775) | human gut metagenome | biome: human-associated habitat; feature: intestine environment; material: feces | place: Netherlands | collected 2009/2010 | reverse complement strand
ACTTTGGTTTAAGACAACTGATTTCGGCGACGAAAAGGATAGAGTTCTCGTGCGTGAAAACGGTGTGCCAACATATCTTGTACCGGATATCGCATATCACTATAACAAGCTTGCCGTAAGAAAGTTTGACAAGGCAGTGGATATTTTCGGTGCAGACCACCACGGCTACATCGCAAGAATAAAGGCGTCTATGACAGCTCTTGGCGTTGACGCTGACAGACTTGATATTGTTATAATGCAAATGGTAAACCTCGTCCGCAACGGCGAAAAGTATAAGCTTTCAAAGCGTTCAGGAAAGGCTATCACACTTTCTACTCTTCTTGACGAGATACCAATAGACGCAGCAAGATTTTTCTTCAATCTTCGTGAGCCTAACTCTCACTTCGATTTTGACCTTGACCTTGCCGTATCTCAGACAAGCCAGAATCCAGTTTACTATGTACAGTATGCACACGCAAGAATTTGTTCTGTCCTTAAAAAGATGAACGAAGAGGGCATTGAAGTTAAGAGCCTTGACAAGGCGGCTCTCAGCGTGCTCACAGCCCCTGAGGAGCAGGAGATGATAAAACACCTTGCTACTCTGCCAAACGTTATAAACGAGGCTGCAAAGGCTTATGACCCAGCTAAGGTAACAAAGTATGTTATAGACCTTGCTACAATGTATCACAAGTTCTATAACAACTGTCGTATCATGGGTGAGGACGAAAGCATAATGCAGGCTAGATTGTCACTTTCACTTGCAGTAAAACAGGTAATAAAGAATATTCTTGATATGCTCAAGATAACCTGCCCTGAGTCAATGTAATATAAAAGATAAGACCCGACCGTGGAGAATTTCACGATCGGGTCATTTTTATTTCTGTGTGTTTCTTATGTAATGGAAGAGATATTGCTGTGCAATGCCCTCAACGCTTTTAACACAAGCAGGAAGTCCGTTTGGATACCACTGTGCAAGCACTCGCTTTACCCACACATCTTTCGGAAAAGCGTCCGTTTTATAAAAACCAAAAAGCAGCGTGCAGTCTGCAACTTTAGGTCCAACGCCCTTGATCTTCATAAGCTCGTTTCGTGCATCGTCAAGCGGCAAAGCCTTTATCTTGTCATAATCTATCTCACCGCTCAAAACCTTTTCAATGGCGTCAACAAGATATTTTGCTCTGAACCCAGAACGCAAATACGCAAGGCTGTCTATAGTTTCATCTGCCATATCTTCAGCAGAAGGGTAGCCGCCGTAATGCTCACACAGACGTCCTATAATACCCTTTATCCTTGGAATATTATTGTTCTGGCTTATTATAAACGATGATAAAGCCTCCCAGCTGTCCTGCCTGAGTATCCTTATACCGCCTGCAAAAGCACAGGCCTTCGCCAAGGTCTCGTCCTCAGAAAAGCGGCGTTTTAGCTCGCCATAGTCTGTGTTAAGATCAAAATAATCTGCCCATATGTTTTCAAAATCCTGAACAGTGGTATTATGCAGCCTGAAAACGCCTTTTTCCTCTTCCTCGCTGATAGTCAGCCTGTTATTGAGAAATGCTCCGCTGTAAGTGTTCTCATCAATCTTTTCCCAGCGAAAAGCCTGACCGCAGTCAAGAGTATCGTCAAGCCCGAAATCAGGCTGCTTAAGCAGTATATCGCTGCCGCTTTGTGTATAATCCATAAAATACAACTCCATTATATGATAAATTTATCGAATCGACTTGCAAAATCCTACAAAAGATATTATACTATAAATATCAGTATTTTTCAAGCGGATAGATCAAACAGATTTCAGAAAGGATAACATAAAATGAGAGAAAGTATTTTGACCATTCCGGTCACTGATATATTTGAGCCGAAATGCGGCTGCCCTATATGCCGACTGCGTGATACACTGGAGCAGAGAACCGTTGAATACATAATGGGTGCGGCAATGATGGAGCCTGACGTGCGTATGGAAACAAACAAGCTTGGATTCTGCAAAACGCACTTTGAACAGATGAGAGCCTGCAAAAACAGACTGTCGCTCGCACTTATGCTGCAATCTCATTTACAAGATATGCAGAAACATATTTTCACACGAAAGAAAATGTTCGAGGGCAAAACTGCAAAACAGAAAAAGGTCAGTGCTGTGAACAATGAATGTTTTGTGTGCAGCAAGATAGACTGGGGAATGTCAAGAATACTTGTTACTCTTTTTGAGATGTATGTCCAGCAGCGTGATTTCAGAGAGCTATTTGCTCAGCAGGAAATGCTTTGCCTGCCTCACTATGACCTGCTCGTATCAATGTGCACTGAGAATATGGATAAGAAGTATCAAAAGCAGTTTATCGATGCCTGCGGCGAGCTTACAAGCAAATATCTTGATTCTCTTGAGGCTGACGTTTCACATTACTGCAAGATGTATGACTACCGTAACACGGGTGCGAACGCTGACTGGGGAAACTCCAAGGATTCCATAGAAAGAGCGATAAAGTTTCTCACAACAAGATAAGAAAATTTCGTTACTTTTCGTTACAATAATTACAATTTGATTTTTATGCAACGAATTGTAAAAGTACGATTTAATGTACAGAAAGACTGTCTTTGTTGATTAATGGCTGTTTGCACATTTAAAGGGTCATTTTTTGTACTTTGACCTCTGAATTGTAAATTTATCTTCAAACAAATTCAAAAACCCTGTAAACTGCGGCTGTTCCAAAGCTTGCAAAAATCTTTCAACAACCACGCACTTGTCTTAACATATTAGTAATATTTATCCCTGCATTAGTTGCTATATGTTAGTAGATTTTCGCATGAACAGTCGATTTTCGTTGAAATATAGAGTTTTCAACAGCTTGTAAACACCGATAAAACCATGAGTTTTCAACGCTTTCAACAAGGTTTTCAACAGAAAATGCCTATATGTATGTTGAAAACTTTTCACTTTCAACATTTTTGTGTTGAAATGTTGAATATTGCTCCTCTAACAAGCCAATAATCAGTAATATAATCAATTAATTGGCATTTGGAGGAGTTTTAGATCATGCTCAAGGGAATTAATAAACAAATCATCGAAATAAAGTGTACAGATAATGAATGTTTTGATAAGATTTTGTTATTTGTAAATTCAGATAAAAGTCATCTGCCGCCTGAGATTTTAAGAAAAAATGCTGTCGAAATAGCAAGTATAATAACGGGGGAGCGAAAACAGAAAGTACAATCCTGCGATGCTGACATTCACTTTAATGGGTGCAGCAGTGCTTGTTATGCTGTTGATCGCATTGTGTATGTGAATATCATAAATATCATTGATAAAATTTGTGTAAATCGTCGAAAGTCTGTATAAAAAGCCTGTTTGCTATTGGCATTCAGGCTTTTTTGTGGTATAATTATACAATACAAAAGGGGTTCAAAAATTTTTTGGGGAGGAATATATGCTTTATAAAAAGAATTATCTGAGCACCCTGTCCGATGAACTGTTTCGCTCTCCGACGAGCGAATATCGCGCCGCGCCGTTTTGGGCGTGGAACTGCAAGCTCGAGGAAAAAGAGCTTCTGCGGCAGATAGACGTATTTCACCGGATGGGCTTCGGCGGCTTTCATATGCACGTCAGAACGGGCATGGATACGGAATATCTGAGCGATGAGTTCATGCAGCTCATCCGCGCTTGCACCGACAAGGCAAAGGGCGAAAAGATGCTCGCGTGGCTCTATGACGAGGACAGATGGCCCTCGGGCGCGGCTGGCGGCATAGTCACAAAGGATAAGCGCTTTCGCTCCCGCCACCTGCTTTTTACCGTCAACCCGTATAACGGTACTGCCGGTTTTACCGACGACTCGACGTCACGCGGCGTGCGCTCTGAGGACGGAAAACTGCTCGCGTGCTATGACATAGTGCTCGACGCAGACGGATATTTAAAGAGCGGCAAGCGTATCGGCGAGGGGGACTCCGCCGAGGGCACAAAGTGGTACGCCTATCTCGAGATAAGCGGCGCGAATCCGTGGTATAACGGTCAGGCGTATCTCAACACGCTCGATAAAAATGCGGTCGAGCGCTTTGTTGAGGTCACCCACGAGCGGTATAAAGAGGTTGTCGGCGACGAGTTCGACGAGACCGTCCCCGCGATATTCACAGACGAGCCGCAGTTTACGCACAAATCGCTGATGAACAATTCGACCGACACGGACGACCTTATCATGCCGTGGACGGACGATTTCGCAAAGACATATTTTGACACATATTCTCAGGATATTTTGGATTTTCTGCCCGAGATATTCTGGGATCTGCCGGGCGGGAAAGCCTCCGTTGCCCGCTATCGTTATCACGACCATATCGCCGAGAGATTTTCCTCGGCCTTTGCCGACACTGTCGGCGGCTGGTGCCGCAAAAACGGCATCGCGCTGACGGGTCATATGATGGATGAGCCCACGCTCGAGAGTCAGACGGGCGCCTTGGGCGAGGCGATGCGCTCCTACCGCTCGTTCGACTTGCCCGGTATAGATATGCTCTGCTCGTGGAAAGAGTACACTACCGCGAAGCAGGCGCAGTCCGCCGCGCATCAGTTCGGCTATGAGGGCGTGCTTTCCGAGCTCTACGGAGTCACCGACTGGGATTTCGATTTCAGAGAGCATAAGCTAAACGGCGATTGGCAGGCGGCTTTGGGCGTTACGGTGCGCGTGCCGCACCTGTCGTGGGTCTCCATGGCGGGCGAGACAAAGAGGGATTATCCCGCCTCGATAAGCTATCAGTCACCGTGGTATAAGAAATATTCCTGCGTAGAGGATCACTTTGCGAGAGTTGCCACGGCTATGACCCGCGGCGTGCCGATAGTAAAGGTCGGCGTGATACACCCGGTCGAGAGCTTTTGGCTTCACTGGGGACCCAACGACAAATCGGGACTCTTCCGCGAGGAGCTGGACAAAAATTTCCAAGAGCTCACTAAGTGGCTCATCTTCGGCAGCATAGACTTCGATTTTATCAGCGAGTCGCTCCTGCCCGAGCTCTGCCCGCAGGCGGATGCTCCGCTTAGAGTCGGCGAGATGAAATACGATGTTATAGTCGTGCCCGGATGCGAAACCCTGCGCTCGTCAACGCTCGAGAGACTCGAAAAATTCAGGGCGGACGGCGGCAGGGTGATATTCCTCGGCGAAGCTCCGACGCTCGAAAATGCGCAGCCGTCCGACAGGGGCGCAAGGCTCTTTGCGAGCAGCGAGAACATACCCTATCAGCGTGCGTCGCTTCTGACGGCGCTCGATTCCGAACGCTCCGTCTGCATCCGCGACGAGGACGGCTATCTCTCCGACGGGCTTATTTATCAGCTGCGCGAGGACACGGACAGCCTGTGGCTCTTTGTCGCGCACGGAGTCGAGCCGTACGACTGCAATATAACAAATCATGACGACATAAAAATAACCGTAAAGGGCGAATATTCGCCCGTGATATACGATACCTTGAGCGGCGAGCTGAAGCCCGCGCAGTTCGATTATCTCAACGGCGACACCGTGATAAGCGCGAGGCTCTTTGACTTTGACAGCCTGCTGTTAAGGCTCTATAACGGCCGCTCCGAGAGGCAGTATGCCGAGCCGAAGAAGCTTGAGGATAAAGAAATCCTTGTCCCCTATGAGACTGAATACGAGCTCGACGAGCCGAATGTCATGCTTCTTGATATGGCTCGATTCGCGCTTGACGGCGACGAGCTGAGCGAGCATGAGGAGGAGCTTCTCAGAGCCGATAACATCTGCCGCGAAAAGCTCGGCTTCCCGCTTCGAAGCGGCGCGGTGATGCAGCCGTGGGTCATACATGAGCCTGTGCCCGAGCATAAGGTGAGGCTCCGCTTTAAGATAGACAGCGCTCTCGCGTTTGACGGCGTATCGCTCGCCCTTGAGGACGCGGAGAAAGCGGAGATTACGCTGAACGGTCAGGCGGTTGACAATACCGTTATCGGCTACTATGTTGACAGAGCCGTAAAAACGGTCGCCCTGCCGAGAATAGAGCAGGGGGAAAATATTCTCGAAATCGTCCTCCCGTTCGGCAAGCGCACGAATGTCGAATGGTGCTATCTGCTCGGCGACTTCGGAGTTGAGGTGCGCGGCAGACTTAAAAAGCTTATAAAGCTCCCGGATAAGCTCGCATTCGGCAGCATAGTCAATCAGGACTTGCCGTTCTACGGCGGCTGTGTGACCTACCGCTTCGGCGTCGACTGCCCCGGCGGGGATATCCGCCTCACCGTCCCGCACTACGACGGAGCGCTGACGGAGATATTCGTTGACGGCGCTCACGCGGGGGAGATAATCTTCCCGCCGTATGAGCTGGAGCTTAAAGAGATTTCGGCAGGCAGGCACGAGATAGCGGTGAAGCTCTATACAAACCGCAGAAATGCGTTCGGCACAGTTCATCTTTATGATAAAAAGTGCCACTGGATAGGCCCCGATGCGTGGCGCACAAGCGGCTGCAAATGGAGCTATGAATATGTTCTTCGCAACGTAGGCGTGGAATCCGCGCCTGTGATATACAGTCTGAAAAAATAAAGATAAAGGAGAAACAAACGATGAAAAAAGCACTCAAATCGATTCTCGCAGTCGTTCTGGCGCTGACGATGATTATGTCGTGCTCCTTCGCTTCGACCGCAAGCGCGGCGAGCGCGAATGCCGCACCGGCTGACGTCTCGGTCTCGGAAATTCCGCAGATTATCGCGGGACTTGTGAAAATCGGCATTGAAGTCGCCAAGAAAGCCTATGAGTACTACGACAAGTATGTCCCGGATTCGGTAAAGGGCTTCAATTCTACCGTTGCCAAGGACGCTGCCGGCGCGGTCAAGAATCTGGCAAAAATCGAACCGCTCAAGGTTTTGATAGGCGGCAAGGAGTACGATGTGAGCACCCCGTGGGGACTCATTACGGCTCTTGCGAAGATGGAGACGGATAAAGAGAAGACAAGTATTCTCATGGTTTATCTCGACTGCGTCTTTACGAAGATAATCAGATTCATCGCGGACATGGTTCCTCTCCCGAGGGGACTTACCAAGCTTGAGGACTATAAGCCCGAGAGCGAGAACTTCTACAGAGGCAGCAAGGAGTTTGTCAGCGAGGCATCAAAGGACGCGAAGTGGCAGCTCGGCTACAGCCAGGCGAGCCTTGTGCCCGACGATGTTCTCAACGGACATTATTATCTGGCGGGCTACCTGCTCCAGAACTTCCCGTCGAACACTGTCGAGACCGTGCTCGACGACATGAAGGTTCGCACAGTCGTGCTTGACGACGGACGCGGCAAGGTCGTTTTCTCGACTATCGAGTGCATCGGCATTGCGAGCGAGGACATCAAGCAGATACGCGACCGCGTTGCAAAAGAGCTCAAAGACGAAAACATAATCTCTGTCAATGTCTTTGCGACCCATTGCCACAGCTGCATCGACACGCAGGGTCTCTGGAATCCCTTCTTCGTCAAGCTTGCGAAAAACATCGGCGTCACCTATAGCGGCAAGGGCGAGTATTCCTCCGGCACCGACCCGAAGTATATGAATTTCCTCTTTGAAAAGACCACTGATACTATAGTCGAGGCGTGCAGGAATATGAAGTCCGGTGAGATGTACGAGGCGACTCTCGATCATCTCGGCACGGATTATATCAACGACAAGCGCGGCGTTTTCGACGCTGTTGACAATCTCACGAGACTTCGCTTCGTCCCCGACGACGGCAGCACCGAGACTTATATAGTCAATATGTCCGCTCACCCCTATATCACGGGTCTCAAGACCGATAAGAGCAGCGGCAAGGAGCTCTCCGCCGATTATACCTACTACATGGAGCAGATAATCAGCAGCAAGGAGAACAACAATACGAACTTTATGTTCGTTAACGGCGCTCTGTGCGGAATTTATTCCGCCCGCGGAGTCACCAACGACGGCGTTGCCACCGTGCGCAGAAGCGAGGAGGCCACCCGCTACGGTAACGAGCTGGGCAGAATGGTAGTCGCCCTGACTATGACCAAGGACGAAATCATGCGCGCCGGCGATTGGCTTACGAACGATAAGTTCTATGCCGATGCCGCCGAGGCGATAAGAAATAACGAGGAGCTCACCGACGAGGAGAAGCAGAAGAAGCTTAGCGAAATAAGCGTCTGGTATGAGAATTGGGAGCCCGTCGAGGAGACGAGAGTCGAGCCCATACTCAATATCAGACACAAGGAAGTCTTGGTCGAGATAAGCAATCCCGTTATCGAGGCTGTCGGCAAGGCGAAGCTCGTCGGCAACAAGATTTATTACGATAAGAACGAGACTCTCTATACCACGACGGAGATAGGCTATCTTGAGATAGGCAAGAATATAAAGGTAGCGCTCATGCCCGGCGAAGTATCGCCCGAGCTCATTGACGGAAAAGGCGCGTGCCTCGCCGAGAATGCCTACAGCGGCAAAGATTTCGGCTATCCGTCGCTCAACAGCATGGTCAGCGACTATGCGGGCAGAGACGTTGAGCTCTATGTATTCGGCGAGGCGAACGATGCCTGCGGATACGTCGTGCCCGACAATGACTACTGCATGATCTTCTTTGACGGCTCCGACCTGCTCGGCGACCATTATCAGGAGACCATCTCCTTCGGCAGAACGGTTGCTTCGACCCTCGTCAAGGCTTATGCCGAGATGATGAAGGAGCTCAAGGCCGGCAAATAAAGCCCACGGCGCTTTCGGCGCAGAATAATAGAAAAAGGCTGCAATCCACGGCTCGGTCGCGGATTGCAGCTTTTGCTTTGTTTATATTTTTCTGCCTGCGCACGGCGCGGAGCATAAAAAGACCGCCCGACTGCTCGGACGGCCTTTGTGTTTTTATCTCACTTCTTCTGCGGTGCGGAAGCCTTTGTCGACAAGGAGCTTGTTTATCCTGTCCTTCGGGTCGAGAAGCTTGCTGACCGAGGTGTCGTGGTTCAAGGTGTCGATAACATAGGAGATGTACTTCGACAGGTCAACCTCGACATACCACTCGCGCTGCTTGAGCTCGGGGGTTCTGTAGATGAGGTTCGTGGTGAACACTTTGCTGATAAGGCCGTTTTCATATGCCTTGTCAAACGACTCGAGTCCGTTGCAGAACAGACCGAAGCAGGTGCAGATGAAAATTCTTCTTGCCTTGAGCTCCTTGAGCTTTGTGGCAACTTCAATCATCGAATCTCCGGAGGAGATCATATCGTCGACTATAATGACATCCTTGCCCTCAACATTGTCGCCGAGGAACTCATGGGCGATTATCGGGTTTCTTCCGTCGATAACTACCGAGTAGTCGCGTCTCTTGTAGAACATACCGAGGTCAACGCCGAGGACGGTCGAATAATAGATGCAGCGGCTCATGCCGCCCTCATCGGGGGAAATTATCATCAGATGATCGTTGTCGATTTTGAGGTCGGTGACGTTTTTAACGAGCGCCTTTATCATCTGATATGCGGGCTGAATGTTTTCAAAGCCGTGATTCGGTATGGCGTTCTGAACTCTTGCGTCGTGTGCGTCGAAGGTGATGATGTTGTCCACTCCGAGATCGCTCAGCTCCTGGAGAGCCATGGCGCAGTCGAGCGACTCTCTGCTCGAGCGTCTGTGCTGCCTTCCTTCGTAGAGCATGGGCATGATAACGGTGATGCGTCTTGCCTTGCCGCCTATGGCGCTTATGGCGCGCTTGAGGTTTGCGTAGTGGTCGTCGGGGCTCATCATATTGTCCCTGCCGTACATCTTGTAGGTCATGCCGTAGTTGAACATATCGCAGACGATAAAGATATCGTAGCCGCGAACGGACTGCTGAATGTGGCATTTCGCTTCGCCCGAACCGAAGCGCGGGAATGCCGCTTTGACGAGATATGAGTCACGCTGATAGCCTGAAAATGCGATGGTCGTTTTGTGCTCGCTCTCGCGGATCTCACGCCATGTTTTGAGGTAGGCGTCGATCTTTGCGGCCAGCTCCTCACAGCCGGGCAGTGCGATAAGCGCGAGCGGTCCTACAGGAATGGTTGTAAAATCCGGTGCAGTTAAAGCTTCTGACATAATAATTCCCTCCGCAGATTAAATTGTCTCCTGTCTTGCACCCGCAAGTCGGCGCCTGCCGTGGCGGCGACTCCTGTTGAGTGCGACATCCTTCATCTACATTATATAATAAAAAGCGCCCGTTTAGTAGCTAAAAAGAACTTTTTCGATGAAAATCTATCAGACAAGCAGGGGCGTTTTTTGTGCATTCTGACAATTGTGTTATTTACGAATTAGAAATGTGGACGTCGAGCTGGTTGAACGGGATATTTATCCCGTTTTCGTCAAATGCGAGCTTGACCTCCTCCTGCATTTTGTAGTAGGCGGTCAGATAGTCGGAGGACGAGCACCACGCGATGAGCAGAAGATCCATGCTGCTTGCAGACTGCTGCTTGACTACGACATTGGGCTCGGGATTTTTGTATATGAGCTCGTTTTTGAGAGCCTGCGCCAAAAGCACCTGCTCTGCGAGGGCGATGTCGTCTGAATAGGAGACGGAGAAGGTCATATCGAGCCTGCGGCGTCCCTCGGCATTGTAGTTGATAATATTGTTGCTCGTGATGTGCGAATTAGGGACAATGACGCGCTTGTTGTCGACGGTTATAAACACCGTATACATCAGCTTTATCTCGTGGACGCGGCCGCTTATGTTTTCGAGCTCAACGAAGTCGCCGCTTTTAAAAGGCTTGTTGACGAGTATCTGTATGCCGCTGGCAAATTGGGCGATACTGTTTTGCAGACCCATTCCGGCAGTCAGCCCCGCCGCGCCGAGGGCGGCTATGAAGGAGTTGAGATTGAAGCCGAGGGTAGAGAGCGCGGAGAGTATGACCGCAAATCTCAGCACCCAAACTACTATGCTGCGAAGAAACGAGTGAATGGACGCGTCAACGCCCTTTCGCTCAAGCCCCTTTATCAGCAGCTTGCCTATAAGGGCGCTGACCCAAAAGCCGAGCGCGATTATTATTGCCGCTCCGACGAATTTGGGCAGCGCGTCAACGAGCTTCGATATAAATGTTTCAAGGTCAAATGCCGAAAGTTTTTCAGTCATAGTTTTTTCCTCCGTTTTGAGTATGATTTATTATAACAAATGCGTCCGATGTTTACAACCTTTTGGACATTTGTGCCCGATTGTGCAACTTTGCGACAGCGGGCGGAAGTTGGGTATTTAAACGTGCGGCGGGCTGTGATAAAATTATTGTTCAGAATGGGGGGAGTTGGATATAGATACAGGCATTATAGATAAAAAAATATTTATTTATGCTTTGTGTTCATTTTTAAGTCATAATTTTGTGGTAAAATAATAGAAATTGCGGCGGAAAATATATCCGCCGACGAAAGGAGCGTGTTTCTATGGCGTCCGAGATGCTTTCAAAGGTGCTTGATGCCGAAAATTCGGACAGAGAGGCGCAGAAAGCGGCGCACGAGCA
>OHVO01000890.1_pt1 | contig 11430 bp, 8 predicted proteins | sample 1579371 | NCBI WGS metagenome assembly OHVO01 (sample SAMEA3882557, study PRJEB24775) | human gut metagenome | biome: human-associated habitat; feature: intestine environment; material: feces | place: Netherlands | collected 2009/2010 | reverse complement strand
CGGCATCTGCCGTATCTGCTTCCGTGAGCTGGCTTATAAGGGCCAGATCCCGGGTGTTAAGAAAGCAAGCTGGTAAAAGCTTTATAGGAGGTTAATAAATCATGCAGATTACAGATACAATCGCTGACCTGCTTACCCGTATCCGCAACGCTCAGTCTGCGAAGCATGACACTGTTGACATCCCTGCTTCTAACATGAAGAAGGCTATTTGCCAGATTCTTGTTGACGAAGGTTATGTCAAGAGCTTTACGGTTACCGAGGACGGCAAACAGGGCGTCATCACCGTAACACTGAAGTATGTTGAAGGCGGCGTGCCGGCAATCAAGGGCCTCAAGAGAGTCTCCAAGCCGGGTCTCCGCATCTATTCCAACGCAGCAGAGCTGCCGAAGGTCATGAAGGGCCTCGGCACCGCCGTCATCTCCACCTCTAAGGGCGTTATGACCGACCGCGAGGCAAGAAAGATGAACATCGGCGGCGAAGTTCTCGCGTTCATTTGGTAATCAGGGAGGTGCAATAACATGTCCAGAATTGGAAGAAAACCGATAAATATTCCCGCAGGCGTCGAGGTTAAGGTAGACGGTAGCTGCGTAACGGTCAAGGGCCCGAAGGGCACGCTGACTCAGAAGTTCCAGCCGAGCATGAACATCGCTGTGGAGGGCGCTGAGATTGTTGTTACACGTCCGAACGACGACAAGGAGAACCGTTCTCTGCACGGCCTCACCCGTACTCTGATCCATAATATGGTGATCGGTGTAACGGAAGGCTTTAAGAAAGAGCTCGAAGTCAACGGTGTTGGCTATCGTGCCGCCAAGGAGGGCAACAAGCTCGTCCTGAACATCGGCTACTCCCACACAGTGGAAGTCCCCGAGATCGACGGCATCACCATCGAGGTCCCCCAGCCCAACCAGATCGTCGTTTCTGGCTGCGACAAGCAGAAGGTCGGTCAGTTTGCCGCTGAGATCCGCGAAAAGCGTCCTCCCGAGCCGTATAAGGGCAAGGGCATCAAGTATGTTGATGAGCATATCCGCCGCAAGGAAGGCAAGGCCGGCAAGGGCGGCAAGTAAGTTTAGGTTAAGGAGTGAAAAGTTATGGTTAACAGACCGGACAGCAAGAAAGCAAGACAGAAGCGCCACACCAGAGTGCGCGGCAAGATCTCCGGCACGGCCTCCGGCGGCATCGCAGGCGAGGTCAAGGGCAATGTGAACTGGAGCGGCACTGTGCAGGGGAAAATCACCATCTCCAGCTGCTACTCCACCGGCGAAGCGGGCAGCGCCGTATTCGGCACGGTTGACACTGCTTCCTCCGAGATCTCCAAGTGCTATTATCTGAACACGCTGAACGCGGACGCGAACGCCGAAGCGCTGAATGAAGCTGACCTCAAGGACGCCGACCTGTCCGACACATTCGGCCCGGTCTGCGGCGGCTATCCCGCGCTCAGATGGCAGAGCGATGTGACCTTCCACGAGGCGAACGGCGAGGGCACGGTCACGGCTCCGCTGTGCACTGTGAAGGGCTACACCAGCTACTCCTGCAGCAAGTGCGGCGAAAGTTACCGCACGGCCTATGTCGCGGCGCTCGGCCACGACTTCTGCGAGGATCTGGACGGCAGCGACAACAGCTGTGTCCTGACGGCTCCCACCTGCACGCAGCCGGGCAAGATCGTCCGTACCTGCCGCAGAGACGGCTGCTCAGAAACGAAGGAAGACATCGTTCCCGCCAAGGGCCATACGCCCAAGGACGGCACCGAGCAGGTCTTCACCGGCTATAAGACCTACGTCTGCGCCGTCTGCGGCGAAACCTACACGGTCTGGGACGACGACCGCCTCGGCCACGTCTCCTACCCCGAGCAGACTGTCACCTCTATCAGCGTTTCCGACAACGGCAATTACCCCTGGGTCTACAATGCCGATCTGGACCGCTTTGAGAGCAGCAACCAGGAGCAGGACAAGACAAGTTCCACGACCTCGTTCGCCTTTACGCTGAGCGCCCCCACCGTTCTGCGCTTCGGCTACGGCGTTTCCTCGGAAAACGGCTATGACAAACTGACCATCACGCTCGCAGCCGACGGCGGCAGCACGGAAACGCTGGCTGACGCTGTCAGCGGCGAGAAGAGCGGCAGCATCAAGAAGCAGCTTGCAGCAGGCAGCTACACACTGACGCTGTCCTATGTGAAGGACGACGCCTCCAAGGGCGGCTCCGACACGGCGTATGTCAGCGTTCTGACGCTGGCCGGTATGACCCGCGTGATCGTGGAGAACACCACGTTCCCGAAGGCGGAAGGCGCTGCGTGGGAAGGCACGCTGGCCGACACCTGGATCGAGCTGACTGGCGAATCGACCATGATGGGCTGCGTTGTGGAAGCACTGGACGGCCACACGATCGTCGGCGCGGAAAGCAACTACATCTCCTCCATTGACGACCTCAAGGAGCAGCAGGGCGGCTCGATGTCCGGCTGGATGGGCACACTCAACGACTGGTTCACAAACTTTGGCTTTGGTGAATTTACCGTTGCAAAGGGCACGCTCTGCGCGGGCGACGAGATCCGCATCATGTACACCCGTACCGTTGAGGATCTTGGCGGCAGCTGGAACAATTCCGACACCCGCCTCAAAGCGCTCACGTTCAGCGCAGGCAAGCTGACGCCCAAGTTCAGCGGCGACACCTTCACCTACACCCTGACTGTGCCGGATGGCACGACCTCGCTGCTCGTCACGCCGACGGCGGCAAACAAGAACTATCAGGTCCGCACTTATCTCGGCACGCAGGCCACGGGCCGTGAGTATTCGCGCACGTCCCTCATCCCCATTGAAAACGGCAGCGTCATCACCGTCGTCTGCGCAGACGACAGCTGGCCCACCATGAATGAAACGAGCGACGGCAAGCGCACCTACACCATCAATGTGGTTTACGGCGAAGTCAAGTCCGACGACGCGGGCGTCACATCTGTCAAGGTTGCAGGCGTTTCTGCAGCAGCCGGTACGGCTGAAAACAGCTTCTCCGTAACGCTTCCGGCAGGCACGGAGGTCACGGCAGACAGCTTCGAGATCACACTTTCCGACAGCAAGGCCACGCTTACCGGCCCGGCCAAGGGTGAGGACGGCGTCTGGACGTTTACTGTGACCGCTGAGGACGGCACTGCCGTGACCTACTCCGTCACGGTCACGGTGAAAGAGGCCAAGACGATCCACGCGACCATTTCCATGCAGGCGGAAAATATGTTTATCATGGTTCCGACCCGCGTGGAAGTCTCCAGCGATCTCGCCGAACGCTATGGCTACGCTGATGATGTCACAGACGGCGTTTCCGCGCTGGACGTGCTCGTCAAGTACCACGAGCTCACCTTCGGTGAGGACTTCACGAAGGACAGCAAGAGCGATTATCTCGTCGTCAGCAACGGCACGATCACCACGGTCAACGGAGAAAAAACCTCCGCGTTCAGTTTCGCGGTCAACGGCGAGTTCCCCTGCGACAAGAACGGCGAATACAACACGCAGTACGGCTACACCGGCTACACCATCAGCCAGACCCCCGTTGCGGAGGACGGCACCGTTGAGTTCTTCTTCTATCAGGACACCAGCATGTACATGGACTATTATACCTGGTTCACGGATGCGGATGGAAACCGGCTCAACACGCTTACAGTTCAGGCCGGAACGGACTTCACGCTCGGCATGGATGGCTATATGTACGCCTACGGCGGCAGCCTGAAGCCGGAAGACCGTGAGACGCACGGTGCAGCGCTTGATCCCGAAGATCTGCAGATCTGCACAGTCGGCGAAGATGGAACGCTCACGCCGGTCGAGGGCAAAACAATCGGTGAAGACGGTCAGGTCACGCTCTCGTTCGCAGCAGCAGGCAGCTATGTTCTGTCCGCAATCGGCGACGAGTACACCGATATTGTCTCCCCGTGGCTCCCCGTCACGGTCACAGCAGCGCCGAAGTCCAATGACGCGGGCGTCAGAAGCGTTACTGTCGCGGACATCGAAGCAGCAGCAGGCGAAAACAACACCTACACTGTCACCGTTCCCTATGGCACAGACGTTACGGCGGACAGCTTCGTGATCGTCACGAGCGACTCCGGCGCGACCGTCGGCGCTCTGACGCATGACGGAAACGTCTGGTCCTTCACCATTACCGCTGAGGACGGCGTGACCTCCAGGACCTACACTGTCACCGTTTCGTTCACTGAAGCGCCGAAGTCCAACGACGCAGGTGTCAGAAGTATCACCGTTGCAGGCGTTAAGGCTAAGACCAGTGTGAATAACGAGTACACCGTCACCGTTCCCTACGGCACGAACGTCACAGCCAGCAGCTTCGTAATCATCACGAACCATGCTCGCGCAACCGTCGGCGCTCTGACACACATCAAAAACGTCTGGTACTTTACTGTCACAGCTGAAGACGGCGTGACCACCGCATCCTACACCGTTACGGTCACGACCGCCGCACTTCCGACGCCGATCAAGCCGGCTGTTGACAACACCAAGCCCGCTTCGGACTCCAAGCCCAAGCTTCCGTTCACCGATGTCTCCACGTCCGATTGGTTCTACAGCGACGTCATGTTCGTCTACGAGAACGGCCTGTTCTCCGGCACGGACAGCAGAAGTTTCAGTCCGAACGCATCTATGACGCGCGCAATGCTCGTCACGGTTCTCTACCGCCTCGAGGGTGAACCCGCCGGCACCGGCAGCAGCAGCTTCTCCGATGTGCGTTCCGGTTCGTATTATGAAAAGGCCGTCGCATGGGCAGCCGCCAACGGCATCGTCACCGGCACGGGCAGCACATCCTTCTCCCCCGATGCAAAGGTCACGCGTGAACAGCTTGCCGCGATCCTGTACCGCTATGCGCAGTACAAGAAGCTGGACACCGATGCAGGCGCGAAACTGGACAGCTTCTCCGACGCAGGCAATGTTTCCGGCTATGCCAGCGAGGCGCTCAGCTGGGCTGTCTCGGAGGGTCTGATCAACGGCGCTTCCGGCAGACTCATGCCGAAGGGCGACGCAACCAGAGCACAGGTCGCCGCGATTCTCCACCGGTTTGTGGAAAACGTGATGGACTGATCGCATAACCCCAATTTGCAGTACAGGACTGCCCCCCTTCGGGGGCAGCCCTGCCTGCTGCATTTTAGGGTGCATCTGAAAACCGGCCGTCCGGCCGGCTTTCAGATACATCCTAGCAACACAAGACATGCGGAGTTGATTTGAATGATAATCCGGAAAACGAACAAACAGACAGCCGTTTGGGCGCTGCTTGCACTGGTGCTGACAGCCGTACTTCTGACCGGGTGCGAAGCGCCGCAGGCCGGGCCGGCCTACACCTGCACCGTCTCCATTTCCTGCGCTTCCATTCTGGAACATATGGATCTGTGCAGCCCGGATAAGGCGGATCTGGTACCGGAGGATGGCTGGCTGCTGGAGCCGGTGGAAGTCTCCTTTCAGGCAGGCCAGAGTGCCTTTGACGTTTTGCAGCAGGTCTGCCGGGATAAAAAACTCCATATGGAGTTTTCCGACACACCGGTCTATCACTCTGCTTACATAGAAGGCATCGGAAATCTCTACGAATTTGACTGCGGCGCGGAATCCGGCTGGATGTACGCGGTGAACAGCTGGTTTCCGAATTACGGGTGCAGTCAATATACGCTTCAGGATGGCGACGTGGTCGAATGGGTCTATACCTGTGAACTCGGCGCAGATGTCGGCGGCGGCGCTGCGGCAGGGGCGGAATCATGAGAAACCGCGACGCTTTTTCAGGGTATCACCCGACTGTCTGCTTTTTATATTTCACGCTTGTCCTGATGCTGTCCATGTGCCTGATGCACCCGGTTTATCTGGCGATCTCGCTGACCGGTGCGCTGGCATATGCCATCTTGCTCAAAGGCAGGAAAGCAGTTCGGTTCGCCGCCATGGGGCTTTTGCCCATGGCGGCGCTTGCCGCGCTTGTCAATCCGGCTTTCAATCACGAAGGCGCAACGATTTTGACGTATCTTCCCTCCGGAAACCCGCTGACGCTGGAGTCCATGCTCTACGGTGCGGCCGCTGCCGTGATGCTGGCATCGGTCGTGCTCTGGTTTTCCAGCTTCAACGAGGTCATAACCTCGGATAAATTTGTCTACCTGTTTGGCCGGATTCTCCCCGCCCTGTCGCTCGTTCTGTCCATGGCGCTGCGCTTTATCCCGAAATTCAAGGCACAGCTGCAAGTCGTATCAGAAGCGCAGACATGTATTGGAAGGGACACGAAAACCGGCAGCGTATTCCGCCGCGTCGGAAATGCCATTCGGATTTTTTCCATTATGGTCACATGGAGCCTGGAAAACGCGATTGAAACGGCAGATTCCATGCGTGCGCGCGGCTACGGCCTGCCGGGGCGCACCTCATTTTCGATCTACCGCTTTGACAGCCGTGACAGTTCTGCCCTTGCATGGCTGGTTTTCTGCGGCGCGTATCTGCTCTCCGGATGGATTGCCGGCGGAACAGCGTTCCGGTACTATCCCACGATCAAAGCCGCCCCGTGGACACCCTTGACCATAAGCTTTCTGCTTGTTTATCTCGCACTGGTGCTCACCCCAGTCATTCTCGACCGAAAGGAGGACAGACAATGGAACTCTTCACGCTCAACCACTTGAATTTTGCATACCCGGAGCAGGAAAAGCAGGCCGTTTCCGATCTCACGCTGTCTGTCCATGCCGGGGAATTTCTGGTACTCTGCGGCCCGTCTGGCTGCGGAAAATCGACGCTTCTGCGGCAGCTGAAGCCTGTGCTTGCCCCGCACGGGCGCAGGAGCGGCGAGATTCTGTTTGAGGGCAGACCCTTGGACAAGGTATCGCAGCGCGAACAGACAGAGAAAATCGGGTTTGTCCAGCAGAGTCCGGAAAACCAGATCGTAACCGACAAGGTCTGGCACGAACTTGCCTTTGGACTGGAGTCTCTCGGCTATGACACACCAACAATTCGCCGCAAAGTGGCAGAAATGGCAAGCTTCTTTGGGATCCAGACGTGGTTTCACCGCTCTGTTACGGAACTGTCCGGCGGGCAGAAGCAGCTTTTGAATCTTGCATCCGTGATGGTTCTGCAGCCAAAGGTTTTGATTCTCGACGAGCCGACAAGCCAGCTTGACCCCATTGCAGCTTCCGATTTTCTTGCCACACTCAGCAGGCTCAACCGGGAGTTGGGCACAACTGTCATTCTGACGGAGCACCGGCTGGAAGAGGCGTTCAGTCTCGCCTCGCGCGTGGCCGTGATGGATAAGGGCCAGCTTCTTTGCACCGGTACACCTGCCGAAGTGGGCGCCGAGTTAAAGGCCAACGGCAGCACCATGTTTTTGGCAATGCCGGCCGCCATGCGGATTTGGAGCGCCGTGAATTCCGATACAAGCTGCCCCGTTTCCGTCTGCGACGGCCGGAACTGGCTGCTGGATTATGCAAAAACACATAAACTGTCCCCCATCCCAGAAGGAAGCAAACATGTGCCGCAGGCGGAAACTGTCGTGTCGGTACAGGGACTCTGGTTCAAATATGAAAAAGACCTGCCCGATGTGCTCAAAGGCTTGTCCCTAAAACTCCGCAAAGGCGAATTTTTGGCGCTCCTCGGCGGAAACGGCACGGGCAAGACCACCACGCTCAAGCTGCTGGCAAGCCTGAAAAAGCCGTATCGCGGAGAGTTGACTATCAGCGGCAGTGTTGGACTGCTTCCGCAGAATCCGCAGACGCTGTTTGTAAAGCCGACCGTGCGCGAGGATTTGCTGGAACTTCTGCCGAAAGCGGAACGCCGGTCTGCGCGTCTGGCGCAGATTGTTTCGCTGTGCGGTCTTGCAGACTTACTAGACCAACATCCCTATGATCTCTCCGGCGGAGAGCAGCAGCGCGCAGCGCTGGCAAAGATTCTGCTCCTGAACCCGGATATTCTGCTTCTCGACGAGCCGACAAAAGGCTTGGACGCAGAGTTCAAGCAGACGTTCGGGCAGATTCTCCGTACGCTCCAAGTGTCCGGCACAGCAATTTTAATGGTTAGCCACGATATCGAGTTCTGCGCAAAATATGCTGATCGCTGCGCGTTGTTTTTCGACGGAAGCATCGTTACAGAAGCGGCTCCCCGTACCTTCTTCAGCGGAAACAGCTTCTACTCGACCGCCGCAAACCGCATCGCGCGGGATGTGCTGCCCGAAGCTGTCACGCCCGAGGACGTGATCGCCGCCTGCGGTGGTACCGTTGAAGCAGAACCGGCCTTGCCGGAATGCAAGCATGTTCCGGCAGTACCGGAAAAAGAAACGCAGGTATTAAAAAAACTCCCGGTCTGGCGCAAGATTCTTGCCGCCGTGTCCGGTTTTGCATCGTTAGCCCTGACCGTTCAGGCCATTGGCGCAACAGACCTCACGAATCTCATTGACGCAGGCGGTTTGACCGCATTCGCAGACAGCCAGCTGCGCCTGTACGGCATTCTGCTTATCTGCCTGCTTGTGTTTGCGCTGTCTGTCAGCCGCAAAGCAGACTGGCCGGACGCTTTGATACAACCGCCCGCAAAAAAACGAAAGCTTCGCAAGCGGACAATCATTGCGACGCTGCTTATCCTGCTTTTGATTCCTCTGACGCTGTTTCTTGGCCTGTACTGCTTCGGCGGGCGAAAGTACTATTTTACGTCGCTGCTGATTCTGCTTGAATGTATGCTGCCGTTTTTCCTGATTTTTGAGGGCAGAAAGCCGCAGGCACGCGAACTTGTCCTGATTGCCGTTCTCGTTGCGCTGAATGTGGCAGGCCGCGCCGCATTTTTCATGCTGCCGGAATTCAAGCCGGTCGTCGCCATGACGATTCTGGCTGGTGTGGCCTTTGGCGGCGAAACGGGCTTCCTCGTCGGCGCTATGACCATGCTGGTGTCTAATATGCTGTTTTCGCAGGGGCCGTGGACGCCATGGCAGATGTTTGCCATGGGCGCAATCGGCTGGTTGGCGGGAATTTTGTATCGCAAGGGCGTGCTGCGGCGTTCAAAACTCAGTCTGTGCATCTTCGGCGTGATCGCCTCGACCGTGATCTACGGCGGCATTATGAATCCAGCGTCGGCCCTCATGTGGGCACAGTCCGTCAACTGGAAGATCATTCTAAGCTATTATATTTCCGGCATCCCGGTCGATCTGGTGCGTGCAATCGCCACATTCTTCTTCCTCTGGCTCGGCGCAGAACCGATGCTGGAAAAGCTGGACAGAATAAAAACAAAATACGGCTTAGCGGAGTAGATTCCGCTAAGCCGTATACTCGCATTCTTAGTGACCGGCGGCGCTTGGAATATCCTGAAGTGCGAAGCGATATTCCTGCTCTGCGTCGGGATATTTCTCCCGGTCAACCTTGCTCAAAAACATGGCAAGTGGACGCACCCACAGGCCGCCATCTCCGTAAAGCTTCCGGTAAATTACGCAGGGTTCCCCACTCTCAGAGTCCTTCGCAAGCGCCTCTACAAGATAGTAATCACCTTTGAAATGACGGTAGACCCGCCCGATCTGAAGCTGCTGCATGCTGCTTCTCTCCTTTCGCAGTAAATGTCCCGCAGGCCGGTTTAACCGGCCTGCGGGCTTTTGGTTTTATTTTGTCAGCTTGTTTTTGTCGAAGAAATACTCTTTCGTCAGCTTCGCCACGACGCCGGACAGGGCAAACAGGGCGATAAAGTTCGGAATCGCCATGAGGCCGTTGAACGTATCGGCAATATCCCACACCACGTCGAGCGACGCGACCGCACCGATCACGACGACGATGATGAACACCACCTGATAAGCCTTCGAGACTTTGAGGCCGAACAGATACTGGACACAGCGGCTGCCGTAGAGCGACCATCCAAGAATCGTTGTAAACGCGAAAAGCATCAGCGCCAGCGCGACAAAGACGGAAGCGAATTTCTGGCCGAACATGGTGGCAAACGCGGCAGTGATGAGTTCGGAGCCGACTTTATGGCCGAAGGTGATGTCTACGCCGCTGCAAATGATAGTCAGGGCCGTCAGGGTGCAGATGACAATGGTATCGGCAAAGACCTCAAAAATGCCGTACAGGCCCTGTTGGACTGGACTCTTGGTATCAGCCGCCGCGTGGGCAATGGCTGCAGAACCGAGGCCGGCTTCGTTGGAGAATGCGCTTCTGCGCAGACCCCAGACGATCGTCTGCTTGAGCGCAATGCCACTAGCTGCGCCGCCGAGCGCCTTGGGTGTAAACGCTGTGGCAAAAATCTTGCCGAAAGCCGGGCCAATATTGCCGGCATGGCCGAAAATCACGGTCAGCGCGAAGATGATGTACAAAACGCTCATAACTGGGACAAGTTTTTCCGCCACGGCGCCGATGCGCTTGATGCCGCCGAAAAGGATTACGCCGATCAGCGCGGCAATCACAACGCCGAACACGAAGTTCAGCAGCTTCCGCTCCTCTTCCGCTGCCGGGATAAAGGCGTCGATGGCGTCGTTCAGGGAGCCAACGATGGAGTTGACCTGCGACATGTTGCCGATGCCGAAGGAGGCGACGGCCGCAAAGACGCAGAACAGAATGCCGACCCACTGCCAATGCTTGCCGAGGCCGTTTTTGACGTAGTACATCGGGCCGCCGACCCAGTCACCCTTCGCGTCGCGCTCACGGTACTTGATCGCGAGAAGAACTTCGGAGTACTTGACCATCATGCCCAGCAGAGCTGCCAGCCAGAGCCAGAAGATGGCGCCGTAGCCGCCGAGGGCGATTGCCTGAGAGGTACCGACGATGTTGCCGGTGCCGACGGTAGCCGCCAGCGCCGTGGAAACAGCCTGCATCGGCGTGACTGCGCCTTCGCCTGCTTCCTGTTTCTGGAACATTTTGCCCAGCGTGTTCTTCATCACGTAGCCGAACTTCGTGAACTGAAGACCACGGTTGCGGATGGTCAGATAAAGACCAAAGATGATGGTGCACGGCAGGAAGATGTACAGCCATGCGACAGTGTTAAGGGTGCCGGTGATAAAACTGATGATTGCCTGCATAGATTTTGCCTGCGGACGATCCCCCGATCGTCCATCCTTTCCTGATTATTTCCGCCTTGCGGGACGAGAGTCGCGGAAAGGACGTAGCAAGATTATTGCTCTGTCCTTTTGCCTGAGAGATCGGCGAACCGCCTTACACCTTCGGCGCTCTTGTAAGAGGCTCTCCAGAGAGGAATAACTGCATTTATAATTTACCACAAAAAGGGTTGTGATTGCAAGTGCTTTGCTGTAAAATTTATATAAAAAATTTTTAGGTTTTGGACATCTGTCCGTATTGCGCGGACTCATTTCCAGTTTTTACGTTATGTAAACTTTTTCCCACCTTTCCTTTTTCAGGTTCCGCTTGCGCCGTAGTTGGACAGCACGCGCGCCGAGGGGTCGTTGACGTCGCAGCCGGGCCAGGTTTTGTTCGGCATCCAGAAATCCTTGACCATTTTGGCCTGACCGGGATAGTATTTT
>OHVO01000861.1_pt1 | contig 11742 bp, 11 predicted proteins | sample 1579371 | NCBI WGS metagenome assembly OHVO01 (sample SAMEA3882557, study PRJEB24775) | human gut metagenome | biome: human-associated habitat; feature: intestine environment; material: feces | place: Netherlands | collected 2009/2010 | reverse complement strand
TTTCGCCTTTCCCGCCGTTGAGGATGTCCTCCTCTTCGGGAGTAAGGTGCATTTTGTAATTCATGTATATCCACCTTTCAATAAAAATTTCACAGTAAGCAATCTGACAAATAAATAGTATCACAAATCGCAAATAAAATGATTTGCAATTTAGAAAAATAAACAATTAATAAATAAAAAAATATCGAAAATTTGTGTCAGATCCGACCGTGCACGCGTCAAACGGATATTTCTTGCAAAATCCTATGCTTTGTGATATTATTTTAGCCCGCAGCAATCGAAGGAGGGGAAATATATGATAGGACTAAAACGCGGAGACGTAAGCCTTTATGACCATGAAAACGAGTGGGATACGGAGGGCGAGCGCACGGTAAACGAGCTTTTCGAAATTCTCGGCGGCGACGCCCGCGACATTCAGCATATCGGCAGCACATCTGTAAAGAGCATAAAGGCGAAGCCGATAATCGATATCGCAGTTGCCGCAGACAGCTTCGAACGTATTTTATCGCACGAAAACGAGCTGCTGCAATCGGGCTATCATTATCGCCCCGATAAGACTACGGACGGCGAGCAGTTGCTCTTCGCCAAAGGAAGCTACTATGAGGGCGGCGATATGCAGACGCACTTTATTCACGTTGTGAAATACAACAGTATGCAGTGGCGAAACTACATAAATTTCCGCGACTTTCTGAATGCTTTCCCGGAGATAGCAAAGCAGTATGAGAGTGTGAAAACGGGTCTTGTCGAAAAGCTCGGGAGCGTCGGGAGCAGGAACGGTTATGTCGAGGGAAAAGCGGAGTTCATAAGCCGCATTCTCCGCAAGGCAACGGCGTGGTCTTTTCTCGGAAAGACCGTTACAATGGAGACCGACCGCCCGATTGGGTATGTGCACAGAAAATCCGGCTATGAGCTTGTCTATCCGCTCAATTACGGTTACATTCCGGGTGTTCTCGGCGGCGACGGCGAGGAACTTGATGTTTATCTCATCGGCGTCAACGAGCCTGTGGAGCGCTTTACGGGCAGAATAATCGGCATCGCTCACCGCGAAAATGATATTGAAGATAAGCTGATAATGGCTCCGCCGGACAAGAAATTCACACGCGACGAGGTCGAACGGGCGGTGCATTTTCAGGAGCAGTATTATAACACGCAAATAGAACTGATTGAGTAATAAAAAACCGCAATGACCAAAAAATCATTGCGGTTCGCTTTATAATATTTCGCTGTTTTCGAGCAGGTATGCCGCACCTATAGCGCCTGCGTCGTTGCCGAGCACGGCGGGGCGGATAAGCTTCGCGTCGGATTCGGGCAGAGCGTTCAGAAAATCCTCGAGCCAGTATTGCTTGAGCTCGATGAGTCCGCCGCCTATAACAATGCAGTCGGGATCAAAGATACATTTTACCGTGTCCGCGACCGTGCAGAAGTCGGAGATGAAAAGCTTTACGGCCTCGCGGCAATTTTCGTCACCGTCTGCAGCCTTTTTGAAAACCTCGTTGCAGTTGAAGCATTGGCAGTCAAGCTCGTTCGCCGTTCGCATAAGTCCGGTTGCCGAGACATACTGCTCGGCGCAGCCGATTTTACCGCAGGTGCATTCGCGCCCGTCGATGTGCAGCGGGATATGTCCTATCCGCGCCGCGTGGAAGTTTGAGCCCGAGAGCAGCTTTCCGTTTATCGACGCCGCGCCGCCGAGCCCCGTGCCGAGGGTCAGCATAACGGCGTTTTTGCAGTCCTTTGCCGCGCCGAAATATGACTCGCCGATAAATGCCGCCACCGCGTCGTTTACAACGAAAGAGCGGCGGTTAAAAGCGCTTTCAACATCTTTTTTTATCTCAAATCCCGTGAATCCGGGCAGATTGTCGGTCGCGTAGAGCACTTTGCCCTCATAGGGGTCTATATCTCCCGCGGAGCCGATGCCTATGCCCGCATCGGTGCCGATAAGCGGGAGCAGGGATTTTATAACTTCGAATATACAATCCTTTATGCTGTCGCGCCCGCGTGAGGTGTCCGTCGAGCGCTTGGCTCTCGCCGTAACCGCGCCGTTTTCTATGACGGCGCCCTTAATAGATGTTCCGCCGATGTCGATGCCTATGTGTTTCATATTATTCACCGAAAGCCTTCATAAAGTGTTTGGTAATGTCCATGGGTCGGGTTATCGCACTGCCGATAACAACGGTGTAAACGCCCGTGTCAAGCACGGCCTTGAGCTGACCGACTTCCCATATTCCGCCCTCGGCGATAATGTGCGCGCGCAGGGTGGAGGTCATCTTTCTGAGCAGCTCGCAGTCGGGAATAGCAATACCCTTGGTGTATTCCGTGTAGCCGCGCAGTGTAGTGCCGATATAGTCGAAGCCCAGCTCATCGGCACGCTTTGCCTCCTCGTAGTTCGAGCAGTCCGCCATTATCTCGACCTGCGGCGCATTCTCTCTTATGTATTTTATGAGATCCTCGAGCTTTTCGCCGTTCGGGCGCGTGCGGTTTGTCGCGTCGAGCGCAATAACGCTGCACTTTGTGGTCAGCAGGGCTTTGACCTCTTTAAGCGTCGGTGTTATATAAATCTCGGAGTCCGGGTATACCGCCTTTATTATGCCTATTACGGGCACGTCGACCTGTGCGGTTATCTCGTTTATGTCGTCGACATAGTTGGCTCTTATGCCCGACGCGCCGCCGAGTACGGCAGCCCGGGCGAAATGTCCCATCATGTGCAGCCCGTAGAGCGGCTCGCCCTTGACCGCCTGACATGAGACAATAAGACCGTGTTCTTTTAAGTTTGCCATAGTTATCACTCTCCGCTGATATTTTCGCCTTTTGCGAAGAAAAAGTCAAGGGGACAGATGACTTATCCGCAAAAAACGAACCCTCCCTCGGGAGGGTTCGCGTCGGTTAATTACCACTTGTTTTCGACATATTCGCAGAATGCGTACATATCCTTGACCTCGAGCTTTGTGCCGTCGTCAAGTACGGCTGTGCCGTTCCACATACCGTGAACCTGATGCGAGTGCATACGAAGGAGATTGAGTGCGTTCGTATCGGCATGGTGGTCGTAGAACGGAGTCATCACGAAATCGAATCTGCCGTCCTCGGAGACGAGATGCCACGGCTCCATATATTTGTCGGGCTTCGGGAAGGTCTCGACATCTACGGCGCCGAACTTGTGAGCCTTGCCGTCATAGAATATGCAGGTCTCGGTTGCGTTGCTCTCGTCGCCTATGCCCCAGGTTATCTCAAAGCCGAAAATGTGCTTTTTGCCGTTTTCGTCGGTCAGATATGTAGAGCCGTTGCCCCAATACCAGACGAGCTTGTAGGGGGTGTTGACGCGGCCCCAATCGAGGCAGCAGAACGTGTCGTCCTTAGAGAATTTATAGACCTTGTCGCCCCACTTATAAGTGCCGCTGCAGGGCATACAATTCTGGTCATGAAATAGCTTTTCGGGTGATCCTTGAAGGGGAGGACGGTCGTGATATTCTCGAGGCCGTCCGGGATATCCATCTCAAAATGACACTCGACATTGCCGGACTTGAAATATATGGTGCGCTTATGCTCCTCGGTCAGAACATCAAAGGTGGCCTTGCCTATGCCCTTTATCTCCAATTTGACGTGGTTCGGAACGTCGCCCTTGGGCGGGAGAACATATTTGTCCTTTCCGCCGAGGAAGAGTGCCGTGGGGGCGGTCTTGTTCTTCTTCGGGTTTCTCAAATCGACCAGCGCCGCCGAAGCGTAGCCGCCGATAGAGATATTGGCAAAGCTTATCTGAATCATATATCTTCCGTCGGATATCTGATAGAAGTCCCATTCCTTGCGGCGCATGGTGGGTGTCGATTTCGTGCGGTCATAGTCAAAAACCATGTGCCGCGCCCAGCCGGGCGAAAGCAGTGTTCCGTCGTCGGCGAGAAGCTTTGTCGGCTCCGTGTACTCCTTCTGTACGCTCTTGAACTCTCCCTTGAGCCAGCTCGGATAAGTCCTGGGTATCTCGCTCATTTAAAAATCCTCCTAATTTAGTTGCAGCAGCCCTCAGCCGTGCTTATTTTTCAGTTTATTATAGCATATATACTAAAAATATACAATGATTTTTTAGTTTATTATTGAAAAACACAGTAAAAAGGCTCCCCAAACGGAGAGCCTTCGGTTGTAATTTTAACTTAACCCATCTTTTCGAGAGCCGTCATATATTTCGGGTTCGTCGGGATGAACATATAGTTGAGGAAGAGCACCTCATCTATAGCGTTTGTCTTGACGAAGCTCGCAAGATTGACGTTCATCTGTCTCGGGTCTACGACATAGATGGTCTTGTAGTTGTTGCAAAGCCACGGCACAAATGCATTTGCGTAGCTCTCTTTTATAACTACGATGCTGCGGTTGCCCGGCGCGTCGGTGGTTATCTTTGTTACTCCGTGATCGCCGCCGAGGAAGGCAAGATACTTGTTCGAGGATTTAATTTCCGTGTTTATGACCTTGACCTTGTAGTTGCTGCCGAGTGTCGGGTCGGTGTCGGAAGCAATGGCCTCGGTGTGGGTTTTTGGAATGAAATATTCGACATAGTCGGGATGCTTTTCAACCGCCGAGCTCTGCGTCGCCCTGTAAAGCGTGCCGAGGAACGGGGAGAGTTTGCCGGTCTCGAGGGTGTTGATGTCAACGGGAGTGAATCCCGCGGTCTTTGCGAACGCCCTGTATGCATAATATGCGCCGCGAGCCGTCCAGTGGTGATCGCTCCTGAAATACAGATATTCGTTCGTGTGAGCGGCTATCTCCGGATAGGCATCGACGGGAGTTATGCCCTTGAGCTCGCCGTAGATATAGTTGATGCCCTGATACTGCGAATGTGATTTGCCGGAGTTGTACTTCTTGGGAGCGTAGAACTCTATCGAAGTCGGAGCCATGAGGCTGTATACCTTGACATCGGGTATCTGAGACTTGAGCTTATTGAGCGTCTTGGCATAGACATCCATCTTCTTGTAGACATTTGTATACTGCTCCATGAGGCGGTTATCGAGGAGGACTATATAATTGTTCGTGTAGACGGTCTCTTTGTCGCCCTCGTTAACTTTAAAAGCGTTTTCCGGTTGGGTGGTTTCGGTGTTTGCCTCGGTCTGAGAGGGGGCGGCGGTGGTCTGCTCGGAGGTGGCGGTGTTGCTCTCCGCCTCATGCGAGAGAGCCTCGCCGTCGCCTATTCCGCCTTTGTTCTGCAAAATGGTGGCTCCGTCGCCGATTTTAAGGAACGAGTAGAAAGCTTTTATCTTGTTGCTTATTTTGACAAGTCCGTTTCTGCCGGGGAACTGGTCGTTGTAGTATTCCTCAAACTTTGAGGCAAAGTCGCCCGAAAAATATGAGCTGATTGATATAGCGGGCTTTTGCGCAAGATTTCTGTTTTCCATCGCCGAAGACTTTTCGTCCTTGTCGAAGAAGCTGTAGAAGCCGACAGAAGCAAAGACTGCCAGAACAACGCTGAAAGAGACGATGGTAAGGATTTTTTGAAGCTTTTTCATTTTATCTTAACGCCTCCTCAGAATCTGAAATACAGGAACGGATTATATGTCGAGCCTGCAAGCGATGCTACGCAGAGTATGAGCATAGCGACATTGAAAACGGTGCCGAATATCGGCGCTGTTACCGGGGCGCGCTGCTTGAGCTTTGCTATGCCTGCCTTGACGAGCTTCGCTACAGGCGCACAGGCGATAGCGGCGATTATGATGAACGGGATGTTGTTGATTATCATTGCGTTCATAACAGGATCGGTGAGCGAGTTGCCCGAAGCGCCGAACGCTACGGAGAACGCCGACTTCATCGCCGAGAAATCCTCGAAGTAGAAGATCATCCAGCCGATGAGCACAACGAACATCGAATACATCCAGCGAATGACTTTCGGTATCTTGTCAAAGAACTTTTTGAGCACGAACTTTTCAAGGCAGAGGAACACGAAATAGTAGAGTCCCCATATCACGAAGTTCCAGCTCGCGCCGTGCCAGAGTCCCGTAAGACCCCAGACGATGAAGAGGTTGAGTATCTGACGCGGCAGGCTGACTCTGTTTCCTCCGAGCGGGATATAGACATAATCCCTGAAGAAGGAGCTGAGCGTTATGTGCCATCTGCGCCAAAAGTCGGTTATCGAAGTTGCTATATAAGGATGCTTGAAGTTTTCGGGATAATCGAAGCCGAACATACGCCCGAGTCCGATAGCCATATCGGAATATCCCGAGAAGTCGAAGTATATCTGGAATGCATAGAACAGAACGCCTATCCATACGCTGAGCACCGCCGCATTGTCGACATCCTTGAGCAGCGATTCCGCAAGGGAGCCCGCGTAGTTCGCTATGAGCACCTTCTTGCCGAGGCCGGCCATGAATCTCGTCATGCCGTTTGCAAAGCCGTCTATTGTGATTGTCCTGTGGTCTATCTGCGTGTCAATATCCGAATATCTGACAATCGGTCCCGCTATGAGCTGCGGGAAGAGCGAGACGAACATCAGGAAGTTGATAAACGACTTCTGCGCCTTGACTTCGCCCTTGTAGACGTCGAGAGAGTAGGACATCGTCTGGAATGTGTAGAACGAAATGCCTATCGGCAGAGAGAAGGTCGGAACATGGAGCGAGAGGCGGAATATGCCGTTGAGCGTTGAAACAAAGAATCCGCTGTATTTAAAAGCCGCGAGCAATCCGAGATTGATAATGACCGAAAGCGCTACAAACAGCTTTGTTATCTTTTTGCCTCGGTATTTTTCGATTCCGAGCGACACCGAATAGTCGAGCACGGAGCTGAATATCAGCAGGCACACCCAAACGGGCTCACCCCACGAATAAAATATAAGCGATGCAATGACAAGAATAATATTTTTTGCCTTGTCGTTCTTCATAATAAAATAGAAGAACAGAGTCACGGGAAAGAAAATAAAAAGAAACACGAGACTCGAAAAGACCACTTGACTTCCCCCTTTTTGTGCATATAGTATGTGCATACGGTAACTTATAATATACCTAATTATTATACACATTTTAAGCGGTTTTGCAATTACAAAAGAGTTACAAATAAAGAGCGTCGAGTCTGAGCCGGACAGAAAAAAGAGACACAGCGAAAACTGTGTCTCTTTGGCGCCGACTGTGCGGCAATTTTTTAGAGAATATTGATTATTTGCGGGATAAGCTCCTTGAGGATTTTAATTATAATCTTCGCAATAACCGGAGCGATGACGCTTGTTATCTTTATTATATATCTGGCAACCTCAATTGCTATCTGTATTACGACATACCACTTGCCGAGATAGCGCTGAAGCATATCGGTGTCCATGCCCTTGTAGTTGGGGTCGACGGGGGAGTAGGATGTGTCGGTTTTGACTATCTTGCACTCGTCTATCAGCTCTTCGCTGTCGACGCCGTAGGTCTTGAGAGTGAAAGAGTTCTTCGTAAACTCGACGGTCGAATAGCTCGGCTCTTCGGAGACATATTTAAAATCAAGCCACTCGTAATCGTAATCCTCGATACGGTTCTTGCCGGAAGCGGAGCTCGCGGTAAAGTATACGGTGCCGACGGGATCGACAACTGCGCCGTCCGCATTGTATTTCTGATCCTTGACGGGCTTTGTGTCCTTCATGAAGAAGGAGCGTCCGTAAAGATGCTCATGACCGGTCAGGCAGACGTCTATCTCAAATCTGTCGATAAGCGCGCTGTATATAGCCGCAAGCAGCTTGTTGTCGTCATCTGCGGCGTGGTGTCCCGTTCCGTAGATATCGTGATGCATAACGGTTACGCGCCATGTGGCATCGGGATTCTTGGCGATAGCGTCAAGGGTGAACTGATACTGGTCGTAAACATTGAAAATCTGGGTGTTATAGACGATGAAAAGCACATCGCCGTAACGGAACCAGTAGTTCTCGTCAACGTTTGCGGGTGTCGTGCCGCGGTATTCGTTGGGGTTGTTGACATAGAGAGGATATGTCTTGCCTTTGCGGTCGTGGTTGCCGACGGTTGTCGCAAGGGGATAAGATCTGAGCGCCGCGGGGGAGAGCGTACCCGCCCACTCGTTTGCTCTGTCTCCGTGCTGGGTTTGGTCGCCCGCGGAGAGTATAAAGCTGATGTCGCTGTTCTTGTCGAGTGCGGTGCCGAGAGTTTTCTGCCACACATAGGCTTCCTCGCGTCCGTCTTCAACGTCGCTGCTGACCTGGATATCGCTGATATAGAGGAGTTTGAACTTCTCGGTGGAGAGAGTTCTGTACATAACGGGACTGCTGAACTTTCCGTTGCTACCGTAGACATAGTAATAAACGGTGTTCGGCTCAAGTCCGGTTGCCGTCACTTTGTAGATGCTTTGACCGGTATAGCTGTCGGTCGAGGCCTTGCCTACGAACTCTTTAAACGAGGTCATGTCGGCGCTTTTGCCGATGCGGACAACGCCGCTCTTTGCCGTGTCGTCGGAGTGCCAGCAGAAGTTGAGCTGCGTTGCGTCTGCACCCGGGGTGAGCGCGATAAGCGTGTTGTCGTTTCGTACAGTTTCCCAGTAGCTGTTCCATTCGGGCTGAGTGAGCACATTGCTTCCGTCTGCCGAGGTGCCGATAGCAAGGCACGAGGCGAGCATGAGCAGTGCGAGCAGAATGGACAGCGTCCGTTTTGCTGCTTTCATTGGAATTCTCCTTTTTATATTTTTTTTAGCGGGAGTATTATAGCACATTTTGCTCTATTTTGGTAGCTTTTTTTAATATATTATCTATTTTTTTATAAAAACTATGGTAATATTTATAAAGTGATGATATAATCTATCGCGGATTTTTAAGAATGAAGAGGAATACAGATGAAAGTTATTGTTTTGAACTCGGCGGCACAGGTTGGCGAGGAAGTTGGAAAAATTTTCTGCGATGAGGTCAATGCAAAGCATAATGCGGTTCTCGGACTTGCAACCGGAGCGTCCCCGATACCTACATATGAGTATATGACCGAGCAGTATCGCAGCGGCAAGGTGAGCTTCAAAGATGTCAAGACCTTCAACCTTGACGAATACTGCGATCTGCCGAAGAACCACCCCAACAGCTTCTATTCATTTATGGAAGAGAACCTTTTCTCGAAGGTCGATATAAAGCCCGAGAATGTCAATTTCCTTGACGGAAACGTTGAACCCGTTGCCGAGAGCGCACGCTATGCGCAGGCTATAAAGAACGCCGGCGGAATAGATATTCAGCTTCTCGGAATCGGCAGAAACGGTCATATCGGCTTCAACGAGCCTGCGGATGAGTTCACGGACGAGGCTTTTAAGGTCAGGCTTACCGACAGCACTATAGCCGCCAACTCAAAGTATTTCACCGATATTGCCATGCCTCATTACGCCATAACCATGGGTATCGGGTCTATAATGAGAGCGAGAAAAATCATTCTTATTGCAACAGGCGACAGCAAGGCCGAAGCGATAAAGGCAACTGTGGAGGGAGAAGTAACTCCGCATTGCCCGGCATCGATACTTCAAAAGCATGACGATGTGACCCTGTTTCTTGATGAGGCCGCCGCAAGCTTGCTGACAAAATAATAAGCCGTAATAAAAGAGACCTTCGATACACAAAAGTGCATCGGAGGTCTTGTTACTTATTTCTTGCCGGACTTTTTGAACATCAGAAGCGATATTGATACCATTGCCGCCACTATTACCGTTATTCCGACTGCGGTCACACCCTGCTTTACTCTCGCAGCATTTCGCGTGCTTCCGCCGTTCGGGAGAGTGTAGGTCTCGATTTCGCCGTCATAATTTATTACGCTGTCGTTGGCTAATTCCCTTGCCGAAGCAACCTGCTCGGAATTGGAAGTGCCCGCGTTTGTTGTTTTGGATTTTGCTTTTGTTGTTTTAGCTTTAGATTTTGAGCTTGTTTTTGACCTTGAGCTTTTCTTCTTTTTCTTTGTTGTGCTTTCTTTTTCCGCCGATGATTTATCGGAGCTTGATTTTCTGCCGGTTTTTGTGCTGCCTGCGCGGCTTTCGGGTTTCGTACTGTTAGACTTTTCACTTTGCTCGGCGGTCGTCTCCGGAGGTGCTATATAGGTGTCTATCTCAAACATTTTTGACGGTATACCGCTGTCGTCGGTGACTCTGACGAAAATTTCGGGGTCGGCGCCGAACGAATATTTTCTGTCTATAAGCGCCTCGCAGGCCATTCCGTCTCCCTCAAACTTTGCGCGCGATTTAACGCTGAACAGCTGCTCGTCATATTCGGCTTTGCCTGTAATATCGATTTTTATCGGGTCGTTGCCGTCGATATATATTTCATAAACTATCGGGCTCTCATCGGTCAGCTCGGCGTAAGAGATATCTCCGCTCATCGCGACATAAAGAGAACCGCTTTCGGTCTTTGTGTAATATGTGACGAGCGTGCAAATGCCGTTTCCGCCGTTTTTGTTTTCGCACTGCATCTGAACATTAGCGCTGTGTACCTCGTCGTGCGACACGATACCATCCACAGATATCGCAAGCGCCTGCATTGACAATATAAAAATAAACGTTATTGCAGCCGCTGCCGTGCAAAAACGCTTTGCGAATCTCGTTATTATCTCCAAAACCTTATCACCGCTTATGCGTAAAATATATTATGGAGAAATTATCACAATTTTGTCGTAAAAGCAATAGAAAAAGCCGATTTTTGTAAAATTAGCACAAAAATGTTTGTGAATATTGCACAAGAGAAATAGCACCGAAGCCGTGCGCAAATAAAAAAGCTGCGCCCGAGCTCAAAAGAGCCGGACACAGCCAAGTACCTTGAGTGTTAAATTTTCATCTTTTTCATAGCGACCGAAAGCGCCTTGCAAAGCGCTGTTCCGAGAACGGCGCAGGTGGCCGCCTCGATAAGTCCGTTGATTCCGACAAACGCTGCGGCAAAGGCAAAAACATTTGTCGCGCCGAAGGTCTCCTTGAGCTGAAGGATTATCGGAGCGTCGCTGAACAAAAGAAGCAAAGCGGAAGTGAACAGCACCGTATTGAGTATGGGACCCGATATGCTCGCTACAAGATACTGCACAAAGCTTGTTTTGTCCTTCAAAGCAACAGCCTTGAAGATAAGCGCGGTCAGCCAGCCCATAAGAATTCTGGGCACAATGCAGACGATTGCGGTGCGCAGGGGACTGACGCTGAAAAGCGCAACGCCGAATGTGCTCATTCCGAAGCACTGGATAAAGCTTGTTATTCCGAATACCGCACCTAAAAATGCTCCGCCGGCCGGGCCGAGAAGAACGGCGCCGATAACTATCGGTACGGGGATGAACGTTATCTCGATGGCTCCGGATTTGAGATAACCGAGCGGCGTGAACGCCATGACGATTATCAGCGCGGTGAGCAGTGCCGTGAGTACGAGACGCACGAGCTTTTGCCGCGATGCGGCAGACGATGTTTTTGACATGATTTTTTCCTCCTTGCTGTTGCTCCTTTAAGGATGCAGCGCAAATTTTTGAGTCTATATCAAAAGCATTGCTTTTAATATGCGGTTTTATTATTTTCTGTTCTTTTCGTATATTATACGAAGTCCCTTGAGAATAAGCTCGGGGTCATAGATCATCTGATGATTGCAGCTTTTGATTATCTCGCCGGAAAGGCCGCCCGTTGCAACAAAAGATTTGACTTTTTTGCCGAGCTCCCGTTCCATTCTGTCGCAGAGTCCGTCGAGCATGGCGGCGGTGCCGAAAACGACGCCCGACTGCATACAGTCTATCGAATTTGTCCCTATGGCCTTTTTGGGTGTGGAAAGGCTTATTGCCGGGAGCTGAGAAGTTCTTGCGGAGAGCGCCTCGAGCG
>OHVO01000852.1_pt1 | contig 11785 bp, 6 predicted proteins | sample 1579371 | NCBI WGS metagenome assembly OHVO01 (sample SAMEA3882557, study PRJEB24775) | human gut metagenome | biome: human-associated habitat; feature: intestine environment; material: feces | place: Netherlands | collected 2009/2010 | reverse complement strand
AGACGAAAAAAGACTATTATATCATGCTGTATCATGATCAGCGGCAGATCTTTGAGATCGGCTGGTGGGGCGCGGACACCGCGGCAGTCGATGCGTATTCGCTCAAGGAGCAGACGGCCAGCGTCGTCTATCCCATCGTGTTCCGCGACGGCACGTTTTACGCTGTGATCTACGACAACTCCGATTCCGGGCTCTACGATCTGTTGTGGATCGTTTCGCTGCTGCTGGGCTGCGCGGTTCTGGCGCTGACGCTGCTGGCGTATAACCGCCGCGTCGCGCGCAGGGTCGTCGCCATCTCGCAGGAGGTGCAGTCCATCGGCGCGGGCAATCTCTATTTACAGCTCGAGCCGAAGGGCCGCGACGAGATCTCACAGCTCACAGCCAGCGTCGAGCAGATGCGCCTGTCGCTCCTGCGCAAGACCAGCGAGGAGCAGCGCGCCCTTCAGCAGAACAGCGACCTTATCACCGCCATGTCGCACGATATCCGCAACCCGCTCACAGCGCTGCTCGGCTACCTTGATCTGGCAAAAAACGGACAGTATCGATCGGAAGAAGAACTGCAAAGCTTTCTGGACGCTGCCTATGGCAAGGCCGAGCAGCTGAAGACGCTGACAGACGAACTGTTCCGGTATTCGCTGCTGTTTGGCTGTAAGGAACTGCCCATGCAGATGGAGTCCTATGACGCGCGGCTGCTTCTCGAGCAGCTTCTGGGTGAGAGCCGCGTCCAGCTGCAGCAGCAGGGCTTCACGGTGCAGCTGCTTCTGCCGCAGCAGGAGGTGCAGATCGAGGCTGACGTGATGTATCTGAAGCGGGTGCTCGACAATCTCTTCGACAACATCCGAAAGTACGCAGACCCGGCTAAGCCCGTTGCCATTGCGGCGCTGATCGAAGACGGTGCGCTGCATATCTGCCTGTCCAACAGCGTGAATCCCGCTTCCGGGCGCATCGAGTCCAACAAGATCGGCCTGCGCACCTGCACGAAGATCATGACGCAAATGGCGGGCGGCTTCCGGCGGTATACGGAAAATGGAAAATTCACGGCGGAGGTCATCCTGCCTATCCAGGCAGAGACAATGCCGACGGAGTAAAGCGGCAGTTACAAAAAACCCGGCAAGGTTTGCCCGCACCAAGGCTCCCCCTTGGGCACAAGGGGAGCTGGCCCGAAGGGGCTGAGGGGATTCGAACGTAGCAGATTCCAGAGCCTCTGTAATTTGCAGCAAATCCCCTCCGTCATTTGCTGACGCAAATGCCACCTCCCCTTATCATGCGGGGCATGACAAGGGGAGGCTTTGCCGGGCGGCGAAGTCAGTTCTTAAAAAAATATGAAAAATGCAACGCCGGTCTTTTTTTTACGTCTTTGTTTTGGTATGATACAGACGGCAAGATAGGCCGCCTGTACTGTGCGTCAGCACAAGATATAGATTATGGACATTGGGCATGAAATGAAAAGGAGTATTACATGAAAACAAAACGGATTTTTGCGCTGCTGCTTGCGGCGCTGATGATCGTGGGCCTGTTCGCAGGCTGCTCGAAGGACGGGACGAAGGACCCCGGCAAGACCGACTCCAGCGGCTCTCTGATCGACCAGACCAAGCCCTCCCAGACAACGGCAAAATACGCCTATAAGGCCGATTATCTCGACCTGACCATGCCGGACGGCGTGCAGTACCTCAACCAGATCTGCGCTGCCGGAACGACGCTCTATGCCTCGGTCGGCATACAGGGCGAGGAGATCGTCAACACTGACCCCGACACGGGCGAAACCTGGTCGTATTACAACTCCCGCTTGGGCGTTCTGACCATTGACCCGGATACCGGCACATGCACAGAGCTTTCCAACCTGCAGCTGCCGGAGGTTCCGGAGGGAGCGGAGGGCAGCGTCGACTGCTACAACATGATCGGCTCTGACGACGGCACGCTCTGGATGCTTGTAAACGTCTATGCGACGCAGTATGAGCTGCCCGACGATTTTGACCCCAACACGGACAGCAAGTGGAACTACCCCTCCACAGATATCGGCGGCTCGTATCTGATGCACGTCGCTGCCGACGGCAGCACGATCGCCAGCCTCGACCTTTCCGACACGAACAACGAGGACAACGAGGACGGCATGAGCGGCAACCTCAGCTCCTTCGCCGTCGACGCCGCCGGCAATCTCTATGTCAGCGACTATAATAATATTTACGTCCTCGATGCAGAGGGCAACGTGCAGTTCAAGCTCGACGGCAGCCAGTATAACGGTAGTCTGTGCCGGCTGAACGCACAGCAGGTTGGCGTTATGTGGTACAACTACACGGACGACGTGAATGCCGCCGATGAAAACGGCCAGTACTTCGTCCCCATCGATCTGGAAACGAAGGACTGGGGCGAGAAGGTCAAGCTGCCGTCCAACGTGTGGAGCATCTTCCCGGGCGACGATGCCTATGACTTCTACTACGCCTACAATAATAACATCTATGGCTATGCCGCCAAAACGGACACGAAGGAGAAGCTCGTCGACTGGCTGGCCTGCGACGTTGACACCAACAATATGTCGGGCTATGCCATGCTCTCCGACAGCCGCGTGGCCGCCCTCATGCAGGACTGGAACACCGACCCCACGACCTATCAGCTGATCGTCCTGCACCGTGTGGACGCGTCTGAGATCAAGGAAAAGAAGGTTCTGACGCTCGCGTGCATGTATCTCGACTGGAACCTGCGCAGCATGATCGTCGAATACAACAAGACGAACGACGAGTACCGCATCAATGTCGTCGACTACAGCGAGTACGCGACCGACGACGATTACAACGCCGGCGTCACCAAGCTCACCACCGAGATCATCAGCGGCAGCGTGCCGGATATCTTCCTGACCAGCAACCTGCCGATTGATAAGTATGCCGCCAAGGGCGTCATCGCCGACCTCAATACCTTCATGGACGGCGGAAACGGCCTGAGCCGCGACTATTTTGTCCCGCAGGTCATGAGTGCGCTGGAAAAGGACGGCAAGCTCTATGAGCTGCCCACCAGCTTCTCCGTGCAGACGGCCTACGCGCTGTCTTCCATCGCGAGCCAGTATGACACATGGAACGTCGCTGCCGTGCAGGACGCCATGACACAGCTGCAGGAGGGCGCGACGGTCTTCTCCAACGGCTGGACGAAGAACACGGCTCTGTCGAACTGCCTGTCCCGCAACCTGTCTGCTTTCGTCGACTGGACGACGGGCAAGTGCGAATTTGACTCCGAGGCGTTCCAGCAGCTGCTGGCCTTCTGCAATTCCTTCCCGGCAGAAACCAGTGACGGTGACGGCGCGATTGCCTATGCCTCCTCCGCCGATATCGCCGTTGACGACGCGATGTGGGACTCCGACGCGACCCGCATCACGAACGGCAAGCAGCTCATGTCGACGATCGGGATGTACAGCTTTGACTCCTATATCTGGAACGTCTACGCGATCCGCGACAAGATCACCTTTACCGGATATCCGACCGAGGACGGCTCCGGCAGCTCGTTCGAGCTTCAGATGCCGATGGCCATTTCCTCCGTCACGAAATACCCCGACGCCGCGTGGGACTTCGTCTGCTCGATCATCAAAAAGATGAACACGATAGACGAGAACAATTACTATTACGGCTTCCCCATCAGTCAGGCCGCGTTTGACGCAGAAATGACCGACATCATGACCGAGCAGTACCAGCTGGACGAAAACGGCGAACAGGTCGACTGGGACGGCGACGGTGAGCCCGACAAGGCCATCCGGGGCAGCTATGAAACCATGGAAAACGGCGAAACGGTCTATAAGGATGTCTATGCGCTGACGCAGGAGGACATTGACCAGATCCTGGGCGTGATCAACAGCACGCGCAGCGTCTATGACTACGATCAGGAGATCCTCGATATCATCACCGATGAGGTCGCCGCCTACTTCGCCGGCGACAAGGACGTCCAGACCACCGCCAACATGATCCAGAGCCGCGTGAACCTGTACGTACAGGAGCAGCGGTAAAACAACAAAAAAAGCTCCCCTTGCCGCGCCTTACGCGGCAAGGGGAAAGCTGCGGAGCAGCCTGTAGGGGCCGACGACTCTGTCGGCCCGAGCAATGCTGCGAATTTGCCGTGGATTTCCGAAAAGTCACTGCATACTGCGGGCGGACAGAGCCGTCCGCCCCTACGCTGGAATGCGTGAGTATACGAATTCCCTGAAAAACGAAAATGCCGATAAATTCCGATTGAGATTCAGTCGGGAGTTATGAGCATTTTCCAACGCAAAGGAGACACGAAAAACGTGCAGAAGCTATCTCTCCGGTCGCGCGGGAAATATGAAACAAGACCGTCCGGGAAAGGGCTTTGGACGCGGATGAATAACAAAGTGCGCGATTTTCTCGCGTCGATGTGCTTCTCCGGGCCAAGCTTTCTTGGTATGCTGGCGTTTTATATTATCCCGTTCCTGATCGTCGTCTACTATTCCTTCACCGCGGGCCTGACCGACCACAGCTTCGCGGGTCTCAAAAACTATATCAACGTCTGGCAGAACGGCGCGTTCAAGATCGCGGTCAGGAATACGTTCACGTTTACCGGCCTTTCCGTGCCGCTGGCGGTCGTGCTGTCTTTGGGACTGGCGCTGATGCTCGAGGCGCGCATTCCGCTCAAGAGCGAGTTCCGCACGTTTTTCCTCAGCCCCATGATGGTGCCCATCGCGTCCATCATCCTCATCTGGCAGGTGCTGTTCCACTATAACGGCGTCGTCAACGAATTTCTGGCCGTGTTCGGCGCGGACAAGATCGACTGGCTGAAATCAGATTACTGCATGGTCGTCATTGTTGTGCTGTTTTTGTGGAAAAACCTCGGATACAACATGATCCTGTTCATGGCCGCGCTCAGCAATATTCCGCGCGAGCTGCTCGAGGTCGCGGAGGTCGAGGGCGCGTCGGCGGCGTATCAGTTCTTCCACATCAAGCTCCGGTACCTGTCCCCGACGGTGCTGTTCGTGACGATCCTGTCCATCATCAACTCGTTCAAGGTCTTCCGGGAAATTTATCTTCTGACCGGCAATTATCCCTATGACGGGCTTTACATGATGCAGCATTTCATGAACAACATGTTCAACTCCGCCGACTATCAGCGGCTTTCCGCCGCGGCGGTGCTGCTGGCGATCGTCATTGTCATTCTCATTGCGCTGCTGTTCTTTGTGGAGAACATCTTCGGAAAGGACGTGGAGGGATGAGAAAGAAAAAGCGGTATTTTTCCCGCGCGACATGCTTTGTGCTCTGCGCGGTGTTCGCGCTGCTGTTTCTCCTGCCGACGGTTCTGACGATTACAAATTCGTTCATGACCCAGAGCGAGATCACGGCCAGCTACGGTCAGGTCTTCGAGAACGCCAACGACGGCAAGAGTTATATCTCCAAGACCATCAATCTCAAGTTTATCCCCGACAAGGTCAGCTTCACGCAGTATTTCACGGTCCTGCTCAAAAGTCCGGATTATCTGCTGAAATTCTGGAACTCGGTGATTCTAACCGCGCCGATCGTCTTTGCACAGCTGATGGTCGCGTCCATTGCGGCCTATGGCTTCACGCGCTGGCGCGGTAAGGTGCGCGACAGTCTGTTTTTCTTCTATGTGATCCTGATGCTCATGCCGTATCAGGTCACGCTGGTGCCGAACTATCTGGTCAGTGACTGGCTGCACCTGCTCAATACCCGGTGGGCGATCTTCCTGCCCGGCGCGTTCGCGCCGTTCTCGGTGTTTCTGCTCACCAAATTCATGCGCCGCATCCCCATGGCCGTCATTGAATCGGCCAAGATCGATGGCGCGAACGAGTGGCACATCTTCTGGAACATCTGCCTGCCGCAGTGCCGGAGCGCCCTCTATTCTATTGCGATCCTTGTGTTCATCGACAACTGGAACATGGTCGAGCAGCCTCTGATCCTGCTCAACGACGTCGAAAAGCAGCCGCTTTCGATGTTCCTGTCCAGCATCAACGCGGGTGAAATCGGCATTGCCTTCGCCGCCGCTGTCATTTACATGATCCCCGGTCTGCTGCTGTTTTTGCACGGCGAGGCATATCTGGTGGAGGGTATCGCACATTCTGGCTCTGTGAAAGGATAAGGGAAAACGAGATATGGAAAACGGTGTAAGAAAACGCGAATGGGTCAAAACCGCGGCCATCATCCTGCTGGCCGTGCTGCTGGTGCTGACCTTTTTCTCAAAAACGATCATGAACGCCTCGCTGCCAGAGGTCGCCACGCAGCAGGTGTCCTCCGGCGCGATCAACGCCCGCATCCGCGGCCAGGGTACCGTCGAGGCCAGCGAGGTCTATAACGTCACGATCAAGCAGACCCGCAAGGTCTCCAGCGTGCTGGTCAAGACCGGCCAGGAGATCAACGTCGGCGATACCCTCTTCGTGCTGGAAGCGGAGGATTCGGATGAACTGAAGCAGGCCGAGACTGATCTGGAAACGCTGCAGCAGAATTACGACAAGAGCCTGATTGAAGCCGGAAACACGGCGGCGCAGGAAAACCGCGATGTGCAGAATGCACGCGATGATTATAATGAAGCGCTTGCGATTTACCGTCAGTACAGCACCATGGACGCTTCGCAGCTCGCCACGCAGAAGGCGGCAGCCGAAGCGAAGCTGAAGGAACTTCAGACGGCGAAGACCACGCTTGACAATCAGCTTACGAAGATCAAGGGCGAAAAAGATTATACAGATGCACAGGCGACAGTAACAGAGTATGAAGGAACGGTGAAGTCGCTGGAAGCAGAGAAGGAAAAGCTGCTGGAATCACTTCCGCTGTCTTATAAAGATTGCCGCAACGCATCGTATTATCAAACTGAAATAGACAATATATTGAAAGATAAACAGTATATAGAGAACCTTACGCGATATGAAAAGATATTTGCGGCGTTTAGTACATTGTGTGACAATGATTTCGCAATTATGAAAGAGTGCTATGAGGACGAATCAGGCATTTCGATGATTAAGCGAATTGAAGGGAACAGTACATCTGCAAAGTATGATAAAGAAGGAAATCCGGTTGAGAATCCATCTGGATCGACAGAAGAAACCGTAATCAAATATCGTGAGGCGTTTGCCAAACTTGCTCCTTATTACTACGGCTATGAGAACCCGCGAACAGAGGGACTGCTCATTTTGCAAGATAAGATAAAAGTTGCGACAATCAACGATAAAATTGAAGCGGCCAACAGTGAAATGAGCACCGCAAAAACCATCGTCGGCAATTATGAGCGCTCCATCGAATCTCTGGAAAACCAGAGCGAGGCGCTTGACACGCAGATCACCGATCAACAGACGGCAGTGGACAAACTCACCAGCGCGTCTTCCGCAGCTGAAACGGTCAAATCTACGAAAAAAACCCTTGAAGACCTTGTTTTCAAACAGAATCTCGGCGACTCGTCCTCCATCGACATGGAGGCGTCCAAGAAGGCCATTGAACGCAAGCAGGAGGAGGTCGATAAGCTCCGCGAGAATGCCGACGAGCTGGAGGTCAAATCCAGCGTATCCGGCACCATCGCGTCCATCAGCGCCTCTGCGGGCAAGTCTATCGGCGGCGAGGAGCAGCCGCTTGCGACCATCAACGTGACCGACCGGGGCTTTACCGTCAAAATTGACGTCACGAGTGAGCAGGCCAAGAAGGTCAAGGTCGGCGATACCGCTGAACTCGTCAACTTCTGGGGCGGCGACGCGGTTGCGACGCTCGACCAGATCACGAATTCTCAGTCCTCCGGCAGCCGCACGCTCGTCTTTACGCTCACGGGCGACATTCAGGCCGGACAGAACGTTACGCTCTCCATCGGCCAGAAGAGTGCCAATTATGACGCGCTCATCCCGCTTTCGGGCCTGCGTGAAGACTCCAACGGCAAATTCGTCTATGTCCTGCAGTCGAAAAACTCGCCGCTCGGCAGCCGCTATATCGCCACCCGCGTCACCGTGCAGGAGCTGGCCCGCGACGATAAGTCCGCCGCCGTCTCCGGCATCAGCCAGGGCGATTTCATCATCACGACCAGCAATAAGCCCGTGGAGGCCGGCAAGCAAGTGCGGCTTGCGGATAACGGATGAAGCAGCGCGGCCGGTTTGAACGGCGGCACAGGCTGCCGAGACTCCACGGAGGGAAACTGGCCCTCCTGATCGCGTGCCTGATCCAGACGGCTCTGTCGATTGTCTGCTTCGTGCTGCTGGGCCATGTGCGCGGCATGCTCGTCACGCAGTCCGCTGCCGATGTCTGGCGCGGCGACGGCGAAGACCGCTTTGCGCAGATCTCCGCCTTCATGCCTGTCACAGAGACGAAAACGCTGGACGATATCCGCTCGTTCCGCGCGGAGCTTGAAAACGAGTTCGTGCAGAACTCCATGGAAGCGCCCGAGGGCGGCAGCCTCTACACCGATGCCTACAGCGGCCGGACGAGCCTGTCCGTCTCCGGCAAATCGCCCGGCAGCGTGACGGTCACGGCGGTCGGCGCAGGCGGGAACTATTTCCTGTTCCACCCGCTGACACTCCTGTCCGGCGGCTATATCTCGGACGAGGATTACATGGCCGACCGCGTCGTATTGGATGCGCAGACGGCGTTCAACCTCTTCGGCAGCAGCGACGTAGCCGGAATGGAGGTTACGATCAACGGGCGGACTTTCCCCATCGCGGGCGTCGTGCAGAGTGAGTCCGATTTTGCGACGAACGCCGCCCTTGCTGCCGGGAACGAAGCCTCGGGCGATACAAGCGGTTCGAGCACGTCCACAGCCATGATCTATATGAGTTACAGCGCACTGAACGCCATGGCGGAACTGCCCATCGACTGCTATGAGATCGTCCTGCCCGACCCCGTTTCGGGCTTTGCGAAAAAGCTTATGACGGAGAAATTCCCCATCGGCAGCGGCGCAATCGTCCAGAATACCGGACGCTTTTCTGTCTCCAGCCTCATTTCCGTGATGGGCACGTTCGGAAAGCGCGCCATGACGACGAACGGTGTGATCTACCCCTATTGGGAAAACGCCGCGCGCATGGCGGAAAGCTACGCGGCATTGTACCTGCTGCTGGGAACACTGCTGGCGATCATGCCGGCAGTCTGCTTGACGATCGTGCTGGTGAAATTTATTACCGCCGAGATTCGCAAGGGCTATTACAAGGCCTCCCACGCCATTGAAGACCGCGTGGAGGAGAATAAACGCAAACACTATATCGCAGGCGGAATCTGACACAAGCGCCCGGGCTTCCAGCAAGCCCGGGCGTTTTGAATGAGAAACAAACGGGAACAGCATGCACGCAAGCCTCCCATTCCAAGGGAATTCGGACGCTTAGTTCCGGCGCGGCAGGAGGAGCATGGCGAGGTCGTTGACATTTGTGCCGGTGGGGCCGGTGCGGATGAGGCCGCCGATGCGCTCCAATGCGGGATAGGCATCGTTGCGCCGCAGAACATCGGCGGGGTCAAGTCCGGCGGCGCGGAGCGCGGCAAAGCTGTCCTGATCGACGAAGCCGCCTGCGGCATCGGTCGGGCCGTCGCTTCCGTCGGAGCCGAAGGAAAAAACGGCGGCCTCCGTAAGTCCCGTAAGCCCCTCCGCAGCGGCCAGCGCCAGTTCCTGGTTCCGCCCGCCGCGCCCGGCGCCGGTCAGATGCACGACCGTCTCACCTCCGGCAAGGAATGCAAGCGGCTCAGACGGCGAGGCGTGCGTCCGTGCGACGGCAGCGAGGAAGCGGCCTGCCTCCCGCGCCTCGCAGTTCAGGCAATCCGTCAGCCGGATGCAGCGGTAGCCGAGCGCCTGCGCCGCCTGCTCCGCCGCATCGCAGAGTGCACGGACGCTGCCAGTCACGCGGGAAACAGCGTTCGGCAGTGTTTTCGGTGTTTCCGTCCGCAGACAGGCCAGTGCTCCGTCAGACAGGCGCAGCCCGTATTTCTGCGCAATGGCCAGCGCTTCGGCGCAGGTGCTGCTGTCCGGCGCGGCAGGGCCGGAAGCGATCATGTCGAGCGGGTCGCCGATGATATCCGACAGTACGACCGAGAAGACCGATGCCGGGCGGCAATGCAGTGCGAACCGCCCTCCCTTGACGGCGGACAGCCGCTTGCGGATCGTGTTGATCTCAACAATATCCGCACCGCAGGCCAAAAGCGCCTGTGTGATGGCCTGCAGCTCTTCAGCGGGCAGCAGCGGTTTTTCAAACAGCGCGCTGCCGCCGCCGGAGAGCAGAAACAGCACGGTGTCGTCCGCCCGCAGACCGCTGACAAGCGCCAGCGCCCGCTGGGTGGCCGCAAAGCTGTTGTCGTCCGGCACCGGATGCCCTGCCTCGCAGCAGGTCACGCCGGGCAGCGGCCCCCTGACATGGCCGTATTTTGTGATGACGATCCCGCCGTCCACACGGCCCAGCACGGCCAGCGCCGCGTGGGCCATCTGCCACGCGGCCTTGCCCGCCGCCACGAGAAATACACGCCCCTGCGGGTGAAAATGCTCCAAAGCGCGGCGCACCGCTTCATCCGGCAAAACGGACCGGATGGCCGCTGTCCAAATTGATTCTGCGCGTTGGCGCAAGAGCTGCTCCATTATGTTGCTCCTTTCCTTTCGTAAAAGCAGGGGACAGCCGCCCGGCCCACTGCGGTTTGTCGCACCGGGCGTTGTCAGGATATGCTCTGAATAATCTCTTATCCGCAGAGCATGACCTTGGCGGTGAAGGTGCCGTTCTGATGGGTAAAGGTACTGGTGCCGCCGGTTTTTTCTGCAATATGGGTGACGGACTGGATACCGATCCCGTTTTCCCTCCGCTTGGAGGAGCGGAAAACGCCGTTCTTTTCGTTGACCTCGCCGTCAAACGCATTTTCAACCTCGATCAGCAGAATCCGGTCGGCGTGAACACAAGCGGTTATTTCGATCTGCCGCCTGCCCGGTGCGGTGCGAAGGCTTGCCTCCAGCGCATTTTCCAGCAGGTTGGAAAGCACCAGACACATATCGATCTCGTCAACCGGCAGTGTTTCCGGCAGGTCGAGTCTGGCGCGGAAGGGGATCTCATCGCGCTTTGCCATGGCGCAGTAATAGCCGACAACACTGTCAGCCGCACGGTTTTCACAGAAGCACATATCAAGATTCGGGATGCGGGAGACGGTTTTTGCAAGGTAGCCCTTCAGCTCCTCCAAATCACCTGCCTCGGCCAGCGCGGAAATCTGCTGTAACTGGTGGCGCATATCGTGCCGTGCCTGCCGCGCTTCCTCGATGGCGGTCCTGAGGTTTTCATAGCGCTGCTGCTGCATGGAAAGAAACTGGTTTTCCTGCTGCAGCTTCGCATTGCGGTTGAAACTGGTTGCCATCAGCAGGAAAACTGCATTGAAGCAGAACATAAAGACCAGAAGCGCACTGCTCAGCACAATATAGCCCTGCAGTACGCGGCCTGTCTGGAGCGTTGACTGATAGCGCGGGATCATGAAAAGGTTCAAAAGGATGAACGCCAGCGGCAGAACCCAGAACACATACCAGGTCTGCGCAAAATTGTCGTCCTCGACCATCGCACGCACCGTATGTGTCGCAGGATAATACGCGGCCAGCACGATGACCCAGCAAACGGCGTTATAGAACACGCAGGCGCCCAGGCAGAGCCACGGTCCGTCCGGCGGCAGCTGCAGATTCCGGATGATTGCGGCGCTGACGGCACGGGACAGGCTGTTCACGCACGCGAACACCGCGCAGACGGACAGCGCAATCGTGCCGGATTTCCAGAGGGAGATGGTAAGCGTTCTGGTATACAGGCAGATTGCAGCCAGCGCGACCCCCGCAAGGGCAAGGAACGTAGAAGCTCCAAGCCGATAGCAGGCAA
>OHVO01000851.1_pt1 | contig 11789 bp, 6 predicted proteins | sample 1579371 | NCBI WGS metagenome assembly OHVO01 (sample SAMEA3882557, study PRJEB24775) | human gut metagenome | biome: human-associated habitat; feature: intestine environment; material: feces | place: Netherlands | collected 2009/2010 | reverse complement strand
GGTCGCCCGCTCGGGGGTCACACCCGCCGACAAGCGGACGCTGATCGTCCTGGCGACGACCAAAGGGGAGATCGGATCGCTGGGGAGCGCCCCGGAGCGATGCGACCTGAACAGAACGGCGGAAGTCGTGGGACGTCATTTCGGCGCCGCGCACCGGCCGCTGCTGGTCTCGAACGCCTGCATCTCGGGCGTTTCGGCCATCGTCATCGCGGCACGGCTGATCCGCAGCGGCCGGTACGACCATGTCTTCGTGGCGGGATTCGACCTGCTGTGCGACTTCATCGTCAGCGGATTCAACGCCTTCAAGTCGGTGAGCCCGACGCTTTGCCGTCCCTACGATGCCTCACGCGACGGGCTGACGCTGGGCGAAGCGTGCGGCGCCGTCCTGCTGACACGCGACCAACGGCTCTCGGGCACGGGCGTGAGCGTGGTGGGAGGCGGAATTTCGAACGACGCCAACCACATATCGGCGCCTTCGCGCACAGGCGACGGGCTCTGGTACGCTATCCGCGCGGCACTCGCCGAGGCGGGAACCGGAGCCGGGGAGGTCGGGCTGGTAAACACCCACGGCACGGCGACCGTCTACAACGACGAGATGGAGAGCAAGGCGCTTCACCTGGCGGGATTGTGCGGCGTACCCTGCAACTCGCTGAAGCCCTATTTCGGACATACGCTGGGGGCTTCGGGCGTGATCGAGAGCATCGTCACGGTACGGGAGCTGTGCGAGGGCACCTGCTTCGGGGTGAAGGGCTACGCGGAGTGCGGGGTACCCTACCCGCCCGACGTGAGCGCCGCGCACCGCGAAATACGGACGGACACGGCGCTGAAAACCGCCTCGGGATTCGGGGGCTGCAACGCCGCGGTCGTATTCCGCCGCGCAGCGGGCCCCAACGCCGCGCCCGGAAATGAAACGGCGGAGGGACAAGGGTGTGGGCCAAACACAGGTGTGCAAGGCGGGAACGACTGCCTGGAGGCTGCCTGTACCCGAAGCGGAACGGCTATGAGCGCGAATGACCGGGGGCACGGCAAAAATGCGGTCGGGCACGGGAACCCAGACACCGGAGAAAAGGCCGGCGGCCATGCGGAAACCGGCACAGGACGACACGGCAGCGGAATCCGCTGTCACGATACGGCACACGTCGTCATTGCGCAACACCCTTCGCTGCCGTTCGACGCCTTTATCCGCGAAAGATACCGGGCGCTCGCAGACCCGAACATGAAATTCTCGAAGATGGACGACCTGTGCAAGCTGGCCTACGTCGCCTCGTGCGAACTGCTCTCCGGACACAGGCCCGATTGCCCGGCGGAGCGCATCGGCGTGGTGATGGCCAACCGCAGCGCCTCGCTCGACAGCGACCGGCGCCACCAGGCGATTATCGACGCCGGGGACGGGTGCGGGGCTTCACCGGCGGTGTTCGTCTACACGCTGCCCAACATCATGCTGGGGCAGGTGGCGATCAAGCACGGGCTGAAGGGAGAGAGCACTTTTTTTGCGTTCCCGGACAAAAGCAGTAACTTTATCCGGGAATACACCGCTTCGCTGATCGCCGAAGGGCGCATGGACGCCGTCCTGTGGGGCTGGTGCGAATTCGACGGCGGCAGCTACGATTGCGAACTGACATTAACCGAAAAAACGGGACAAGATACGATGGAAGATCTGGAACTGCAACTCAAACAACAAATTATCGAAGCGCTGAACCTCGAGGAGATCACCGCCGACGAGATAGCGACCGACGCGCCGCTGTTCGGCGACGGGCTGGGACTCGACTCGATCGACGCACTGGAAATCACCCTCCTGCTCGAAAAACACTACGGCATACGGCTGGCAAACCCGGCCCAGGCCAAACCGATATTCTATTCGGTAGCCACGCTGGCCGACTTTATCCGCAAGAACCGCCCGCAATGAGCATAGCCGTCTGCGGCATAGGGATCGTCTCGGCCATCGGCATCGGAGCCGGGGAGACGCTCGGGAACCTGCGCACCGGACGCAGCGGAATCGGGAAGCCGACGCTTCCCGGTTCGGCTGTCGGCGTGCCCGTGGGCGAAGTGAAACGGGACAACGCGGCGCTCGGGGAGCTGCTCGGCATCCCGGAGCGCGAGCACCCCTCCCGCACCGCCCTGCTGGGCATGGCGGCAGCCGCACAGGCCGTAGCGGATGCGGCGATCCCCGCCGGGGCGCGCGTAGCACTCGTCTCGGGCACCTCGGTAGGCGGCATGGATTTGACGGAGAATTTCTACCGCGACTTCCGCACGGACAAGGCGAAAGGGCGGCTGCGCGACGTGGCGGGGCACGACTGTGCCGACAGCACGCAACGGATCGCCCGCTACTGCGGCATTGGAGGTTACACGGCGACGGTCAGCACGGCCTGCTCGTCGGCCGCAAACGCCATCGTCACCGGCGCCCTGCTGCTCGGGAGCGGCATGGCCGACTATGTGGTAGCCGGGGGCACGGATGCCCTCTGCCGTTTCACGCTCAACGGCTTCAACTCGCTCTCGGTGCTCGACCGGGAACCCTGCCGCCCGTTCGACGCCACGCGCGCCGGGCTGAACCTGGGCGAAGGGGCGGGTTACCTCGTCCTCACGCACGAAAGGCCCGGCATGCGCACCTACTGCCGCCTGGCGGGATATGCCAATGCCAACGACGCCTATCACCAAACGGCCTCGTCGCAAACGGGCGAGGGGGCATACCGCGCCATGGCCGGGGCGCTGGCACAAAGCGGGCTGCGCTGCGTGGACTACATCAACGTCCACGGCACGGCGACCCCGAACAACGACCTCACGGAAGGCACCGCCCTGCGGCGGCTGTTCGGCGGACAGGTGCCGCCGTTCAGTTCGACGAAAGGCTACACGGGCCATGCGCTCGCCGCGGCGGGAGGCATCGAGGCCGTATTGGCGGTACTGGCTATCACACACGGGCTGCGCTACGGCAACCCCGGATTCGCGGAGCCGATCCCGGAGCTCGGGCTGCGTCCCGTAGCACGGACGCAAGAGGCCGACGTACGTTCGGTACTCTCCAATTCGTTCGGGTTCGGCGGCAACTGCTGTTCGTTAATCTTTGCCAAATGAAACTCTACGTCAACTGCATCACATCGGGCGCCGGGCTGCGCCGCGACATCAAGGAACTGATCCCCGAAATGAACCTCCGCCGGAGGATGAGCCGCGTGGTGAAGTCGGGCGTCGCGGCGGGCATCGAATCGCTGCTGGAATTCGGCGACCGGGCGGCGGTCGAGGCCGTCGTCACGGCCACGGGGCTGGGGTGCATCGCCGACAGCGAGAAATTCCTCGACTCGCTGATCGCCAACGAAGAGCGGATGCTCAACCCGACGCCGTTCATCCAGTCGACGTTCAACACGGTCGGGGCGCAGATCGCCCTGCTGCGCGGGCTGCACTGCTATAATACGACCTACGCCAACCGCTGGACGAGCTTCGAGAACGCCCTGACGGATGCCGCACTGCGCATCGGCGCGGGGTTGTCGCGGGCGGTACTGGTCGGGGCGTTCGACGAGACGACGCCGTCGGTCGAAAAGGTACTGCAACGCCTCGGGATGGCACAGCAGGGCGGCTGGGGCGAATCGTCGTTCGACACCTCGGTCGCGGCGATCACGGGGATCCGGTTCACGGACGGCACAGCCATCGGGGAAAGCGCCGGCAGTGAATTCCCGGACGGGGAAAGCGCCGGCACGGGAAGAATCCAGTCCCGGGAAGATGCCGGCACAAGGACATCGGCCGGGGGAAACGCCGGCCGTGAAATCCCGGCCGGGGGAAGTCCCGGCACGGGGGCGGCCGCCGGGAACGGGGAGGAACCAGGGAATGCGATGCATAGCGGCGAGTGCCGGACGGTACGTGCGTCGATGAGCGGCGTGACGCCCCATTTCACGGCCATCGCCGAGGTGTTCCGCCGTGTGGTCGCCGGGGAGGCCGGGAATACGGGTAAGGCCGGAAATATCGGGAACGCCGGGAGCATCGAGGACACCGGGAACACCGGGAACATCGGGAACGCGGGGAACGCCGAGCAGAGGATCGTGCTTTACAACGATTTCCCGGGCAGCACCGTATCCGCCATCGAATTGACATGTATGTAATTATCGCCATAATCGCCGCGGGGTTCGCCCTTTTCTACTGCTCCTACCAGATCAGGCTGGGGGCGTATGTCCGCAGCCTGTGCCGCAACCGGGCGGCGGGGCGCGTCGTGGCGCTGACGTTCGACGACGGGCCCGACCCCGAGCAGACGCCGCGCGTATTGGACACGCTGCGGGCGCACGGCGTACGGGCGACCTTCTTCCTGATCGGCAGCAAGGCCGAACTGCACCCGGAGATCGTACGCCGTATGGCCGCCGAGGGGCATGCAATCGGCATTCACACGTGGAGCCACACGCCCGGCTTCCCGATGCTGCGAAGCGGGGCGATGGCGGCCGACATCCTGCGGTGCCGGGAGTCGCTGCGCGAGATAACCGGCGTGGAAACCGACCTTTTCCGGCCCCCCTACGGGGTCACGAACCCGATGGTGGCACGCGCCGTGAAACGGACGGGAAGCCGCTGCGTGGGCTGGAGCATCCGCTCGCTCGACACGCTCCGGCAGCGCAGCCGTGAGGCCGTGGCACGCCGCATCCGCCGACGGCTGGGCGACGGCAAGGTGATCCTGCTGCACGACGACCGCCCCGGTGCCGAACGGCTACTGGCGATGGTGCTGAACGACCTGCAACGCGGGGGCTACCGCACGGCGACCGTATGCGAACTGTTTAAAACCGAGAAACCATGAAGATAGCGTCACTTCTTTTCATCCCCGCCCTGCTCCTGTCGGGGCTGACGGCCCGGGCCGGGCTGCCCGCGTCGTTCAAAGAGCGGCTCGCCGAAGCCAGCCGCGAGAACAGGACTATCCAGTGCGACTTCACGCAGCGCAAACAGGTGCGCCGCATGAAGAACGAGATCGAGCTCAAAGGCCGCTTCTATTACGACAACAGCCTGGCCATGGCGCTCGACTACACCGTGCCCGAAGGCGACAAGGTGATTATCCGCAACGACCGCATCATCCTCAAAACGGCCGGGCAGGTGACCCAGACCGCGACGTCGGCCAACCCCATGCTGCAACAGGTGGCGCTGATGATCCGCGCCAGCATGACCGGCGACCTCTCGCAGTTCGGCCAAGGGTGGCAGATCGGCTACACCGAAAAGGAGGGTGTCGGGGAGGTGAAAATGGTTCCCGAGTCGAAGCGCGCCCGCAAGTACATCGACTCGATCACGCTCTGCTTCGACCTGAAGGACATGACCTTAGACCGCATGGAACTCTGCGAGACCCAAGGCGGGCGTTCGGTCTACGAATTCCGCAACAAGCGTTTCAACCTCCCGGTCGACCCCGCAAGATTCAACCCCTAACCCTGAGACCACACCCGATGCAAGACCTGTTCACCAGCATAGACAACTACTTGGCCCAGGAGGGGCATTACGCTTTCCGCGTGCGGCTCGATGCGTCGCACCCGGTCTACCGGGGGCATTTCCCGGGGCACCCGGTGCTGCCGGGGGTCTGCACGCTGCAACTCGTACGGGAATGCCTGAACCGCGGCACGGGGCGCAGGTTCCGCTATGCGGCCATCCGCGAATGCAAGTTCCTCGGCATGGTCGTGCCGCAGGCGGACGAACTGCTGGAGATCGACATCCGGGTGGGGGACGACACGCCGGAGGGCACGAGGCTCTCCTGCACGATTACGAATCACGGAAAGACGGTGCTCAAACTCAGGGGCACCGTATGCGAAATGCCATGACCATCGAGCGGAACGACATACTGGCGGTGATCCCGACCTACAACAACGAAAAGACCCTCGCCCGAGTCATCGGAGACGTGCGCCGCTACTGCACGGACGTGCTGGTGGTGAACGACGGGTCGACCGACTCGACGGCGGGGATAATCGCCGGGGCGGGCGTCGGGAGCATCTCCTACGCTCCGAACCGGGGCAAGGGCTACGCCCTGCGCCGGGCGCTGCGCTACGCCGCGGAGCACGGCTACCGTTACATGCTGACGATCGACTCGGACGGACAGCACTACGCCTCGGACATCCCGAAATTCGTCGAAGAGATCGCAAAGACCCCCGACGCACTGCTCGTAGGGGCCCGCAACCTGAGGTCGGACAACATGCCGGGCAAAAACACCTTCGCCAACAAATTCTCGAACTTCTGGTTCCGCGTGGAGACGGGCATCCGCCTCGACGACACGCAGTCGGGGTTCCGGCTCTACCCCGTGCGGCGGATGAAGGGGATGCGTTTCGCGACGCGCCGCTACGAGTTCGAGGTCGAAGTGCTGGTACGCGCCGCATGGCGCGGGATCGAGGTGCGCAACATCCCGGTGAGGGTTTTCTACCCCGAAAAGGCCGAGCGCGTGTCGCATTTCCGCCCGGGCAAGGATTTCACGCGCATCAGCATCCTCAACACGCTGCTCGTGCTCGGGGCGCTGCTGTTCTATTATCCCTGGCGGTTCCTGCGGTCGCTCACCCGGGAAAACATCCGGCGCTTCGTGGTCGACAACATCACCCGGTCGAAGGACTCGAACCCGCGGCTGGCCGCCTCGATCGGGCTGGGCGTCTTCTTCGGCATCGCCCCGCTGTGGGGCTACCAGATGATCGCGGCCGCCGTTACGGCGCATTTCACACACCTGAACAAAGCCGTGGCGGTTATCAGCTCGAACATCAGCATCCCGCCGATGATCCCGTTCATCCTCTACGGAAGTTACTGGACGGGGGCGCAGGTCTTGCAGCGCGACATGCCGCTCTCGCTCTCGGACATCACCCTAGAACGGGTGGCCGCAGACCTCGTACAATACATCGCGGGCAGCTTCACGATGGCCGCCGTATGCGGTGCGGCCGCGACGGCGGTCGGCTATGCCCTGCTCGTACTCTGTAAACGCACGCCCGGCCATGAATAAACTTTTCATCACCCTCTACGACTTCTTCGAACGGCGCCGCGCACTGCTCTGCACGGTGCTGGCAGTGCTGGTCGCGGCGATGGGTGCGGCAGCCCTGCAACTGCGTTTCAGCGAGAACATCACCGGCTTCTTCCCCGACGGGGAGCGGAAGGCCGCGGCGGCATTCTCGAACCTGAAGATCAAGGACAAGATCGCCGTGATGATCAATACCCGGGAAGGTGCAGAAGGCACGGGAGCCACGGCGGAGGGGATGATGGCCTGCGCCGACCGGCTGGTGGAACTGCTCGAAGCCGATACGCTTTTCCACCGCTGGGCACAGGCCGAGGCTTCGTTCGGCAGCGAGCTGGTGGACGACATGCGGGCGTTCCTGCAAGGGCACCTGCCGCTGCTGCTCACCGAGGCGGACTATGCCCGCATGGACACGCTCCTCACGCGGCAGGGCATCGCGCGCGCGATGGAGAGCAACTACCGCAGGCTGCTGTCGCCCGTCGGCGGGTTCATCGACGAATACATCTACGACGACCCGCTGGGGCTGTCGTTCGGGGCACTGGGAAAATTACAGGAGCTGAATATCGGGGGCAATTACACGCTCTTCGACGACTACCTCTTCTCGAAGGACATGACGACGCTGATGGTCTTCATCTCGCCCCGGTACGAGAGCAGCGACACGGGCATCGGCGACCGGCTGGTGGAGCGGATCGAAGCGGTGCTGGCCGGCCTGAACGCCGAGTACGCCGCCCGGGGCATCTCGGCCGACTACTTCGGCGCCCCGGCCGTGGCCGCATACAACGCGCGGCAGATCAAGCACGACATGATGCTGACGCTGAACATCGCCATCCTCGTCATCGTGGTGTTCATCACCCTCTCGTTCCGCAACAAGCTGTCGGTGCTGCTGGCCCTGATCCCCGTAGCGCTGGGCGGATTGCTGGCGCTGGCGGTCATGTCGCTCGTGTGCCACACGATCTCGGCCATAGCCGTCGGGGCAGGAACCGTCGTCATGGGCATCGCACTGAGCTACTCGATACACATCCTCTGCCATGCCAACCACTGCCACGACCCGCGGCAGATCATCCGCGACCTGGCCTACCCGCTGACGATCGGCAGCATCACGACCATCGGCGCCTTCGCCGGGCTGCTTTTCACCGACTCGCAGCTACTGCGCGACTTCGGGCTCTTCGCTTCGCTGACACTGGTCGGAACGACGCTGTTCAGCCTCGTCCTGCTGCCCCACCTGATCCGTAAGGAGGATCGCGGGGGGGGGTCGGCCGTGCTGGAAGGCGTGGAGCGGCTCACGGGTATGCGCCCCGACCGCAACCGCATGCTGGTGGCGGCGATACTCGGGCTCACGGCGGTATGCCTCTTCTTCTTCAACCGCATCGGCTTCGACAGCGACATGATGCACCTGAACTACAACGCACCCCATCTGGCGCAGGCCGAGGAGCGTCTGGGCCGCCTGATGGACGACGACCGGGAACGTTCGAAGGTGCTCTTCCTCACGGCGGCCGACACCCCGGCCGAAGCCGTGGACAGCTACCTGCGCCTGGGACGGCAGCTCGACTCGCTGAAACAGGCCGGGAAGATCGACTCCCATGCCGGGGTGACTTCGTTCGTGGTGGACAGCGCCGAGCAGCTGCTGAGGCTGGAGCGCTGGCGAAAGTTCTGGACGCCGCAGCGCCGCGAAGTGCTGCGCGCAGGGATCCGGGAGGGCGAAAGGCGCTACGGATTCGCCGAAGGGGCCTTCGACGGCGCACTGGAACTGGCCGGAAGGGAGTACACGAAACTCGACTACTCGTCCCCGGCGGCACGGGAAGTATTCCGCGAATGGATCGACGGGCACGGCGCGACACCCATATTCCTGAGCCATGTGACATTGCCCGACAGCTGCAAGCACGAGGTTTACGCCGTGTTCTCGGCGGCGGACGACATCGTGGTCGCCGACCGGGCGTTCTACGCCGGGAAAATGGCGCGGAGCGTGAACCACAACTTCTACCTGATACTCTCGATCTCGTCGATACTGGTCACCGTGGCGCTATTCCTCTGCTACGGGCGTATCGAGCTGACGCTGATGTCGCTGCTGCCGATGGGCATCAGCTGGGTCATCATCCTGGGACTGATGGCGATGTTCGGCGTGGAATTCAACATCGTGACGATCATCCTCTCGACCTTCATCTTCGGCATCGGCGACGACTTCAGCATCTTCATCATGGACGGGCTGCTGAGCGAATACAAGACCGGGCGCAAGATGCTCGACACGCACAAGACGGCGATCTTCTTTTCGGCCTTCACCGTCGTGGTGGGGCTCGGGGCGCTGATCTTCGCACGCCATCCGGCACTGCACTCGCTGGCGACGATCTCCCTGTTCGGCATCGTCGCCGTGGTGCTGGTCTCCTACACGATACAACCCGTGCTGTTCCGGATGCTGATCACCTCGCAGACCGAAAAGGGCGGGGCGCCCTACACGCTGGGGAGCCTCGTAAACACGGCCTACGCATTCGGGTTGTTCGTGACGGGCTGCCAGTTGTTACAGGCGCTGATTTTCACGCTCTGGCCGTTGCCGATGGCACGCCGCCGCAAACAGCGCATTGTGCAGTGGTCGATCCACCACATGACGCGGGGATTCCTGCGGGCGATGGTCACGACGAAGACCATACGCCTGAACGAGCCGGGCGAACGGTTCGAAAAACCGGCGGTCGTGATCGCCAACCACCAGTCGTTCATCGACATCCTGGTGCTGCTGAGCATCTGCCCCAAAGCCGTGATGGTGACCAACGGCTGGGTATGGCGTTCGCCGGTATTCGGGCGTATCGTCCGCTACCTGGGGTTCTACCACGCGGCGGACGGATACGAACGCCTCGCCCCGGCACTGGCGCAGAAAGTGGCCGAAGGGTACAGCGTGATCGTCTTCCCCGAGGGGACGCGCTCGGCGGACGGGAAGATCGGACGCTTCCACAAGGGGGCTTTCTACCTGGCCGGGGAACTGGGGCTGGACATCCTGCCGATCTGCCTCTACGGCAACGGCATGATCTCGTCGAAAAGGCAGCCCATCTATATCAAACACGGGCTGGTGGTAAGCCGCGTGCTGCCGCGCATGGCCGCCGCCGACCCCGCAAACTGCTCGGCGCAGGCCAAGGCCGCCTGCCGCCTGATGCGCCGGGAGTACCTCGGGCTGTACGAAACCTACAACAGGCCGTGCAACCCCTATTTTCGCGACATGCTCATCAAGAGTTACACCTACAAGGGCCCCGTGCTGGAGTGGTACATGCGCGTCAAGGTGCGGCTGGAGCGGAGCTACGAGCTGTTCGACCGCATCGTGCCGCGCGATGCGGCGGTCGTAGACCTCGGGTGCGGGTACGGCCCCCTGAGCTACATGCTCGCCATGCTCTGCGAGCGGCGGCGGGTCATCGGCATGGACTACGATGCGGAAAAGGTCGAGACGGCCGAACAGAGCTTCCTGCGGCGGCCGGGCATCGAGTTCATCCACGCCGACCTGCGCACGGCGGAGCTGCCCGGGGCAGACGCCTTCCTGCTGGTCGACGTGCTGCACTACATGCGCCCCGAAGAACAACGGGCGCTCATCGGGCGCTGCGCGGCACGGCTCAACGCAGGCGGACGGATCATCATCCGCGACGGCGACAGCGGCAAGGCCGAGCGGCACAAGGCCACGGCGATGACCGAGGTGTGGTCGACGAAGATCGTGGGGTTCAACAAGACCGACGGCGGGCTGCATTTCACCTCGACGCCCGAGCTGGCCCGGATCGCCCGCGAACTGGGCATGGAGATACACGCCGCGCACAAGGACACGCGCACGTCGAATACGGTATACATACTGAGCCGGCGGGAAACGGACAGCGGAAAGGAGGAGTGACATGCAGGGGCAGTTCGACATAATCGTCATCGGCAGCGGCCTCGGAGGCCTGGAGTGCGGCGCCATGCTCGCCCGCGAAGGGATGGGAGTCTGCGTCGCGGAACAGGCGGCCCTGCCCGGAGGCTGCCTGCAATCGTTCTCCCGGCGGGGACATGCGATCGACACGGGCATGCACTACATCGGCAGCATGCAGGCCGGCGGCATCATGCGCCGTTACTTCGAATATTTCGGCATCCTCGGCTCACTGCGCCTGCGGCCGCTCGACGAGGCATTCGACGTCGTGTCGCTGCCCGGAGCGGGCGACTACGCCTACATGCACGGTTACGAAGCCTTCGAAAAGCACCTCGGGGAATGGTTCCCGCACGAAAAGGCGGGGCTCGGCCGCTACTGCGCGAAGCTGCGCGAAATCGGCGGCAGCATCGGTATCGGGGTGCACCGCACGGGGCGGTTGTCGGACGGGGGAACGAAATACCTCGGGGCACCGGCGGCCGGATTCATCGGCGAATGCGTCGCAGACCCGCTGCTGCGCAATGTCCTCGCGGGGACGAACCCCCTCTACGGAGGCGTGCGCGAAAGTTCGACGCTCTACCACCACGCGATGGTAAACCACTCGAACATCGAGGGCGCCTGCCGCTTTACGGGCGGGACGCAGCAGATCGCCGACGCACTGGCGGCGAAGATCCGCGAGCACGGAGGGACGATGCTGGTGCGGAGCCGCGTCGTAGCCCTGCACACCGAAGGGCGGCGCATCACGGGCGTGGAGCTGGCCGACGGGCGGATGCTGCGGGCAAAAACCGTCATCTCGGCCATCCATCCCGCGGAGACATTCCGCCTGATAGGCCCGACGCCCGTCATCCGCAAGGCATTCCGGGAACGGATAGGCAGCCTGCCCGACTCGTACGGGCTCTTCTCGGCATACCTGCTGCTGAAGCCGGGGCGGATCCCGTACATCAACCGGAACCTCTATTACTTCGCCGGGAAAGATGTCTGGAAGACGCTTTTCGACCTGGA
>OHVO01000847.1_pt1 | contig 11797 bp, 6 predicted proteins | sample 1579371 | NCBI WGS metagenome assembly OHVO01 (sample SAMEA3882557, study PRJEB24775) | human gut metagenome | biome: human-associated habitat; feature: intestine environment; material: feces | place: Netherlands | collected 2009/2010 | reverse complement strand
CTGGCTGTTTACCTATTTTGGACTGTTTCAGCCCGCATCCGGGAGAGGAAGTAACCGTAAGCATTCCTATGTGTGACGACACGGTGGATATTGTGCTGGAAGATCTCGATTTTCCGCACGAGTGGGAAGAATTGTTGGAGAACAGCGGTGCAGATACTATGGGCGACCTTGTTGATTACCTGTGCTATTGTTCGCAAAACAATATTTCTCTTGCCATTTCCCCTGAAGATGAGGAAAAGCTGTATGCAACGCTGATTGATGTCTGCTATGAAAATATGTCTTATGACAGGCAGGTCGATTTTTGGCGTCATGTGCTGGAAACCAATTCTTTGGTGTGCGAGGTAAAAGAATGACCCTGCAGGAGCAGCTCTGCGAAAAAATGCGGGTGGAGCAGAGCGCCTATTGCCTATGGCTGACCGCACAGCCGCCAGAAGAAATTCTACATCACGCCTACGAGTACAGCGTCCGTGAGGACATTATTCTTGCAACGGAAGAAATGAACCTCACCCCTGCACAGGTGCGGGCGCTGCTGAAATCTCCCGCGCCGCTGGCGGATGTGTATAAGGATTTTTCCAAGCTGGAAACCGATTATATGAGCATTGTGGCTCAGTGCGTGGAAGACCGCGCAGATGACTTGCTGAAAAAGGAACAGCAGCAGAACCCACCCAAAGTATATCGACAGTCCGTCACTTATGCCCGCGAACACGGCGAATTGCAGCAGTACCATGCGTCTTGCCACTTGAATGAAAGGTGTCGGGACGAGATTGACGCAGCGCTTGCACAGCGCTTTGATGGTATGCGGCTGGGCGCTGGCGCTGTTGAACAGGTAGTGGCGGAATATGGTTTGGAGCGCACAAAATATGTGTTGGCAGCGGCCATTCAAACCCGTGATGGAGATGGTCGCATTTCGCGCACAAATAGAAAATGGGCAGATTCCATTCGCACGATCAAAGATATGGATCGCCGTGGATTTGACCGTTCCTGTTACTACGCTGACCTACAAGCGCATACCTGCCTATTGGACGGTTTTGTAAACCAAGTGCGAAAATTTGAAAAAGCCAAAGCCCAGCCCGCTCAGGATACCCCCGAAAGGTAACCGCAGCGTCTGCATTTTGCAGGCGCTTTTTTTCGTGAAAAAATCTCTGTTTTGAAAGGATTTCACAATGAAAGAAACACATTATAAATTGAAGCATCGCGTTACCGCGCTGTTTGCGGCGGCGGTAATGCTCTGCTCCATGCTGCCCGGTGCAGCGTTTGCGGAGGAACCCACACCGCAGCCCACCGAGGAAACCGTGCAGATGGAGCAGCAGACCGAGCCGTCTGAAACAGACAACGGCCAGACCGACGAGAGCAGCCCCGACCCCGGCGAGGATGTAACCGAAGCCACCCCGGAAACGGCAGAAGAGCAGCCCGCTGAAGAAGAAATCTCTGCTGCTATTGTCGGCGCGGAACTGTACACTGACTTGCCCGATGCACCCATCGGCTCCTATATCGGCAGCGAGGGTTTGCCGGTTGCCACTGGTGAAACTAAAATCGGTATTTCCGAGTGGCCCGAAAGCCAACTGGAAGAAACCAGCGGCAGCTATTTGACCGCCGCTGCACTGGACAATGACGGTCTTACCATGGCAGCGCCCCTGTTGGACGGCGCAGACTATGCCATTGTTCCCATTATGGCGCAGGTCGAATATCCCGCAGACGGCAGCAGCACCGACATGATCCTGCCGGATGGCGTGACCTTGCTGGACTTTTACGGCGAACCCGCCACTGATGCCGATGCCTTGCTGCACAATAGCTACCATGAAACCTCTGCCGCCGTCATGGGCGTATATGTACAGGCCGCTGCCGATTTTAACGCACAGCTTGTCTACACCGGCTCGGACGGCAGCACGCAGACTAAAATGCTGTATGTCACCATTGACCGTGAACACACGGTGGCATCTCCGTTTGCTGATGCCGGTATTGCTGCCTACGGCGAACGCCCTATCCCCGACGTAACAAGTGGCAAGATCACCAAGGTTGCCAAGGTCAACGGCACTTGGCTGATCTGGTTCAACGGCGAACCCGCCTACTGCTGCACCCCCGGCGCAGACGGCCAGCCCAAGAACTGTCCAACGTACACTTATGTCAATACTTCTATGGTTGGCGCAGACCAGTATGTACCCGGCGACCACTATGGCAACCAGTACAGAATCTGGGGCGGTTTGACCCAGCTTTCGCTCGGTATGCAGGAGCTCCCTCCGGTTGCACTCTCCGCAGAAGCGCCGAGTTTGCTGGATTCCTGCCGCACGATCTATACAGATGCGCAGATGCAGATTATCGAGAATTACCCCGACAGCACCGCCGCTAAAATTCTTATGGAATCCGCACAGGCGCTGTTGGAGGGCACAGACGCCTACGCATCCGCCCGTGGCTACTACACCTATATCTATCAGCCAGGCCGCGCGGGCTGGCAGACTGTGGCTGTGATTGGCCCCGAAATCTCCGATGACGAACCGAATCCCAAACCCATCGTGCAGGAAATTTACGCCAACTGGGAAGCCCCTGCGCAGACCGCAAGCGGCAGCTTTGATTTTGACTACGGCATCATCACCGACAAGGTGCAGCTTAAAACCAATGAAAAGGTGGACGGCGCGACCATCGAGATTGAACCCATCACCAAAAGCGGTACTATTGACGGCGGCACATGGAATATTTCTCCCGCAGATAAACAGACCGTCACCACTGCTGGCCATACCAACGATGACAATTTTCAAAACAATGGCGGTGCTGCATCTGCAAGTTGGACGCTGCACTACTCCGTAAGCAAAACCACCGACAGCCGCAACGGACGAGTAGGCCCCTACACCACGCAGGATGAAGCCGATGCAGCCGCCGACAGCGCCCGCGATGCTGCGATTGCCGAGTTGCAGGGCGAGGCTCAGCGCATGGTGGACAATGCGGTTGCATCTGCAAAGGCAGAACTGGCGAACGTCAAATTCCGCTATGAGGAAGTGGGTGTTCCATACGGTTTTGCAATGTATTGGGGCAGCAACGGCAGCAACCAGACCATTTCTGTACTGGCCAATTCAAACAATGCCTATCTGATGAAAAACGATGAATGGTCCTTGCAGGTCAACATCAAGAAAACCGACAGCGAAACCGGCAATCAGATTGCTGCCGACGCGCAATATGAGATTTTCCAGTGGGATACTGTAACAGGCAAATACCAGCCCACCGGCGGTTACAACACTTACAGTGTGCAGCGCCAAGGCGATGGCACTTATGCGGTCATCAACAGTGCAGCCTATGCGACCACGGATTCCATGCGGCATACCCTTTACTACACCCAGCGTAATACGGGCAAGTTTATCATCGTGGAAAGCAAAGCGCCCACAGGTTATTTTGGCGATTGGACAGACATCGACCACCCCGGCATGGCCAACACTCCGCTGGGCAAGCGCGGTTACTATATCGAAATCACCGAGGACAGCGACAATTCTGTAATCTGGCTGGACAACGCTGACTATAATGCCGATATTGCCGCTACCGACAAAGGCGGCACCAAACTTGTCACCAGTACAGGCGTAGAAACCACCGTTACCATTTACGACACTGCCAAGGATCCCCGCCGTACTTATAACACCGACAATAGCGGCAAGGCGGCCAATGAGGACAGCTACACAATCACGCCCACAGACGGCGTTATGAAAAATGACCGCACCTTGGGCGAAATCAGCATCTCCAAGGTTGACCTTGATGCCGTGCGGTATGTGGGCGGCAGCACCGCCCACGGCACAGCCCTTGCCAGCGGGCAAGCTCACGGCGATGCCGCGCTGGACGGCGCGGTGTATGACCTTTACGCCGCCGAAGATATTACGCACCCCGATGGCGTGACCGGCGTAGTGGACTACTCCAAAATCGTGGATGCAGACGGCAATCCCATCTGGCACACCACAATCCGCGACAACAGTGGGCAGTGGGTGTCTGATTATTTACCCGTTCTGAAAAAAGACCACCTTGTAGCCAGCGCTAAAATCGAGAATGGCTGGCTGTGCTTCAGCAATTTGTACCTCGGCAAATATTATGTGGTAGAGCGCTCCACCGGCACGGTCATTCCGCTGCGTGACGGCGCTCTTGTTGTTTCCAGCACCTATCCCACCGTGGACAGCCGCACCAAGGCAGCCACCGGGCAGACCGCCGCGCTTGCCAAGAACGGCAGCGGGCAGTACACGGATTGGGTGTACAAGAACCAGTTTTCTACAGTCTCTAAAGGTAAAGCGTTGGATGGCTCTTGGACTTACGATGCCTATTACCTGTCCTTTGCAGACGGTTATCTTGTCGATGAGCATAACTACTACATCACGCCTGCCTATTCTGATGAGGGTTGGTATGTAGAAAAGACCACCTTTGCCGATAACCGACAGGCAGCCGGTGAACAGATCGACAAGACCAGCTACAGCGCCAATTACCACATCCATGCGGACAATGCGCTGGCCGAGAGCCAAGACCAAGCGGCAAAAGGCAATGTAGAAATCAGCAAAATCGTATCCTCCAGCGGCCAAAGCAACGGACTGGAACTGGAGGGCGCGGGCTTTACATTCTTCCTTGTGTCCGACCTGTCCAAACTGAAGCAGTTTGAGCAGACCCGCAGCGGCAGCTACACCCTGCAAAGCATTTTGGATGCCTACATTGATAAGACCTACGATAACGAGCATCCGAAGTGGGATTTTTCTGCGGAAACGCAGGCCATCGCAAAGACCTATGAGGTCAACGCTGACGAAATTGCCGCCTACAACAAAACTCTGACGGCAGCAGGTGAGAACAAGAATGGCAGGGGCAACGGCTGGCAGCCCACCGGCAGCGCCAACGAATACCAGCTTGCCGAGATCTTCAGCAATGACACCGGGAATATTCGTGTGCAGGGCTTGCCCTATGGCACTTATCTGGTCGTGGAAACCACTGTGCCGCACGACCTGTTCCAAGCTGAGCCTTTTATTGTCACCGTTGACCCCGAACAGGATAACAACCCGTGGGGCGCTATGGCCACCCCCAAGGACAGCGTAATGACAGGCTCTGACAGTTATCAGAAATTCACCGTACTGGACGAGGAAATCGAAGTTTATCTCCGCATCACCAAAGTTGACGAGGAAACCGGCAAACCGGTACTGCTGCCCGACACCGCTTTCCAAATCTACTGGCTGGACGAGCAGGGGCATTACCGTTATGACAGCAACGGCAACCCGAAACTCGTCACGATGACCGATACTGTCAACGGCCATCTGACAAAAGATGTAGACACTTTCTACACCAACAGCGAGGGCATTTTGACGCTGCCTGAAAAATTGCCGCTGGGTAAATATCGCATTGTGGAAGTCACCGGCCCGAACGGATTCTACAACGAATGGCTGGATTCTGCCAGATATGAAAACGGCATTTTGGCCGACGATGCAGATGGCATCTACTATGTGGATTTTGAAATCACCACAGACCGCATTTATGCAGCCACCGGCGATAAAAACGAGAACGGCATGGATACCCTTGTGATTGGTGAAAACTACTCTAACCATGAGACGCTGGGCAAATTGACGATCCGCAAAACAGGCGAGGTCTTAGCTGGCTGGAAAACAGAAGTTGGCGCACTTGACCCGTGGATGACCGGCGAGGCCGAGGACGGCAATTTTGTGTATGAAACCCGCCCGCTGGCCGGTGCGGAATACACCATCACCGCCGCCGAGGATATTTATACGCAGGATCGGCAGACCGACAATTATGGCAACCGCACGCTCTGGTATGCCAAGGGCGATGTAGTCGCCGTAGTCACCACCGGCGACGGCAGCGCAGACATTGCCGCCTTTGCCCCTGCCCGCACCAAGGCCACCTACGATTTCCTGTCCGTAATCCATGACGGCACGATTGGCGAAGTCAGTGTGACCCTGCCGCTGGGCAGCTACCACATTGAGGAAACCAAGCCGCCTTACGGCTATATCGGCACCACTGAAAGCTATGATGTCACCTTTGCATGGGATAACGAACTGAACGATGTGGTTATGGCCACGAGCATTGCCAAGATTGACGGCGCTGCATCTTCCCAGAGTTTTGAGGTCGTGCGCAGCAAGGATGCCAACGCCGATTTCATCGAGCAGCAGACCTTGAAATTCTACAATGACCGCGAAAAAGCCAAAGTCGGCGTTTACAAGGTTGACCGCGAAACCGGCAAATACCTTGCGGGTGCGGTATTCAACCTGTACACGGCTGATGATATTTATAGCGTTGACGCCAAACTGCTGTTTGCAGCGGGCGAACTGGTCGCCACCAGCCCCGAAACCGGCGCAGACGGCTACACCTATTTTGACTGCGATATTCCTATTCGCGGCGAGTATTACGGCAGCAGCATCCGCAAGGACGCCACCACCAACAGCGGTAATTACATCGTCAAGGAACTCCGCGCCCCTCTCGGCTATTACGTCAACGAGGAGCCGATGGAAGTCACTTTCACCTATGATGGACAAGCTATTATGGTGCTGGATAACACCTGTGCCAACAAGCCTACGGAAATGTGGGTAAGCAAGCGCGACCTTACCAACGATGAAGAACTGCCCGGCGCTACACTTGCTATCAAGGACATGGATGGCAACATCGTAACCACATGGGTGTCCACCGATGAACCGCATCGCGTGACCGGGCTGCATTTCGGTGAATCTTACACACTGACGGAGATCCGCGCCGCCGATGGGTACGCACTGGCCGATAATATTACGTTCCGCCTGATTCAGAAAACTGACGAGGGCGGCAATCCTTTGGAGGAGTGCGAAGTTTACTATCTGACCACCAAGAACATTTTGTTCTGGAAGTGGGATGACTGGAGACTGCTGGACGATGCCACCGTTATTATGCGGGATGATATTACCAAGGTGCAGATTTCCAAGAAAGACCTTACCACCAAGGAAGAACTTCCCGGCGCAGAACTTACGCTTACCGATGAAAAAGGCAACGAAATTGACCGCTGGGTTTCTACCGATGCACCGCACTACATGGAAAGGCTGCCTGCTGGCAAGTATACTTTGACCGAGGTGACTGCCCCGGACGGTTATGCCATTGCGGAGCGCATGGAGTTTGAGGTGCTGCCCAACGGTGAGGTGCAGACCTTTGAAATGTTTGATGATACCATCAAGGTAAAAATTTCCAAGGTAGACATCACCACCAACGAAGAACTTCCCGGCGCAGAACTGGTTATCAAGGACAAGGACGGCACCGAGATTGACCGTTGGATTTCCACAAACGGACCACATTATGTGGAAAAGATGCCAGCAGGAGATTATACACTGACGGAAATCACCGCACCCAACGGCTACAAGGTTGCAGAAAGTATCGACTTTACCGTTCTGCCCACCGGCGAGATTCAAACCGTGGTAATGAAAGATGCCCGCGAGGACACACCGACACCTACCCCCGACAACACGCCGACCCCGGACCATACTCCGCAGCCCACGCCGAACACGACCCCAGCGCCCGCTGCACCCACTGCAACCCCCACGCCGCTGCTGACAATTCCTAAGACCGGCGATAATTCTCCGCTGGGGTTGCTGCTGGCGATTGCGGGAATCTCTCTTGTAGGGTTGGCAATTTTGATCTATAAGAGTGCCCGCAGCAAGGAATTGGCTCCCCGCACCGATGAGGATAATGACACCGAGGAATAAGCAAAAATGAAGTACACTTATCAGACGGACGGTCCACGCGGACCGCCCGCTTTTTATTGGAGAAAAAACATGAAACATATTTTAAGTTGCAGTTTCGGAAAAGACAGTATCGCCACCGCGCTGCTGGCCTTGCAGCATGGTGAACCGCTGGACGAACTTGTGTATTGCGAGGTCATGTTCAGCGAGGAAATATCCGGCGAGCTGCCCGAACACAACCGATTTATCCACGAAACAGCAATCCCGTATTTTGAACAGCGCGGCATCCCAACACGGGTTTTGCGCTCCGAAAAGACCTATCTATCCTGCTTTTACCATGTTGTCACACGAGGAAAAACCAAGGGGATGCTTTCGGGATTCCCTCTGAGTGGGCGCTGTACAATTCAGCGGGATTGCAAGCTGCCGCCGATCAAGGCATATCAGAAGGCATTGCCCCCGGACACGGTGCAGTACATCGGCATCGCCGCAGATGAACCCAAGCGACTGGCACGATTAAAGCCCGGTCAGATTTCTTTGCTGGACAAGTACCATGTGGCCGAACCCGAAGCGAGGTCTATGTGCGCAGCTGAGGAGCTGCTGTCCCCACTGTATGACTTCACTAAACGCGGGGGTTGTTGGTTTTGCCCGAACGCGTCAATCAGCGAACTGCGGCATCTCTACAGATACCACCCCGAACTCTGGCAGCTTTTGCTTGAATTACAGGACGTGCCGAATAAACCCACCGAACGTTTTAGTTGGCGGCGAACTTTTCGTGAGATAGACGAACGCTTTCGGCAGGAGGGCGAACAACTAAGTTTTTATGAGGAACGGTGAACAATGGACGAACAGAAAAGACTCCGCGCGTGGGTGTACGCGCGTATTCCCGGTGACTATGACGGCACAATGAACAGCTATAAAGTTTGCTCAATGCAGGCGCTGCATGACGGCTGTGATATTGTCGGTGGGAGCATCGACGAACGCGGCGGCTGGCTGCTGCGTCCCGGCTACCGCGATATGATGCAGCAGATTAAGGGTGGAAAAGTTGACCGCGTTTACATCTGCCGTATGCGGCAGATCAGCGGCAAGGAGCGCCACTTGTACTCCTTTTTCAAGCGGCTCATGCAGCACGGTGTACAGGTCACGGCGATGGAATACAGCCTGCGTGACCGGGTTAATATGTTTCGGCTGGCTCGTCGTGTCGAACGTTATGCGACCCGAAAGAGGCGGCAACTGCCGTGGTGATTTTCAGCAGGCGGCGTACTGTGCCTATGGCACAGTACGAGCAAGCATGTCATTTTGCTGTCATGACAGCAAAACGACCACTTGTTAGGGGGCCCCCCTAAGACCCCGTGGACTTTGCCGCCGTATTTTACAAAAAAGGAGGTGCGCGATTATCACAAAACGAAAAAAGCAGTTGACTGTCCGTTTCACGGAGGAAGAATATGCAGCCTTAAAAGGAAAGTGCGAAATTGCGGGCATGAAAATGGAGCCGTTTGTTCGTGCGCTGGTGGAGGGGTGCAGAATCAAACCCGCACCACCCAACAGCTACAACAAGCTGCGCCAGCAGTTGGCGGCCATCGGCAACAATTTGAATCAGTTGACCCACATTGCAAATGCGACAGGCCGAGTAAGTGCTTCACAGTTGGACAGAGCGCAAAGCCTACTGGAAGATATGTGGCGCTGTGTGAGGGATAGTCTTTGATATGGCATATACCAAAATTATCAAGGTGAAGTCGAACTTGAATCTGTGTTTAGACTACACAAGCAATCCAATGAAAACCGAGCGCCGGAGTGCGGAGGATTTGAACAAGCTGCTTAACTACACTCAAAACAATGACAAAACCGAACACCAACTATATGTAAGCGGATTTAACTGTATACCGCAAAACGCCTATGAAATTATGATGGAAACCAAAACACGCTGGCGCAAGCCTGTAAAAGACGGCAACATTTTGGCCTATCATATTATTCAAAGTTTTTCTCCCGGTGAAGCCACGCCCGACCAAGTGCACCAAATCGGCTGCGAGTTTGCGCAACGCTTTCTCGCAGATCGGTTTGAATGTACTGTGTCAACTCACCTTGACCGAGGGCATCTGCATAATCATATAGTTGTTAATTCTGTGTCCTATGCTGACGGCAAAATGTTCCGAAGCGATTTCAATACCTATTATAAAGGAATCCGCGAAACTTCCGATGAACTTTGCAGAGAGAATCGGCTGTCCGTAATCGAAACGGACGGCAAGGGAAAATCTTATGACGAGTGGCTAAGCGGTCAGGCCGGCAAGCCTACCATCCGAGGTATGGTTCGTAAAGACGTGGAACAGGCTATTGCTGCCGCCGACAGCTTTGATGGCTTTATCACGGAATTGCAGAACATGGGCTACACGGTCAAATACGGCCCGCGTGTGGAACACATGGCGGTGCGCCATAAAGACGCTCAACGAAATATCCGCATTGACCGGCTCGACCCGCGCTTTTCCGAGACAGCGCTGCGGGAGTATTACCGCCAACTGCACCATATGCCCACCGAAATGCAGCAGGAATACCGGCAGGAAAACGCCCCGGCAAAACCGAAATGGCAGCCCACAGAATTACAGCCCACTGTGCGGCGAGCGCGGTATCTCGGCAAGCTGCCGCGCCGGTATCCCAAAGTGTCCGGCTTTATGGCTTGCTACTATCACTACTGCGCCCTGCTGCGGAAAGCCTACCACGGCAAGAGCACAAAGCGCTGCTACTTTTTGCTGCGTGAGGATTTTCTGCTGTTCAGCCGATACCAGCAGCAGACAAAATTCCTATGGGAAAACCATATTGAAACTATGGATGAACTGCTGGCCTACAAGGAAAATGCAGAAGTCCAAATCCAACAGCTTGCCCGCCAGCGCAAAGTTCTGTATCGCCAAAAACGTGAGCCGGAACGTGCCGCGCGGGAAGAAAAAATCAAATCACTGACCCAGCAAATGAAAGCCCTGCGCCATGAGGTTTACATCTGTTCCGACATCGAAACAGATGCTGCCGAGGTGCGGGAAAAACTACGGCAAGCAGAACTTGCCGCACAGGAAGAACGAAATGAGGTGAAACAAGATGAACAACGGAGGCGAAGCAGCCGATCAGATGGTGCGGGAAGCCTTACAGGTTACCGAAGTAGCCATTAAGCTGTCTGCGCTGGGTATTAAAAATGCACTGGCCTTATCGCTGGCCTATGCCAAGGAAAATCCTAAAGTGAAAGGCAAAACCAGCCTTGACCGTCTGCTGCGGGAGGGCAAAGAATTGAAAATTATTGCCCTGCAAAGCAAAGACGTGGGACAGTTTAAGGAATTGGCCAAGCAGTACGGCGTTTTATTCGCGGTCATCAAGGATAAGGCACAGAACGAAAAAGTTGACGTCATGTTCAAAGCCGAAGATGTCGCCAAACTGAACCGTATCTATGAGCAGCTTGGGTACGCCATCCCCAAAGTCACCACGGCAGACCGAAAAAAAGACCCAACCCGCCGTCAATCCGACAGCAACTGCTTGACGCGCGGGAAGAATCCTTTGGATATTGACCCGCGCCCATCTGTGCGGGCCACAATTATGGCACTGAAAAATGCAGCGCAGAAAGCAGCACAGGCGCAGGAAAAAGTACAGGACATTACTGCCAAGGAGGAGCGATAAATGTACGAACAGCGATTGCCCATCGAGGAGTGGAAAGCCAAAAAGCAAGCCGAACTTAAAGAAACCATTGCGGCGCAAAAATCCGTATTGCAGGAAGTTGTGCAGGATGGCCAGCGCCTTGCCGACTATCTGTACGGCAGGGGGCGGCTTGGCAGCCATATCACATCCGGCAATGCCGCACTTGTGCTGCAAACCCTGCCGCAAGCGCGGGCCGTATTGACCGCCAAAGATTGGGATAAATTCGGGCGGCGCGTAAACAAAGGGGCAAAAGGCATCCCGCAGCTTGTGCGCGTCAATGGTTATTATAATGTCGGCTCAATTTTCGATGTGTCCATGACCTACGGCAATAAGCCGTATCCGATTCCCGAAATCAAGCCGGAGCAGATGGATAAGGCCATCAAGGAACTGGAGCGCCTTTCTCCGGTCAACATCATATTTCAAAATGAGGGCGTTGTCGGGTACGATGCCGAGCAACACGCGATTGTGTTTCCAAC
>OHVO01000844.1_pt1 | contig 11851 bp, 10 predicted proteins | sample 1579371 | NCBI WGS metagenome assembly OHVO01 (sample SAMEA3882557, study PRJEB24775) | human gut metagenome | biome: human-associated habitat; feature: intestine environment; material: feces | place: Netherlands | collected 2009/2010 | reverse complement strand
CACCCATCAATCAATTCTTACATTACCCGATTTTATTTTCCTTTATTTTACATATCCCTCGATCAAATTATATCTCTTATGGTGAAGATGTCCACCATATTTTTTATTTTATTCGACAATTATAATTGAAATTAATGGTATTTTATGCCAAAAAGCAAAGAAAGGCGGGGATACCTTGATTGATTACAGTCCATTATGGGAAACCATGAAACAACGCCACATTTCCCAATATGCCCTGATTAACAAAGGCATTGACAAGCACACTCTCGATCAGCTCCGGAAAAATCAGAACATCACAGTCCTTACTGTTGAAAAACTGTGCAATATTCTTAACTGTACACCCAATGATGTGTTCGCTTTCAAAGATGAAAAAGATTTGTAATACCGTCATAGTATAACAATATTTCTATGGCGGTATTTCTGTATATAGCAGGGCAGAGAAAAACCGCAGGTGAAAATTCCTGCGGTTTCTATTTTCTTATACTCTTTACATTTTATTTTTTGTTGGCATCGGAACAAATTCCGGTTTTAGCTGATAAATCTTTCTGTGGCATATTCTGACTCTTGCATATATTATTACGCATGTTCTCTACAATATCTCCACTGCATATATTCATCTTCGGAAATCATTCCCTGCTTTTTCTTTCCTCTGATTGTTCCCCACTGATAAAGGAACTCATTGATTTTCTTATTCTGCAGATTGATCACAACCTCGCCTGTCCTGCCATTTCGTTCCAGTTTCATTTCCGGGAAATAATCCTCCAGTATGAGCAGACGATATATCATATCATCTTCACTATATCCTTTTGGGGCAGCCAGACATTTCGGATTAACAAACAACACTCTGGAAATCTTTCCTAGAATTTCTCCTTTTGGTGTCCTCTTTCCCGTTTCATATTGTGCAATTCTTGTCCCTGCACTTCCCTCTCCGATGCCAAGAGCTTTTCCAAGTTCCTCCTGTGTTATGCCACGCCACTTGCGTACTTTTTTGATATTCTTTCCTGTACTCATATTCTGTTTCTCCCTTCTCTATGTCGTACCAAGCAGCTTAATGGAAACATTGTTACATACCAGACTGCCCGTACTACAATCGCTGCCGCTAACACAAATCCAAACACTGCCCCAACTATCACACAAAAAGCTGCCATTCCTACCGTTCCAGACAAACTCCATCTCGTTGGTACAATGATAAACATATATGGAATTCCAACAGGGATACCATACACTAATATAAAACGAAACCAGTCCACACAGCCATTTTCCATATATATGTACTGTCCAAGCCATGTAAGTATCCCCATCAGAATTAATGGCATGATTCCCTTTTTTATAAAATTACCTGCTGTCATACTGCCACATCCTCCTTTTCTTCTCTTTCTATTTTTTCTGTCATTTCTGCAATCAGATCATCAAACAGGAACCGAATTTCTATTTTTTCAGCATCATAAATTATGACTTCATCTATAAATGTTTCTGCTATATGTCTTGTTATTTTATCAAATACTTCTGCCTGTTCCGCTTCCTGCTTTACGACCTGAATTTCTTTCATCAGTTCTCCATCTTCTGTTGTGATTGTCAGAAGCCTCTCGTATTTTTCCTGTATTTTATCTATTTTTTGATTTAGCTCTTTTTTTACTTTCAGATAGCATTCTTGGTCTGTCATTCCTTCCGCATATGCTTCATACTGGCGTATCCGTTCTTCTCTTAGTGTTTCCAGTTGTTTTTCCATTTCTTTTTGTATTGCCGGCAGATCCGTCTGTTTATTTTTTTGTTCTTCCTCAAGTTTTTTTGCAAGCTGTTTAAATATCTCTAGCTGTCTGCGAAGTGCATTTAATACAATTCTCTCAATCTTTTTCACCTTATGCCTAGTCTTATCGCAGGTAGACATTTTTCCTACTGCTGATGTATGGGCACAGTACACAACTGGTACTGCCCCATAGTTATACATCATTTTTAATTTGCAATTTCCACAGGTTACTTTTCCTTTTAGCGAGAAACCAGAATCCTGGATAAACCCCCGTTCTTTCTGTTTTCCTATAACGCTCTGTGCATCTTCAAATTCTTCATGCGTCACAATTCCCTTGTGGTGATTTTCTGTAATGAATTGCTGATGTTTTTTTGTTCTTCGCCGTTCAGTGCTTCCTACTCGGATATTGCTCGTCTTTCCTTGCACCAATGCACCCGTATAAGTGTAATTACGCAACGTCATCCAAACCATCCTTGCATCCCACAGCCATTCTTCATCTGCTACTTTTCTGTTCCAGACAATATTTTCTTTTCTCTGCTTTCGGAACTTTCCCGGTGTCGGAATACCTCTTTCATTTAATTCATTTGCAATCATTAATGTGCTATAATCCTGCAAAGCCAGTTCAAAGACCAGCCGTATGATCTTTGCAGGTTCCGGGTCTATTTCCCACTGCTGTCCCTCTCCCTTTTTATACCCAAACGGGACACGACCATAAGTAGAAATACCTTTTTTCCACTTCGTCTGGACGCAGCTTTTAAACTTTTTTGACAAATCCCTGCTATATAAGGTATTGATAAGGTTGCTGATACTCATTTCCAGACCCATCGTATTTCCAATATAGTTATTACTGTCATACTGGGAATTGACTGCAATCACACGTACACCTAAGATGGGAAATATCTGTTCCAGATAATCTCCCACACCAATATAATCTCTTCCGATTCTGGATAAATCTTTTACAAGAATAACCTCTATCTTCCCACGTTTTGCATCTTCCACCATTGCCTGAAATGCCGGACGGTTAAAGTTCGTTCCAGTATGCCCATCATCGACATATTCTGTAACATCCCCATCCAGTTCATCCATAGATTCTACAAAGTTCTGTAAAATCAATCTCTGGTTTTCAATACTATTGCTCTCATCCTTATTATTTTTACCAAGATCACCATCTGCCAGTGACAGTCTTAAATAAAATGCCAGCTTCATAAATCATCACTCCAATATTTCCGTTATCTTCTGGAATACATCTGAGCATTTCATTTGTATTTCAATCATTCCCTTTGAACTGACATAAATCTTTTCCACCAGTTCATCTATCATCTTTTGATTAAACGAACGCTCATCCAGATATTTTTCCAAATTCTTTTCTATTTCTAAAAATTCTTCTATACTTTTTTCTACAACTCGTTTCCTTGTCTGTGCTTCACGTATTCCAGTTTCCAGTTTTTCTTTTTCTTCCGTATAATGTTCCCGTAATATCTGGTATTCCTGTTCATCCAGCAAGCCTGTTGCAAAATTTTCATATAAAGTTGCACTGGTTTCCTCTGCTTTCATCAGTTTAAATTGCATATTCTGTATTCTCACACGCAAAGATACCAGCTCACCCTTGTCATAACTTCCTTCTTTCATTTTTTCAAGAAGCACTTTCCTGTCACACATTGCCTGTATCATGTTATGGATCTGATCCATAACTGTAATCTTTAACAGATCTTCATGCACTTTCTGTCTGCAATACCCCGGTTTTCCATCATATTCTTTACAATAATAAAAACCTTTTCTTATACCATGGGACTGACCAAAGTTGGTATAACGCATATAGGTCATAGTCATTCCACACTCCATGCACTTGACTTTCTGAGGAAAGCTATCTACTATATCCATCTGTCTCGCCAGTCCACGCTCCACAGATTCTTTATATTTTTCACTTGCTCGATTCCATATTCTCTGAACTTCATCAAAATCTGGTCTGGCAATAATCGACTCATGTGTATTTTCATGGATAACCCAGTCTTTCGGGTCTGTGTGATGTTCCGGCATATTTCTGTATTTTGCTCTTTTTCTTTTTCCATAAATAGTTGTACCGATATATGCCTGATTCACAAGAATTGTTTTTACTCTGTCCCCTGTCCAACGATCTGTATCTGGTATAGCCATGTCAAGCTCATGGGTTGCCTTATATGCATGAGGTGTCATAATATCAAGCATTTTTAAACGTTTTACTATAGCTCCTGTTCCTCGTCCCATCTGATACCATCTGAAAATCGCCCGCACTATCGGAGCTGTTTCTGGATTGACCTTTAACTGATTTTCCTTTTTATCAACGGTGTATCCATATATGCTCCTTGCTATCGTGGCATCCCCTCTTTTACTTTGCATCTCAAAAGCCAGCACTCTTTTCTTGGAAGCATCTTTCGCATACATTTCATTAATCATATTTTTTACTGGCATCACGATGCTGTTTCTATCTTCTTCCCTGCTGCTGTCAAATTCATCATTAATAGAAATGAGCCTGACATTCAAACATGGAAAAATTGTTTCTATATAATAGCCTGTTTCTATAAAGTTTCTTCCAAAGCGGGACAAATCCTTTACGATAATGCACTGAATCTTTCCTGTCCGCACATCTTCCATCATTCTGAGAAATCCTGGTCTGTCAAAATCTGTTCCTGTATAACCATTATCTACATAAGTATCTACCAGATGATATTCTCCATGTTCTTCAACATATTGATGAAGCATCTCTATCTGTGTCTGTATCGTTTCTTCATTGTCTTTTTCTACAGAAAGTCTGGCATAGACACCTGTCTCCAACTGCGGTCCTGTTATGATTTCCGGTGTCATCATCTCCTGCTTCTTTTCAATAATGTTATTATTTCTTCTGCTCTTTCGTGCCATCTTATGCCTCCTCAAACCATTCTTCAGGTAACATTTCTTTCCATTCCCGGTTTTTAAACTGTACCTTTATTTTTTCATATCGAAAAGATTCCACCCGGTCTATCCATCTCTTTACGTCTGGTCTGGTAATCTCTTCCGGAATCACCATTTCAGAAAACATTTCTATCCATGGATTATTTTTGCTGAAACACTTTTCTATCTTTTTGATTTCTTCCAGATAAAATTCCAGTTTTTCATCGCACTCCATAAATTCCTGCACATTAATCTCTTTTTGCATCTCATATTCATCTTCTGAAATCTCTCCTGCTATCATCTGGTTGTAAAGTGGCAGGTTCTTTTCTTCTACAGAAAGCATTTTTTGAAAAACTTTTTGAGCAGATGCTTTTACTTTCTGAATCTTTTTAACCTTTTCTTCTTCCCATATCTGGCTTCCAATCATCCCTGCAATTTTTCTGGCAGTCTGATTTTCATTTACGAGAATTTCATAAACAGCCTGATACACTTCCTCGAAAGGAATATTGCCTCTCTCATAAGATATTTCTGCCGGCTTTGGATAACTCAGGCGAAATACTCTTATCTTCAATCTCTGATGTGGATATAATTTTAACGGTATGCCGGATTCTTTATCAAAAATTCTACCGGAAAACGGATTTAATTTCCCAAGACCCAGATTTTTTTTATTGATGCTCCTGTGAGTAAGTGATTTTTGTGCTTTCTGAAAAAGTTCCATATCCACCACCATTGGGCAGGAGAACATTTGCTTCTTTCCATCTATCGTCCGTTCCCATTCACCAATATACTGACGGTTATATAAGATTCTTTTTATCTGATCCCGTTTCCATGCAGCATGTTCATCTTTAATTTTTCTTCCCCACAACTTGTTAACATAATTTCCAGAGGATTCTATTTTTTCTTCGGTAAGGATTTTAGCTATTTCTGAGCAAGACTGTCCCTCACTTGACAAACGAAAGATTCTTCTTACTATTTCTGCAGGTTCCGGATCTATTTCAAGTTCCATCTTCCCATCCTTATATCGAAAACCATATTTATAATATTTCTTGGTTTCATTGAACTTTCTCATGTCCTCTGTTACCAATTTATCTTTATACTCTTTTGCTTTCCTGTCCAGATACTCAACAGCTTCCTGCTCTGTCACATCCAAAGAACAAAAATCATCTTCCACTACTGCAATCTGTAATCCGGCCGGAAGAAACATACTTTTAAAAAGTTCTGCCGCTACATTGGAATTTCTTCCACAGCGAAACATGGAATCTATCACTAAGCAGTCAAACTGTCTTCCCATAGCATCCTGCTTCATCTGAAGATATGCAGTTTCTTCAAATTCTTCTTTTTTCCTGTCAGAATATTTTTTTACCAGCTTCCATTTTCTCTGTTTTATATATTCCTGTATTCTTTCATTCTGCTGACTGATAATATCATTCGGAATTTCTCCCTTCTCCATACAGGAAACCATCCTCGTATAACTCGCACATCTCATAAGCTCCCAGCCTTTCTTTCCGTTTCATTCTCATGCATTGCTGCACACTCTACAAACTCTGCGATTTCATCTTCATAGTTAAAATGAATTTCTATCCTATCAGTGCCATACACAATAATTCTGTCAATCAATATTGCTATTACTTTCCGGTTCAGAGATTCGATATTATGATACTGCTTAAATTCTTCTACCCATTGCTGTGTACACATCTCATTGGACAGCATTCTTTTTCTCTTATCTTCCAGCTCATGCCTTGTGTTTTTCGCTGTCTCGATTTTTTTGGAAAATGTCTGTTTAATATCCCGGTATTCCTCCCTTGAAATGATTCCATCTGTCATATCTTCATAAAGATTATTTTTTAGTTCTTCATATTTCTGCATTTCTTTATAAAGCGTTTTTATCTGTGTATCAAGCATCTTCACTCCAAATTGCTGCTGAGGAATGTCTTCAATCTGAGAAAGGATATTGTCCGCTCTGACAATCAAGGCAATCTGATTTCTGACTGCTTCCAGAACTATCTTCTTCAATTTAATATCACTGATATTATGCGAGCTGCATCCTTCTCCACGTTTATAAGTTGAACAATGGTAATAGAAGTAGCGTTTTCCTTTTTTCTTTACACTCCGGCGTACCATGTTTTGCCCACAGTCCCCACATCGGAGCAGACCGGAAAACACATAAATGCTTTCTTCCTCTGGTGATGTTCTTGTATCTAATGCCATCAGCCTTTGTACGGTTTCAAAAACTTCTCTGGAAATGATCGGCTCATGTGTCCCTTCTACTCTGATCCAGTTCTCCGGTTCTATCATCTGACACGCTTTGACTTTGTAGTTAATCTTTCTCGTCTTTCCCTGCACCATCGTTCCGGTATAAAGTTCATTTTTCAAAATTCTGAGAACTGTTCCGGCATCCCACTTCGGATTCTTTCCTGCTCTGAAACCATTGTTATAATTGATTCCACATGAACGCTTGTATTCGGTTGGTATCAACACACCCATGTCTGACAAATCAGCCGCAATATTCTGTGCGCTGAATCCATCCAGCTTCATATTAAAAATTGTCCGCACAATCTCTGCGGCATACTCATCTATGACCAGATGGTTTTTATTGTCCGGATCTTTTTTATACCCATAGCAGGCATAGTTACTGATAAACTGTCCCCGTTTTCTTTTCACATCAAACTGACTTCGGATTTTAATTGAGATGTCCCTGCAATAAGCATCATTTATAAGATTCTTAAAAGGAACTATGATTTGATCTGCATCGTTCTCCGTATCAGCACTGTCGTAATGATCGTTCACTGCTATAAAGCGAATACCAAGCACCGGGAATATTTTTTCCAAATACCGCCCTGTTTCAATGTAGTTTCGTCCCAGTCTGGAAAGGTCTTTTACGATGATACAGTTAATCTTATGTTCCTTTGCATCTTCAAGCATCTTCTGAAAACCCGGACGCTCAAAATTTGCACCACTATATCCATCGTCAATATACTCTTTGACCAGTGTTATATCATTATGCTGATTTACGAAGTCACAAAGCAGACTTCTTTGATTGCGGATACTGTCACTTTCCACTTTATCTCCATCATCTCTGGAAAGTCGCAGATATACCGCAGCTAAATATGAATTTTGACTTTTAAAATACATAAAGCCATCAACCTCCTAATTTACTATGCCGTCCGGCAGTGTAAACCAAGAAATTCATGGCTTCTTGAATGCTTTTAAATTTTGACCCAACACCATATTAACATAACTTCTGGCTCACTGCTATACCTTTTTTCATTCTTTTTTAAATTTCTTTCCATCCTGTTTTTCTTCATTTTCATAACGAAATACACCTGCTCAGGCTTTCTTCCAGTGTACATTTTCCATTAAAACTTATTTTTACCACTACTCCATGAGAGATATAGCAATACGGATTTTTAATCTGCCGGATATAATCTTCCAGTCTTTCCCTATCTGAAAGTTCTGTATGAATCTGCACATCTTCCGCTGATACAAGGGATTCTTTCTCTACAGTATGAATATCTATCTGTGCCATTTCCTTTAATTGAGCCGCTGTTGGTAATCTTTTCTGCGTCATTTTCCAACCTCCATTTTTTTGTCTTCTACTAATTGCAAGTTTCAGAGGGTGTTTGGTCGGCACTTTTTTAATTTTTTTTATTTTTCACCGTCATTTCATAGCTTCAAACTGACTATTAGTGAAGGGATTTCTCTCTTAGAGCAAGTTTCGCAACGTAGCCCAATAACCCCTACAGGCTTATCGGTCACTTGCAACTTGATGGGGATTCCGTTTCCCCATACCCTCGGCTACTATCAAAAGCAGACGTATTGGTTCCCATGTACATGGTCACAGCAGGATGAATTTTCATCCTTTGTCATCACAGACTTCTGTGAATGTTTCTTCCTGTATCCGGAACCGTACAGCAGAAAGGAAAAGAATATGACAAGACCGAAAAAAGACGAACAGACCGTCCGCAGTAACAGCATCCATATTCGTATGAACGATACTGAGTATGAACTTTTACAGGAGCGAGCCAGTGCCGTCAACATGAGCATGGCTGAATTTATACGAAATGCTCTGGACAATCAGCAGGTAACAATCAAATATGAACTTGTTGCTGATGTTCCGCAAATAAAAAAACTAATCGGAGAATTTGGCAAAATTGGCAGCAACCTCAACCAGATTGCCCGGTACTTTAATCAAGGTGGAATCATATCGGCAGAAATGCGTGGGGAAATACGGAAATGTATCCGAGATATTTATGAAATGAAATATGAAGTGATGAAGATGGCAGGTGATTTTCGTGGCAGTGATTAAACATATTGCAAGTAAAAATGCAGACTATGGAGAATCTGAACGGTATCTTATTTTTCAACACAACGAATATACCCAAAAACCTGTCTTGGATGAAAACGGACACATGATTCTCCGGGATGAGTATTATCTGGATGGACTAAACTGTGATCCGTTTACTTTTGCTTCTGAATGTCAGGAACTGAACAGCCATTACCATAAAAATCAGAACTTCAACGAAATCAAGTCTCATCACTACATTATCAGTTTTGACCCGAAAGACCGGGATGAATGTGGATTGACCGGTGAACGGGCACAGCAGCTTGGATTGACTTTTGCAAAGAAAAACTTTCCCGGTCATCAGGCTTTAATCTGTACACATACAGATGGGCACAACGAAAGTGGCAACATCCATGTCCACATCGTAATCAACAGTATCCGGAAATATGATGTACCAGAAGAACCATTCATGGAATATGCCTGTGAATCAAAAGCTGGCTATAAGCATCATCTAAGCACAGCCTACCTTGCCCATTTAAAACAGGAAGTTATGGATATGTGCCAAAAAGAGGGATTTCATCAGGTTGATTTGCTCACTCCTGCCGAAAGAAAAATCACAGAAAAAGAATACTGGGCACAACGCCGGGGACAGGAAAAACTTGATAAGTTCAACCAGAAGATGCGTAAAGATGGGATTACCCCAAAAGAAACGAAATACCAGACAGAGAAGCAATTTCTCCGGGATGCGATTGACAATGCTGCAGGTATCGCAAAATCTCCGGAAGAATTTTCAAAAATCCTTGAAGAAAAGTATCGTATTATTTTCAAAATTAGTCGAGGACGTTACAGTTACCTTCACCCTGACCGTAAAAAATATGTTACTGGCAGAAATCTTGGAACCAGATATGAAGAAGATTTTCTCATGAAAACATTTATGGAAAATACAAAATCTCTCTCAAAAAAGAAAAAGAATGTCCAGGAACAACCTGTTTCGGATACCGCTACCAATTTACAGCAGGCACTTTCTTTCGATTCATCTCAGATTTCTGTTCCATTCATTTTCATAAAATCGGATCTCCGGCTTGTGATAGATTTACAGACCTGTATCAAAGCACAGCAGAGCGAAGCCTATGCTCAAAAAGTAAAACTGACGAATCTAAAACAGATGGCTCAGACTGTTGCCTATATACAGGAACATGGGTATGACACCAGAGCAGATTTTAATGCTGCTCTTACAAATGCAGAAAGCCAAACCAGCCTTGCCCGTAAAAAGATGAAAGATACCGAACAACAACTCAAAAATGTCAACGAACAGATTCATTTTACAGGACAGTACCTTGCCTACAAAGACCTCTATGCCCAGTACCGCAAAAGCCGCAATCGTAATAAATTTTATGAGGAGCATAAAGCGGAACTCTCTCTTTACGAAACTGCTTTGCGTGTTCTGAAAGAAAAATCCAATGGACAGAAACTTCCTTCCATGAAATCACTCTATCAGGAAAAAGACCGGCTCACAGAACTGCGTGAAGTACAACGATCCGATTTTTACAGCCATCGTGATCAGGAACGGGAACTGAAGACTGTAGATGCTAATATTGATATGATTCTTGGGAAGAAGCCTGAGCGTGGACTGGGAATTAAGAAAGAGCAGGATTTATAAAGTATATATTTTCCTTATTATTTCGCAAAGGGTAGCGTTTCATATTCAACTCTGAAACAGTCTCTTTATATATCATTACTTTTATATTTTTTGCCTATCATATAATACATTTTCTGAACCATCTGTAAGCTCTTTTCTTATGTGAAAATGCTATGAGGCTCTGCCAAGTGCAGAGCCTCATAGCATTTTCTTTTAAGAACTTTTATCCTCTAGCCAGATTGTGGTAAATGCTAAACCCTTATAAAGCTAATAAGGCACTGCCCTCTGACATAATACCTTACTTCAACGCTTGACAGACACTCAAGTTGCCTTTTGTTACTATTATATTTACCTGATACCATAAATATATCAATCAAATTTCTGATATTTTTTCATCACAATTTTTACGGTTTATCTTCAAAATTAATACAATTAGATAAGAGAATGTTTGTGTAATTCCTCCACAATTTCAGCCACATCATTTTCTGATAATAAATTAATGAGAGAAATTTTATTACCAATTCCATTAAACGATGTTCCTGTATAAAATCCTTTTTTTCGACCTGAAATCCAGAATCTATCATGAAAATCATTAGTATACCTAATTTCTATTCTACAATTAACTCTTTCTCTAATTTTATCACAGCTTTGTGTTGTACAGTTTCTATGTTCAGTCATAATAATAACAGATTCTGCTTTAGCATTATTAATTACAGAAGAAACCATATCACAATATTCGTCTCTTCCATCTTTGAGTAAATAAGGATCAACAATAATTAATTCTTTTCCTTCAGAAGAAATTTCTAAAAAAAATCGAGAAAATTTTTCTATTTTTTCTTCTCTACTTAAATTCTTCCACAACACATCCTCTTTAATATATGAAAGATTATTTAGTTCCATATATTCTTTTATCATTTGTTGAACTTCACTATTACTAATTCTTTTGCAAAACTCTATCTTAATCCCTAAATCTCGTAACGACCTATTGCCCAATTTTTCTATCGGTAATCTTTCAAATTCTGTAAAAATATATTTTAATGCGCTATCACTATTTTTTATATTTTCATCATCTACACCAAATGCGTTCATTGGAATCTCAATAATGTCATATAGCGCTGATGTCATGCCAATACCATCAATTCCAACTTCATTATGCAATTTTTCAAAAACACAATCTTCAATATCTCCCAATGTAACTTCAGCGGACTTTTCTCCTTTAGATGTAATCGTTTCATAAACATCTACATTGAATCGAAAATAAAGCATCTCTATCCCC
>OHVO01000843.1_pt1 | contig 11861 bp, 8 predicted proteins | sample 1579371 | NCBI WGS metagenome assembly OHVO01 (sample SAMEA3882557, study PRJEB24775) | human gut metagenome | biome: human-associated habitat; feature: intestine environment; material: feces | place: Netherlands | collected 2009/2010 | reverse complement strand
TATCTTCTTCGGGCAGAACAATAAAGATAGCAGACTTTTCATTGCAGAACTTCTCGGCGTCTATCGCCGTTCCAAAGCACAGCATTTGTTCAAGTTCAGAATCAAGAAAACTGTTTAATCGTGATAATGCCGTACTCATTACAGACAGCATTGACTGATCGGAAGCGTTGAGCGCCGCTCCTGCAAGCCATTTGGCTTTGTGTTCGCTTGGGAGCTTGTCCATAAGCTTTGTAAAATACATCTTAGGCTTTGCTTTCGGCGCAGGCTGATACTTTGCCAAAAGGTCTTGTATTAGCTTGAAAACCGAAACAATATGCCTTTCGTTTTTGTCGCCAAACTCCGCTAAAAGCAGGATAACCGAGGCAAGCAAGCCCTCCGCTGCGTCATAGAAAAATGCGTTCTGACCATAGTTTGAGCTGTCACCTCCGCCGATATTTATAATAGTTTTTGCTGCGATTTTTGCATACTTTTCCGCTTTTGCTTTCGCAGAAAGATTGGTTTTGTCCTGCAAATACAGATCCATATATTTATTCACAAGGTGCAAAATGTTGTTCTCATCACTCCTTGTCGGATTTCTTAAATCAAGCACAGAAACATTGTAGCCGTAATACTTTTTGGCGATAGTTCCGTAATTTCGTGCTACGTCCCCTTTGGTGTCCGTACTGATGAACGACATTCCGCTTGCGCAAGCAAGTTCAATGTTCGGGTACAGGAAATATGCGGTTTTGCCCACGCCCGCAGCGCCTATCATAAGCGTGTGAACATCGCCGTCATCTACAATAGCCACAGTTTTTTTGCCGTGTGTCCGACAGCCTACCACCGTACCTTGAACAGTCGGCAGGTTCTGACCTTTTCTCCACATCTCCGGCTCGAATGGCAGAGGGATAAAAGTACGCTTTATCTCAGCTTTTGTCGCCCACCTCGCAGTTCCGTGCTGTCCATTGCCGACTTTTTTTGCCTTTATTCCGTTAAGCGACTTGTTGTCAAGCAGATTTACGACTACCAAAAATGCGATAAAAAATACAACCAGTATGCCTATTAAAATCATTTGTTTTTCATTCAATTTTTCACTTCCAATCTGTATAGGATATTCTGTCTTTTGTATTTAATAAGATAAGTTAGTTTGTTTTATTCAAGGTATTGCGCTGTGAGGCGGAGGGTATGGCAATAGCAGATAAACGGCTATTGCTGCAAGTTTTTCTTAGAGGACTAAGTCCTCTAAAAAAACTTGTTCAACCGAATTCCATACAGGGTTCGGGTTCTGAAACGATTTGGATATCCTCGGTCTGCTCCTGAACAGGAGCATTTAAAGTTTCCTCAACCGAAATTCTAACAGCGCTATCTGCAAGCCGGTACAGCAGCTTTGCCGTATTTATCGACTGCTCACGGGTACGGGCGGTCTGTCGCAAGTCCTTTAGCACTGTCTGAACACACTCCTGCAAATTCCTCTGTTTCTGTGATTTTTTGCCCTTGTCGGTGTAAGGCTTGTAACTGCCTTTGAGCTTTACATGAAGCCTTTCAAACGCTTGAAATTCGCTGTTTATCCGCTCACTTTTGGGCATGAAAAATGCCGAGCCAGCCAACGCATACTCGGTGAGATACCTATATTGTCCGTTTTTAAACGTTGCATAAATCTGCGATGTCAGCTTATCGGGTCGGCATCTTAAATACTTTAAGCTATCAATCTGATGAAGATATTCTTCCTTCCGCTTGTGAGGAACAGCAGGTAAAGCTTTGACCCCGTTCTTTGCTTTAAGCACCTCGTTCCAGTCCTTAAACTTCGGTGCAAGCCGTTTCACATCGGTATATCCATTCTCTGTAAGAATATCTTTTAAGCGGTCAACGGCCTCGATCCCTCCCTCGTCATTATCAACGCAGAGAATGACTTCTGACAGGTTTGAATGATTCTTTAATGCCGCAAGCACAGCATTTTCATACACTCCGTTCATTGCAATACAGCTGTGCTTTTGCCAGTCTTTCGGATAAAGCGTAAGAAAACTCATCATATCTATGGGAGCCTCAAACACATAGAGCCTTTTGCTTTCACCGAAATTTGCAAAGCTGTATCTTGTGTCAGAACCTTGACAAGTGATCCTGAAACTATTGCCGTAAGAATTTGTTGAACGCTTGCTTGCCTGCCTTGGAACGCCGTTTTCGTCAACGCCTACGAACACCGCATTGTGATGTTCTTTATCCTCGTAAAGTGTGTGTTGCTTTGCAAAATGAGTTATGACCTCGGGAGCAATAAACCTCTGTTTTATGAGGTAAGCATACACTCTGTGCATATTTGAATTGGCTTCGGGAAGTTTAAATTCTCTTGTTTTTTGCTCTTGTTTATCAGCTTTCGGTGGGCTGTTAGACAGCGGAGTTACCCTCTGTCCCAACAGTTCCTGTACCGCAGTCTGAAAGTCCATATCATAGAATTCCTGCATAAATTTTATTGCACCACCGCCGACCTGATTTTTATGGTCGAACCATGTCGAACCACGGAGCGTTATGCTGTCGTGTTTGCCTGAACTGTCGTAGTAAATGAGCTTATGCTCTCTGCCAACACGCTCTAATTTCTCGCCTCGCATTCTCAGGAATTCTTCGAGGTCAACGCTGTTGGCAAGGATTTTTTGTTCGTCTGTGAATGGGATGTATGGCAATTTATCACCGCCTTAATACTTCACACTCTCCGCAAATCTGCTCATCAGCCCCGAAAAACTCTGCCTTTCCATCATATCCGAGCTGAGAAATGCCCCCGAAACAACAGTAAGCTTGTTCTCGTTCAGCACAGCGTAGGTTTCTGTGTATCCGAACTGAGTCGCCATACCGTCGGATTTCTGAACAGAGCCGTACTGCTGATACTTGCCCTTTGAAACAACACTGCTTGTCATTCGGTAGCTCGAAACAAAGTCATCTTCGGTGATACCGCTCATCTGTGCGGAGGTCTGTCCGAAGTAATAATCTCCGAAGTTTTCAAGAATATATTCCATATCGTGATCAAGATCACTCTGACTTAGATCAATACACAGAACATCGATCATACCGCCGCCGTTTGAGCCTTTCAAAGTAATTTTATTCACACCGTTGGAGTTATCAATTTCGTTCTCAAAGGAACTGCCTTTCATTGCTTCCGTTGCCAATTCACTTGTATCCACAAAGGATATATCGGAATCGAAAAACTCGGCAATAAAGGTGTTAGTCTTTATCTTTTCATCCTCTAAACTGCTTTCAGCCTCCGAAGAGGCAGCCGCACTTACTGTCGGTGCGGCTGTTGTGACCGTTGTCTGCTCGGCTTTGAACGGCGGCGAGATATTTCCGCAGCCTGTAAGGATCACCGCAGACAGTGCGGCGAGTATAAGAATATTCTTCATTTGTCATACCTCCTTACACAATAGACCATATATACAGCGGAGCGGTAAGTGTGAATATGAGGCAGGCGAAGATTATCGCAACAGGAGTCCATTCTATCTGTCCGTGCTTGAGGTAGTCCATATACATCGCACCTATCTTCACAAACAGCAATACCGCAAGGATAACATCAAGGCACGGAAAAACAACATTGTTCACTACCGACACTATTTGCGATCTGGCTGTGTTCCAAGTGCTTGTGACCGCTCCCGCAACATCGCCCGATGCGTAAGCAGTTAGCGACATCATCGCAGCAAAGCACACCGAACTTGCTGCTGCGATCAATTTCTTTTTAGATCTCATTTCACATCATCCTTTCTCTTTTCCTTATCGTTTCTCTTGCATATGACCATACCGAAAGCCACAACAACCGCTGCGGCTACGAGATAAAACTCAGCACTATTGTCTGCGGATACACCTGTATTAGGAGTATCTATTGTGACTGTAGGAGGAATTTCAAGCTCAGGCGTATGCTCATCGTACATAACGACCTCGGTTACACTTCCGTCAGTATTCACAGTAAACTTTATCTCGCTTGCAATCTCATAACCGTCTGGAGCGATCGTTTCACGGAGCGTGTATTCCTTGCCTGCGATCAGCTTGCCCTCGATAAAGTGAGCCTCGTCTGTTGATACCCACTCCGTGGCAACATTTCCGTCCTCGTCAATAATCTGAAGCGTTGCGCCTGCAAGCTCCTTGTCCGTAGTGATATCACGCTTGCTGATTTTCACCTTTGTGGTATCGTCTACCATTACGATGAGAGGATTGCCGTTCTCAGAAACAGCAGTTGCGTCCACATTTTCTACAGTAATCTTGCCATAAACATCAACTGTAAATCTGATGTCAGTTGCGATAACATAACCGTCAGGAGCGGCGATTTCCTTAAGCGTGTAATCTCCGGCAGGAAGCTCGGTAACAACATGATTTGTACCATCAGAAGTCCATTTATCAACGACTTCGCCATCAGAATTTTCAAGCTGCATTTCTGCACCTGCAAGCTCGTTTCCATACACATCTTGTTTACTTATCTCAACAGTTATAGGCTTATTTACTGCTATAATTTCGATAATTTCTCCGTCCTCAGAAATAGTCACGGGGTAGCTTTCATCGCTTAAAATGTAGCCTGTGGGTGCTTCGATCTCACAGACAATATATTCTCCGTAGGGGATTTCTGTAAATTCAAATTTTCCCTGTTTATCGGACTTTGCGGTCATAATTGCATTCTCCTCTGTAAATTCTGTACAGTCAGTATAAAACAGTCCGAACAATGCGTTTTCAAGAGGTTCATCGCTCTCGCTGACTTTTATGCCCTCGATTTTTCCACGCTTCAGATCGTTGGTAAACTGACCACAGTCGATTGAAACAGTCTGAATATCCTGTCCCATATACTCGAAGTTTACAAGATACTTTTCGCCGTTGAGAACATAATGCTCGTCGGTTGCAATTTCCTTCACATAGTACTTGCCAAAAGGCAGAGCAGTATCAAACTTTGCAGTCATATTTTCATCGAGTGAGACTTCCGAAATGAGACCGTCAGCAGGAATTACCGAGCCGTCAGCGGCGGTAATATTCTCGGCTGCGAACAGTCCGAAACGAACTCGGGTATATTCATCGGAGTTACCGATGTTAAATAGCTCGTCCTTTTCCATGACCTTAGAAAGTGAAATTTCTACACCCTGATAATCGTTGACAAATGACGTATTTACGGTATCACGAACAGCAATTTCCTGTCCTGCATAGGTCAGTTCAACAAACTGAGATTCTGCGTTAAGAGCATAGCCGTCAGGGGCAGTAATTTCTCTGACTTCATACTTGCCAAGATACAAAAGGTCTGTTTCTGCATATCCGTTTTCATCGGTCGTGATCTCAGCTACAACATCGCCGGCATTTGCTCTGATCGTGCCGTCAAGCGTCACAATATCTTCTACTGCGATAATCTGAAATACTGCACCGGACAGATTTCCGCTTGCAAAAACGGGAGTGTAAGTTGTCGGATTTACAATAGTTTCGCAGTTTTCGTCCGTGTAAGCAGATGATGCTGTAGCGACCGTTGTAAAAATATCACCTGTTTTCTGAACAGAAATTCTGCCCTTCTGTGCGGTATTTGTTTTCTCCACAACTACGGTTTCCACAGTGCCGTCTATGGTAAACGGAGTGGGCGTTCCGTCAAGCACATATCCCTCTGCCGACTGCACCTCATGAAGCTCATAATCGCCGTAAGCAAGCTCGTTCGGGAGCATAAGAGAGCCGCTTTCGTCTGTATAAAATTCATCAAGAATCATCTCAGACGGATAGTAAATTTTCTGCGAAACATATTCGGAATTTGCACAATCCCAAACCTTGAAGCCGATTCCTGAAACGGGGATCACATTGCCTGTTTCTGCGTCCTTTTTTACGATTTTCACAAAGGATTTTTTACTGCGTCATTGAGCAAATAGAAATATTCTTTTTCGTTTTCGCTGATAATCACTTCAAAATCATCAATCCATTCGGTATTTTCCCAGCCCTTGGTCTGATGAACGACGTAGATTCCGTAGGGGAGCATTTTTGTCGCAGCATAGCCGTTTTCATCGCATACGAGGTAGTCTTTTTCGCTGTCTTTTGCAGCTTCATAAGAGCTTGATGACTTGAGATAAACCTCAAATTCTGCACCGACTTCGGGAGTTTCGATCTGCGTTGTTCCGTCATCGGAATGCTTGATTATGCTGATTTTTCCCTTGAGAACGTCCTCGGTCACTGTCATGGAAATGGGGTTATGCTCAATGGAATAATTCTCAGCCTCTGCACCGACAGGATATACCGTTTCATCGAGAAGATATCCCTCACTTGGAGAAATTTCCTGAACCGTGTAATTACCGCAGACATACTCCTTTGTCTTGAAATATCCATTTTCATCTGTGGTGTAGGTGTCAATCAGTTCGCCGTCACGGTAAATGCCGTAAACTGCTCCTGCAAGAGTACCGTCGCCCTGTGCGGAAACTGTTTCGGAATCCTGCTTTGTTACTTGGGCGGTAAACTTTTTGAGAACGTTTTTGAATGTCTTGGTTGTAGTTGCGTCAGCAGTAAGAGTTGCTGTCTGATCCGCAGGAACAACATATTTTACGGGTACATTTTTTTCAGAAATCGTGTAAACAATTTTCTCGTTATTGCTGTCGTAAACGGGAATATCGGAAAGAATTGCAACACCGTCAGAACCGGTTTTTATGCTGTAAGTCTTGCCGTTACCTGTGACAGTAAATTCTCTGCCTCCGTTCTGATTATCCTCAGACTGCTTGTTGATCTTAATAGAGCCTGTTTTGAGTTCATTGTTGAACTTTACATTGACAGTCAGATCAACGTCGCCGTCTGTAAGCTTGACATTCTTCGCCTTGGGAGTTTCATATCTCGTATCTACGTTGATTTCGGAAACAGTGTAAGTGATAGCCTTGCCTGTGGACATATCATAAACTTTCAGATCATCTAAGGTCGCAATGCCTTTTGCATTTGTTTTTGCAGTTTCAGAAAGAGATTTTCCATTGTATGAATAGGTGATTTTAAACTTTCTGCCGCTGATTATGCCATCCTCTGCTGACTTATTGATTTTGATTTTTCCCGTCTGGAAATCCTCCTTAACCTTGTTCACGCCCGCCTTGATTTTGTACACGGTTTTGTCCAGTGCGTAACCCGTAGGAGCCTTGATTTCCTTTGCGTAATAAGTCTTGTTTGGCAGCTTTACAGAGCCTTTTCCATTGCTGCCGATTTTGATTTCAGCAACCTTGTTTTTGCAGGATTTATCGCTGTAGATTCCATATACCGCAGTAGAATTATCAACGCTTGATTTTCCCACAAGATCACCGTTTGTATTATACTTATCTATCTCAAAAGTCACATCGGTCTTTGTGATCCTAAAAGCCGACATATTCATAGCGGTCGCTGTTTTACCGTCGGCCTTGTTATTAATTACAACGCCCTCAGAGCCGTTAGCCTCAATTCTCCAATGAGTACCGCCTGCACCTTTTCCGTCACCGACCGTTTTGGAATTGATAAGACTTTCCGAAACTCCAATTGATTTCAGATATGAAACAACATCGGAACGGCTGTCGAACTCACCCATATATATCCATGCATGGTCGATACCACTGGGGTTTTCAGCAACAACTACCGAACCGGGAGTAATATTTGAACCGTCGGCACACTCCCAATACGGACGGTCCGTGGTCTTAATATTCTGCTTTTCAACATCGACTTTTGAAGTCACACCGTCATAAGTGATTGTGCAGTTATCGCTGACTGTCAGCCAGTGATCGGTATCCACAGGAACGGGGTTGTTCCATGAAAATCCCGATGTTTTGTATCCAAGCTGCGTCAGCGTATAGTACACAAGTCCCGAACAGTCGATGCCGAGATTATTTATCGTCTGCACCGACAGAGGAGTATACTGTCCCTGATTGTATGCGTACCAGTACCCCTTATTCCCAAATGTATACGGTGTTCCGAGCAAAGTTGCCGCCTTTGCGATCACCGTATCGGAAGACGGAAACGCAGAGTTTTCGGTCGAAGTACTTGCGGCATTTGCTGTTATCGCTCCGCTCACAGATGAACCGAGCATAGAAAAAGCACAGAGGCCTGCCATAAACCCTGCGCCAAGCTTCTTTAATATTTTGGATTTTTTAAACATAAAATGCATTTCTCCTTTGATTTTAAATTACAACACTTTACTTTTTATTACATCGTTATTTCCGGCTCAGGTTCATCCGCCATTTCCTCATCGGGAGTATTTTCTACCTCAATTTCCGTAGCCTGCATTTGCTCCAATACGATAATGGGAGTTTCAAACATTTCGGAATATTTCTTGATCTGATCATCGGTAAGTGAACAGCTGTCCCATTCGCCGTATTCGTTCATATAATTGCCTGAAACAAAGAAAGTTCCATGTACAAGAACATTTCCCACAATACGATTAGGCTGTGAACCATTAAGCAGGAATTCATCGTTGCACCAAGCAATCGCAGTTTCTTTCGGCTCAAAATATATAGGTTCGATACACCCTCCGACTATTGCCTGCATATCGTGAATATCATCGCCGATTTCCTTTTCATACGGCGCTTTTTCAGGCTCAATAACAAGTATTTTCATTTACAAAACCTCCTCATCTTCATTGCAATAATCCCACAGTGGACACTCGTTACAGTCATCATACATTGAACACGTCCTCTCTATTTCTTCCTCCGAGATGCCGCAGTCGGGACGTTCTGTTTCAGGAGCATTGCGCCATATCGTAAGCGTCACTCCGTTATCATCGCACTCCATTTCTACAACAACAGGATTTCCGTTTTCATCATAAAGTCCCGAAAATTCGGTAGTTCCGTTGGTCGTGAGTACCTGTGCAAAAATTATCTTTTTCATAAAATTATACCTCCAAAATTGTCCGTTTCATCGTCAAACAGCGAGAGCTGGCGTACCGCCTGTAATCTCTCGCTTGTATCGTAATTGGATATGAGGAGTTCCGCATACTGACAGCCGCCGTCGTATCGCTGCGCCAGATTATTCACTCTGCTGATCTCCTCAATGTGAATATTAGGTTTATCCCAAAGTTCACGGATTTCAGGACAGTCATTGTAGGAAACAAGAAACTTGCCCTTGATATCCATTAGCGAATCCCTGAGCCTAATATGATCCTTGGTTTTAAAACCAACGTCTTTGTAGTAGTTTTCAGTTGCAAAGTACGGCGGATCGCAATAAAAAAAGCTGACAGGGCGGTCGTACTGCCGTATCAGTTTTTCAAAGTCTTTATTCTCAACTACTACCTTCTGCAATCTCCTTGCTGCCAAGTCTATCATCGGGAAATCCGACCATATTGAATGCGGCTGACTGCCGAAGCTGTCAAGTCCACTTGCGTAGCTGTAACGGATAAGCTGATAAAACTTCGCCGCCCTGTCAACATCACGAAATCTGCTGAACAGACCTCGCTTATGAAGACTAGCAATCCAGTCGAAATCTTCACGAGAATCGAGGACATAACGAAGCTTGTACTTCAGCTTATTCGGGTTATCCCTGACACAGCGATAAAGATTTGCAAGATTTCCGTTAAAATCGTTGTATACCTCAAAATCCATACCGGGCGGCTTGCGAAAAAGCACCCAGCCCGCCCCTCCGAAAACCTCGATATACCGTTCATAGTAAGGAGGAAAGCGAGCAAGCACGTCGTCCCTGAGAGCTTTTTTCCCTCCCACCCATGACATAAAACTATTCATGTTTTTCCTTTCTGCCGTATGCCAATGACAGAAAGAAAGTCGCTTTGCTAATTACAGAAGTTTTCTGTCATTGGCAAAACGATTTAATTAAATATTAGATTTTACGCTGTTTTCAACCCTTGATGATCGGATCGACGTAGCTGAAAATTATTCTTTTCTGGTCAAGATAGCCGTTGGCTTTATTGACCTCGTTGCACAATTCCTTGTACTGCCTTTCCGAAAGTACGGGCTTTGTGGCTCTCAGCATTGCAGGAATACTGCCGAGACAAAACTTGAAGTCCACTTTAGCTTTAATTCTGTTTGTGTGCATTATCCCATCTCCTTGCCATAATATTTTCTCAGCAGAGTGATCACAAATCTTTGCCCTTTTCCTGTCACAAACGTCTGCTGATAGGTCTTGGTCATAGTCGCAGTTTCAAACACCGACTCCTTTACGGAAAAATATCCGCGATCGATAAAAGTCTGATAGGGGAGATTATTCGCCATAAGAACTCCCTTTCTTTTCAGCCAGCCGTAAAGCTTGTTCCTGCCGACAGGGATATTTTCGGCTCTTGCAAGCTTTGCCATAGCGTTCATATCAATCAGATTTTCTGTGCCTGCAACCTGTTCCGCAAACTCCACCAGCGGCTGATCGTGGCGGATTCGTTCGTTCAGCTGATTTATCGCCATCATCTGCAAGTGAAAAAGATTTCGGTACGGCTCGTCAAGGAACGGGAGATAGTTTTCTATGAACATTTCTTCGTTGCCGACGTAACCGCCTGTGCGACGGATAGTTGGGAGTACTTCGGTCGTGATCCATTTACGAAAAGGCTTTGCTTTAGGTTTATCAGACCTTACAAGAATTGAATACAAACCTGATTCGCTTACGACATATGCTTTCTGTTTTCTTCCGAGCGAATCGGTGAGTCCGATTGAATCGTACTCATCTTTATCAAGTCTTTTGACGACCTCTCCGGCACTGTTTGCTTTCATTTCAAGCACTCGGCAGATATCTTTTAATATCCACCAAGTTTCTCCGTTTCGTACCACAGTTCTCACTTTTCCAAATTCTTTACTTTCAAATATCTTTATCATATTATTCATTTGCATTCTCCTTGTCAATTTCTAAAATAAACCTTGCAAGAGCCTCGATAACATTCGTAGTCACGGCATTTCCTGCCTGCTTGTAAAGCTGTGCGTCTGACATTCCCGTTGCCGCCACCTTGTTGAACTGCTCGTCTGTAAACCCCTGCAAACGCCAGCATTCCAAAGGCATGAGCCTGCGGATATATCCGCAGTAGATCACCCCGTGTTTATCGGTGACAGTTATCGTAAACATCGGCTCGTTTGGAAGTTTAAATCTTCGCCCTTGCTGACGAACTTTCTCCTTTTCGGGAGTAAGCACCGCAATCGGATCGCTAATCACGATCACCCCCGACTTTTCTCCTTTATGGTGACCTATACCGCTGTCCTGCCTTGACGTTATGCACCTCGCAAGCTCTGTAACTTTCGGTTCGGGATTCATATCGATACACATAGCGTAATATCCCTGATTACAGCTTGTTGTCAGCGTGTGTGCTACATCGTGACCTACACGTCCTCGTCTTGAATTAATGTTAGGGTAGGCGAGATCAATACTGTCGCCGGGCAATGCTAACTGATAGCCCGACTTGGTTTTGACCTTGATCGGAAGTCCTATGATCTCGTAAAGTCCTGTCTTTCCTCCGAAGCCTCCTGCCGTTCCCGTAAGCGTTATGCTCAGTCCGTCGGCTGAGTACACTCTGCAGCCCTCTCGTCCGGGTATGCGTTGTACAAGAGTTTTTGGATTTGCGTCTGTGAAAGACAATACTTTTCCGGCGCATTTTTCTCTAAGAAATCCGATAATGAACACTCTTTTTCGGGATTGGGCGACTCTAAAATTTGCGCTGTTAAGCACCTGCCATGCGACATCGTACCCCAATTCGTCCAGCGAACCAAGGATGGTCGCAAACGTCCTGCCTGAGTCATGCGATAACAATCCGGGTACGTTCTCAAGCAGCAGATATTTAGGTTTTTTAACGGCAGCGATTCTGGCAATTTCAAAGAACAGAGTTCCTCTTGCGTCGTCAAATCCGCCCCTTTTTCCAGCGATTGAAAAGCTTTGGCAAGGGAAGCCTCCGCATATAAGGTCGAGATTAGGCAGCTCGTTTGGGTCGATCTTTCTTGCGTCATCGTAATACACCTCGTTTCTTGTATCGTACAACGTTTCGTATG
>OHVO01000830.1_pt1 | contig 11960 bp, 7 predicted proteins | sample 1579371 | NCBI WGS metagenome assembly OHVO01 (sample SAMEA3882557, study PRJEB24775) | human gut metagenome | biome: human-associated habitat; feature: intestine environment; material: feces | place: Netherlands | collected 2009/2010 | reverse complement strand
CTCGCCCTCGAGAAAGTCCTCGTCGAGCGCGGCGTTTTGAGAAAAATGCGAGGCATTCTCTTCAAAAGCGGAGTTTATCTCCTTTAGCGCGGGGACTGCGATACGGCGAATCTTATTGCGGCTGTAATCGAGAGTCAGGTTGGTGCTGTCTGTTACGAAATCGAGAGAATTTTCGCGGCAGAACGCCTCTATTTCTTCCCTCGTGCAGAAAACAAGCGGTCTTATTATATTTCCGCGCACGGGCGGGATACCGCAAAGCCCCTTTAGCGACGAGCCGCGGGCGAGATTGAAAAGCATGGTCTCGGCATTGTCGCTCGCCGTGTGGGCGGTTGCGATTTTTGCGTTTTTGTCTATCGATTCAAAGAACTCGTAGCGCACTCTGCGCCCGCATTCCTCGCATGACTCTCCTCTCTGCTTTGCGAGCGCCGCTACATCGGCATGCAAAACCTCAAAGCGCAGTCCGTTCTTCTCACAGAAGGAGCGCACATAGTTTTCATCGCGCCGCGCCTCTTCGCCGCGAAGCCCATGATTGACATGGGCTACGGTCAACGACAGCGAATACCGTTCCCTTATCTTCATAAGGAACAGCAGCATTGCCATTGAATCGGCACCGCCCGAGACCGCGGCTATAACTGCGGCTCCCGGGCTGAGCATATTGTATTTTTCCACGGCGCCGAGCGCTTTATCAAGCATTCTGAATCTTCTCCACGCCCATGAACAGAGTGTGATCCGCATCCCAGATGAAATCTACCGTCTTTGTGGGACCATGTCTGTTCTTGGCAACAATAACCTCGACCTCGTTGGCAACGGGGGCTGCGGATACAGGCTCGTCGTCGCCGTCCGGGTCGTCCTTTTCGTTCTTATAATATTCCTCGCGGTAGAGCATGAGGACTATATCGGCATCCTGCTCTATCGAGCCCGATTCGCGCAGATCCGAAAGCTGCGGGCGGTGGGACTTTCCCCTGCCCTCGGTGCCTCTGGAGAGCTGGGCGCAGCAGACTACGGGGATATTCAAATCCTTCGCCATGAGCTTCAGGCTTCGGGTTATCTCCGTAACCTCCTGCACACGGTTTTCAACCTTTGTGCCGGAGCGGATAAGTCCGAGGTAATCTATGATTATACAGTCGACATTCTTGAGTCTGCGTGCGCGCGCTTTCATTTCGGCAACGGTTATCGAGCTCGTGTCATCGAAATAGAGCTCGCAGTCGTTGAGCGCTGCGGTGGCAAGGCCGAGGCGCGTCCAGTCGTCGGTATCGAGCTGACCGCTTCGCATCTTTGTGCTTAATACGCGCGCTTCGGTCGAGAGAACTCTCTGAGCAAGCTGCTCCTTTGTCATTTCGAGCGAGAAGAAGAGAATTTTCTTCTTAGCCTTGACAGCGACGTTTCTCGCAATATTCAAGGCAAAGCTTGTCTTTCCCATTGCGGGGCGCGCGCCGATAAGTATGAGGTCGGACTTGTTGAGTCCCGCTATTACGTCGTCGAGATCCCTGTAGCCCGTTGAGATTCCCTTGAACGCCTCCGCGCCCTCGGAGCTGAGTTTTTGCAGGGTGTCATAGACCTGATTGACTATTATGTCGCTGAGCTTGGACGGGCCCGTGCTCGTCTTGCCCTGGCGGATATCGTATATTCTCTGCTCCGCCGCGTCAAGAAGCATATCCGCGCTGTCGGTCTGGGCGACGGCGTTGTCGATAGTCTCCTGTGAGACGGTGATGAGGGTGCGCATGAAATACTTCTCGCGCACGATTTTCGAATATGATTCGACATTTGAAGTAGTCGGCACGCTCTGAGCGAGCTGAAACAGATAGTTCTTGCCCGCCGCCTCATCGTATGTTCCGTTGTTCTTGAGCGCCTCAAGAATAACAAGCGGATCGATTTTGCTGCCTAACGCATCGAGGCTCACCATGACGGAGAATATTTCTCTGTGCTGCGGGAGATAGAAATACTCCGGGCGCAGATAGATGAGCACCTGCGGCATACAGTTCGGATCCATGAGCACGCATCCGAGCACCGCCTGCTCCGCCTCAAGGCTGAAGGGCATCTGATACCCCTCGGGCAGGGTTAAATTATTCACATCCACGGTTCTTAGATCCTCCGGTTTTCGGAAATTATTCCTCGCCCACGCTGACATAGACCGTAGCGTTGACTCCGTTATACACCTTTACTTCGGCGCTGAAAGTGCCGAACGACTTGATATCCTCCATGGACACCTTTCTCTTGTCGACAGATACGCCGAACTGACGGCTTATCGACTCCGCAACTTCCTTTGCGGTAACAGAGCCGAACAGCTTTCCGCCCTGACCCGCCTTTGCGGTGAGCTTCACGGTCTTGCCGTTTATCTTCGCGGCGACCTCCTTGGCGTTCTTGAGCTCGGTCTCCAATCTGTACTTCTCGGCGGACTCGCGGTTTTTAAGCTCGTTCATCGCCTGTGCGTTAGCCTCGACTGCGAGCTTTCTCGGGAAGAGAAAGTTTCTCGCGTAGCCGTCGGAGGCATTGACAAGCTCGCCCTTCTTGCCGAGGCTTTTTACATCCTGTGTAAGAATAACTTTCATATATATCAATTCCTTTCGGGTTATTTACGGGTTTAACTTTGTCGGTGCATCGGTTGCCGCACTTACAAGAATAAAATCATGCAAGCTTTGCGGGCGAATGATATCCGCCCTGCGGTATTATATCACGAAATCGAATCCTGCTCCTCGCCGTCTGCGCGGGGATATTTTGCGTCTATCGCTTCGCAGAGCTTCGACTTCGCTTCCTGCATATTCACGCCGCCGAGCTGAGCCGCCGCCATGGTGCGGTGACCTCCGCCGCCGAGATATTCCATGATTATCTGGACATTCATGTCGCCGTAGGAGCGCGCCGAGATGCTGATGCTGTCATTTCCGCTGTCGAAGATAACAAACGACGCTTTGACTCCGCTGACTTCAAGCAGCTCGTCTGCCGCCTGCGCGCTGAGCAGTCTCGCGTTCTCCGTTCCGGGGGCGGTGCAGGCTATGGCACAGCCTCTGTAAATATGCGCGGCGGAGATTATCTCGCTGCGCTTGCGGTTGCTCTCGATCGAGTTTGAGAACAGGCGCTTTACAGCTACGGTATCGGCACCCTTACCCTTTAAAAATGCCGCCGCTTCAAAGGTGCGCACGCCCGTCGAGAGGACAAACTCCTTTGTGTCAAGCATTATGCCCGCGAGCATCGCCTGCGCCTCCGCTGCCGAAAGAGACGGCGCTGGGGTTATATAGCGCATAAGCTCCGTGACCATTTCGCAGGTTGACGAGGCGTTGGGGTCATGGAAGAAAATGAGCGCGTCCTTGATATAATCGACCGATTTTCTGTGGTGATCGATAACCACGGTGGCGGACGCCTTTTCATAGAGACTCGGGAAATCGACAAAGCTGCTCTTATGGGTATCGACAACAATGAGCAGGGTTTTGCGGGTCATGAGCGTCAGAGCTTCGTTGACATCGATTATTTTGCCGTTCCAGCCGTCGGCTCTGAGCATATCGACTGCCGCGCCCGCAAAGCTGCGGTTTTCGTCGAGGACGATATATGAATCGATGCCGAGAGCCTCCGTTATCGCGGACATACCGACTGCCGCACCGAAAGCGTCCATATCGGGGAACGAATGACCCATTATCATCACGCGGTCGCTCGCGCTGATAAGGCTCGAAAGCGATGAGGCCGCGACGCGGGTCTGAAACTTGGTCACCTTTTCGACGCTCTTTGAAACGCCGCCGAAGAACTCATAGTCATCCTTCGTCTTGACGGCCGCCTGGTCGCCGCCGCGTCCGAGTGCCATATCGAGCGCCTGCTCCGCCGACTTCTCGCAGTCGGTTATGGCAACGCCCGTGCCCACGCCTATCGATAGAGTGAGGCCGAGCACTCTTTCTTTGTATTTATATTCGCGTATCTTATCGAGAACGCTGAAACGGTCGGCGCGCATCTTTTCGAGGACATCGCTCTGAGCGATTATCATAAACCGCTCCTCGGATATCTTTCTCATGATGCAGTCATACTGACCCGTCCAGTTCTCTATCACCTCTTCGACTCCGCCGCGTATCGCCGCACGCTCGCTGTCCCTGTAATCCGCCTTGATATCCGCGATGTCGTCGGTTTGCAGGAGCATTATGACGGGTCTGTTCTTTATGTAAGCGAGCTGAGCGCGCTTGAGCTCGCTTACATCGGTGAAATAGAAAATATATTCTTTGCCGCCCCTGAACTCGAACGAGGACGGGGTGACTATATAATAGGAGTCCTTTATTCTGACTGTAGATGCGCCGTTCGACTCCGCCTGCTCTGGGTCGCAGCCGCCGATAAACGGCTGAACGAGCTTGCGGTCGATAACGGACTCATCCATAAAAGTATGAAAGAAGCTTTTGTTGAAAAGCTCGATTATTCCGTCGCCGTCGCACACGAGCATAGGCATGGGAAAATCGTTGACGGAACCTGCGTCGGCAGCGTCTAAGCTGTGCGACGCAATGTCCCTTAGCTGGCGTTCGCGGCTGCGGATATTGAAAAACCTGACCGTCTTATAAACCGAAAACGCGACGAGAAGGACAGTACCCACAAGCGCCGCCCACCTGCTGTAGCGGACAGCGACAACGACAATGAACACAGCCGCCGCAATAAAGGCAGCCGTTTCCACTGCGAATTCTCGCAGGAAATCCTTAAAGCTCATTCATCAGACCTCCATAATAACGGGAAGTATCATCGGGCTGCGCTTGGTGCGCTCATACATCAGGTGAGATATTTCATCCCTGAGGCTCGCCTTGATGCTGTTCCAATCAAAATAACCGCCGTCCATCTGGGCCTCGATAGCTCTGACCGCGACCTCGCGCGCGGCGTTGATAAGCTCCTCCGACTCCTTGACATAGACAAAGCCTCTTGTCACAACGTCGGGACCCGAGACTATCTCGCCGTTCTCGCGGTCTATGCAGACGGCGACAATAACAAGTCCGTCCTGCGCGAGATGCTTTCTGTCTCTGAGCACTACGGAGCCGACGTCGCCTACGCCGTAGCCGTCGACAAATACTCTGCCCGCGGGCACGGTAGAGGTGCATTTGAGCGCCTTTTTGCTGATTTCGGCGACTCTGCCGTTGTCGGCAATGAGGATATTCTCCTTGGGGATGCCCACATTCAGCGCAAGACCCGCGTGCTTTCTGAGGTGCTTGAGTTCGCCGTGAACCGGAATAAAATACTTCGGCTTGACGATACCCATTATCATTTTCAGCTCCTCCTGGCAGGCGTGGCCGGAGACATGGACATCGTACATTCTCTCATAAACGACATCCGCGCCGAGCTTCATCAGCTCGTTGACGACGCGGCTGACCGTCTTTTCGTTTCCGGGAATGGGAGTTGCCGAAATTATAACATAGTCATTTGGATGGATTTCGACCTTTCGGTGGTCGGAGAACGCCATACGGGTGAGCGCGCTCATGGGCTCGCCCTGGCTGCCCGTGGTGATAATAACGAGCTTGTCGGCGGGATAGCGGTTTATCATATTGATATCTATGACTATCCCCTCGGGTATATTGAGATAACCGAGCTCGGCCGAGATATTGACGACGTTTTCGAGGCTTCTGCCTACGAGAGCCACCTTGCGTCCGAGGCTCTCCGCAACATTCATTATCTGCTGCACGCGATGGATATTTGAGGAGAATGTTGCAACTATTATGCGGTTGTTGCCCGCCTTGCGGAAGAGGGTCTCAAACGATTCGCCGACCTTCCTCTCGCTCTCGGTGAAGCCCGGGCGCTCGGCGTTGGTGGAGTCGGACATAAGGCAGAGCACGCCCTCCTGCCCTATCTCGGCGAGTCTGCCGAGATCCATCATGCCGCCGTCTATAGGCGTTGTGTCGATTTTGAAGTCGCCCGTGTGGACGACGGTGCCGAGCCCGGTGTGGATGGCAAACGCCACGCTGTCCGCGATGGAGTGGTTCACGTGGATGAACTCCACGCTGAACTTGCCGGCCTTGACGGTCATGCCGCTTTCCACCGTGACGATCTTCGTCGATTTGAGAAGGCCGTGCTCTTCGAGCTTTAAGCGGATGAGTCCCGCGGTCAGGCGCGTGCAGTAGATGGGAATATTCACCTTTTTGAGGATGTAGGGCACGGCGCCGATGTGGTCCTCGTGCCCGTGGGTGATGAACATGCCGCGGATGCGGTTCTTGTGCTTGACAAGATAGCTCACGTCGGGGATGACGCAGTCGATACCGTACATGTCGTCGCCGGGGAAGGCCATGCCGCAGTCCACCACGATGATCTCGCCGCCGTACTCATAGGCGGTCATGTTCTTGCCGATCTCGTTGAGACCGCCCAGGGGGATGATTTTCAGTTTTTCTGCCATATTTTCAGATGATTCTCCTTTTAGAAATTCAGTATTTGATGGGATGGTGCGGCCCTTTCCCCCAGGGCTGTGCGCCGGAAAATGGGCGCACCAAAACCGGGACGCATCCGTCCGCCCGGCGGCCCTGCATCGCCGCCGGTGCCCGGAAGGAGCGCCCGTCTGCCGTGGTGGAAAAGGGGAGGGAGGCGCAGGGAGGGAGTGGACCTCCGGCGCATCCCGGTTATACATGAACGCGAGGGCCCGCCGCCCCCGCTCAGCATACGAAAAACGTCCGTCTCCGGCCTGTGGGCCGGAACGGTTATACACAGTATAGCACATTCATCCGGGTTTGTACAGTGTTTCCCTTCGCTTTTTTCCCCGGGCTTTCGACAGGGGCAAAAAATCCCCGGAAAATCCATTGTGAACGGCGGAAAGATATGCTATAATAGAAAATCAACTATTGTAAAGTGGATCTGTATGCCTGAGGGAGGGAACACCCTTGAACAAAAAGCTCACCAATATCCTGCGCACCAACGTTACCCTGTATTTCATATGCCTGGTGCTGTTTGCCCTGGCGGCCATCCCCTTCGACGTGCGGCTGGCCATCGGCGAGGGGGCGGCGGCGGTGGTGCTGCTGATCATCGCCCGGCGGCGCAGCCGCTCCGTGCAGCAGAGCATGCGCCAGTACATGGACCGCTTCACCGGGGGCATGGACTCCGCCCGGTCCAGCAACATGCTCTTTGCCCCGCTTCCCATGATGGTGTTCGACATGGACACCCAGGCCGTGGTGTGGTGCAACGACGGCTTCCTGGCTCTGACGGAGCAGAAGGAGGGCGTGTTTGACGCCCACCTCAACGCCGTGGTGCCCACCTTCTCCGTCCGCTGGCTGATGGAGGGGAAAAACGAGTGCCCGGAGCACGTGGTGTGGAACCACCGGATCTATCGGGTGTACGGCGGTCTGACCCGCCCCACGCCGGATACCCCCGCCACCATGGCCACCACCTATTGGATGGACGTCACCGACTCCGAACAGCTGCGCCAGACCTTACAGATGACCCGGCCGGTGGTGGCCATCCTGATGGTGGATAACTACGAGGACCTGATGAAGGCCTGCCCGGAGAGCAAGCGCTCGGCGGTGCTGGCCCAGCTGGAGGAGAAGCTGGATCAGTGGTCCGCCGGGGCCGACGGCCTGATGCTGCACTATGACCGGGACCGGTATCTGTTCGTGTTCGAGGAGCGCAGCTATTCCGACTATGCCCAGCACCGCTTCGCCGTGCTGGATACCGTGCGGGAGGTGGCGGCCGGCGGCGTGGCGGCTACCCTGTCCATCGGCGTGGGCCGGGACGCCGACAGCTTCGACGCCCTGTTCAAAAACGCGTCCCTGGCCCTGGAGATGGCTTTGAGCCGGGGCGGCGACCAGGCGGTGGTGAAGGACCGGCTGAACTTCCAGTTTTACGGCGGCCGGGCCAAGAGCACCGAAAAGCGCACCAAGGTGAAATCCCGGGTCATGGCCAACGCCCTGGGTGAGCTGATGGACGACGCCCGGCAGGTGTACGTCATGGGCCACAGCTATGCGGACATGGACTCCCTGGGCGCGGCGGCAGGCGTGTGCTGCATCGCCCGCAAGCGGGGGAAGAAGTGCCAGATCGTCATCGACACCGAGAACAACGCCGCCCACCCCATCCTGCGCAAGCTGGTGGAGCAGCCGGAGTATCACGGAGCCTTCCTCACCGGCAGCGAGGCGTTTCTGAAGGTGCAGCCCGGCACCCTGCTGGTGGTGGTGGATACCAACCGCCCCGGCAGCGTGGAGTCCGAGCAGCTGCTGGAGACCTGCAACCGGGTGGCGGTCATCGACCACCACCGCCGGGGCAGCAGCTATATCGAGAAAATGGCCCTGAACTATCACGAGCCCTACGCCTCGTCGGCCTCGGAGCTGGTGACGGAGCTGCTGCAGTACCTGGTGGAGCCGGGGGACATCCTCAAATGCGAGGCGGAGGCCCTGCTGGCGGGTATCGTGCTGGACACCAAGAACTTCACCAACCGCACCGGCGGCCGCACCTTTGAGGCGGCGGCGTATCTGCGCCGGGCCGGGGCCGATACCTCCGACGTGCAGCGGATGTTCCAGGGGGATCTGAAGTCCATGATCGCCCGGTACGACATTATCCGGCAGGCCCAGCTGTATCACGGGGACCTGGCAGTGGCGGCGCTGGACACCACCTGCGACCGGGTCACGGCCGCCAAGGCCGCCGATGAGCTGCTGACCCTGAAGGGCATCCGGGCCTCCTTCGTCCTGTATCCCAAGGACCAGGGGGTGTATATCTCCGCCCGGTCCCTGGGGGAGGTCAACGTGCAGGTGATCGTGGAGGCTCTGGGCGGCGGCGGCAATTCCACCACCGCCGGGGGACAGCTGAACGTCCCCGATATCGCCGTGGCCCGGACGGCGCTGCTGCGGGCCATCGACGAGTATTTTGAAAAATAAGAAATCATATGACACAATAGGAGGAACCAACCATGAAAGTGATTTTGCAGAAGGATATCCGGGGCAAGGGTAAGAAGGGCCAGATGATCGAGGTGGCCGAGGGCTATGCCCGCAACTTCCTGCTGCCCAAGGGCGACGCCATCCCCGCCACCGCCGACGCCATGAACACCATGCGCCTGCAGGAAAAGGCCAAGGCCAAGGCCGACGCCGAGGCCAAGGCGGCGGCACAGGCCATCGCCGAGCAGCTCAAGGGCATCCAGGTGAAGATCCCCTGCAAGGGCGGCGAGGGCGGCAAGCTGTTCGGCTCCGTCACCACCAAGGAGATCTCTGCCGCCCTGAAGGAGCAGTTCGGCCTGGAGCTGGACAGCAAGAAGCTGGTGCTGCCGGACGCCATCAAGTCCTTCGGCAGCTATCAGGTCAAGGCCAAGCTGGGCTTCGAGATCAGCGGCCTGGTGAACGTTCTGGTCTGCGAGGCCAAGTAACCGGGAGCGAAAGCACCCAACGAAAGGAGCTGTTTCCGTGGATGAATTACTGATCCGCCAGGCGCCCCACTCCCCGGAGGCGGAGCAGGCGGTGCTGGGCTCCATGCTCATCGACGCCGACTGCGTCAAGGACGTCATGGACAAGCTCCAGCCCGAGGACTTCTACCTGCGCCAGAACCGGGAGATTTTCGAGACCATCTATTCCATGTTCGTGTACTCCAAGCCCATCGACGGCGTTACCGTGGCCGGGGAGATGGAGCGCAGCGGCCTGTATACCAACGACACCCGGGGGTATCTGGTCCAGCTGATGGAGGTGACCCCCACCAGCGCCAACGTCATGGAGTATGTGAAGATCGTCCGGGAAAAGGCCCTGCTGCGGGCGGTGGCCTCCGCCGCGGCGGACATCACCGCCATGGTCCAGGAGGGCACCGGCGAGGCCAACGCCGTTCTGGAGGCGGCGGAGCAGAAAATCTATGCCATCCGCCGGGGCCGCAGCGCCCAGAACATGGTGCCCATCAGCATGGTGCTGCAGGCGGTGCTGGAACGGCTGGGGGAGCTTACCGCCGCAGGCGGCGAGACCATGCCGGGCCTGACCACCGGCTTTTCCGACGTGGACCGGAAGATCAACGGCCTGAATAAGTCGGACCTGCTGCTGCTGGCCGGTCGCCCCGGTATGGGCAAGACCAGTATGGGCCTGAACGTGGCGGTGAACGCCGCCAAGGCCAGCCGGAAAACCGTGGCCGTGTTCTCCCTGGAAATGTCCCGGGAGCAGCTGGTGACCCGGCTGCTGGCCGGGGAGGGGCTTATCGACAACACCCGGCTGGTCACCGGGAACCTGCGGGAGAGCGATTGGGTCCGCATCGCCGAGGGGGCTTCCACCCTCAGCCGCCTGGACATCCGCATTGACGACAATCCCCTGCTGACGGTGGCGGATATGAACGCCAAGTGCCGGCGGCTGGACGACCTGGGCCTGGTGGTCATCGACTACCTGCAATTGATGACCTCCGCCGGAGGCAAGGGCTACAGCGGCGAAAACCGCCAGCAGGCGGTGTCGGACATCAGCCGTATGCTGAAGATCATGGCTAAAGAACTGCAGGTGCCGGTGCTGTGCCTGTCCCAGCTGTCCCGTGCCAACGAGAAGCGGGACGACAAGCGGCCCATGCTGTCCGACCTCCGGGAGTCCGGCGCCATCGAGCAGGACGCGGACATCGTGATGTTCCTGTACCGGGACGATTATTACAATTCCGATTCCGAAAAACGCAACATTGCCGAGTGCATCGTGGCCAAAAACCGCCACGGGGAAACCGGCAAGGTGGAGCTGCGGTGGCTGCCGGAATACACCTCCTTCGGCACCCTGGAAAACCGCTATCAGGAGGAGAGCTGATGGACCTGCGCCCGTTTATGGAGCGGTGGCATATGCTGCCGCCTTCCGGCGGGGTGATGCTGGTGGCCGTGTCCGGCGGGCGGGACTCCGTGTGCCTGCTGCACTATCTGGCCGCCATGCCCCGGGATTTTTCCGTGGCGGCAGCCCATCTGGACCACGGTCAGCGGCCCACGGCAGGCCGGGACGTGGCCTTTGTGGAGGAGCTGTGCCGGGAGCTGGACGTTCCCCTGACGGTGGAGCGGGCGGACGTGCCCGCCCTGGCCCGTGAGCGGGGCATCGGCCTGGAGGAGGCCGGGCGCATGGCCCGGTACGACTTCTTCCGCCGCACGGCGGACCGGCTGGACGCCCAGCGCATCGCCACCGCCCACCACGCCGCCGACCAGGCGGAGACGGTGGTGCTGAACCTGGTCCGGGGCACCGGGATGCAGGGCCTGGCGGGGATCCCCCCGGTGCGGGGCCGGATCGTCCGTCCCCTGCTGGAAACCTCCCGGGAGGACATCGAGACATACCTGGAAGTCCACCGTCTGTCCCACGTGGAGGACGAGACAAACCGGGACACCGCCCTGCGGCGGAACCTGCTGCGCCGGGAGGTCATGCCCCGGCTGGCGGAGCTTCACGACGGGGCCGCCGCCAACATCTGCCGCACGGCGGAGCTGCTGCGGCAGGAGGACGCGTTTCTGGATTCCCTGGCGGCGGACTATCTGCCTGCAGCGGGGCTTACCGCCGGGCGGCAGCGAACGCGGCAAAAGAGTTCAGCGGATCTCGATGCCCAGCTTGAACTTCAGGTTGCCCAGCACCTTCTTGACGGTGCGCTCGACCTGCTCAGCGGAGATCTCCGCGCTGGGGTCAGACAGGGTCAGGGAGAAGGCCATGCTCTTCTTGCCCTCGGGAACGCCGGGGCCGCGGTAGATGTCGAACAGCTCCACCCTGGTCAGCTGCTTGCAGGCGCGCTGCATCTCGGTGACAAGGGTGCCGCACTCCATGCTCTCGGGGGCGACGAGCGCCAGATCACGCTGGACCGGGGCAAACTCGGGGATGGGCTGGTAGTGGATGGCGGCGGGGACCAGTGCGTGGAACGCGACCCAGTCGATCTCGCCCAGATAGATGTTCAGGTTGGCGCGGCTGTCCTTGGGCAGCTTGAGCTCGCTTGTCACATCATTAGCCAGCTTGCCAAATACACCGACGCGCTCGCCCTTGCACAGGATATAAGCGGCAATACCGGGGTGCAGCCAGGCAACGTCCGTCGCGCGCTCGACGGTCAGCTCGACGCCGAACGCAGCGCCGAAGCTCTCGACAGCACCC
>OHVO01000829.1_pt1 | contig 11963 bp, 13 predicted proteins | sample 1579371 | NCBI WGS metagenome assembly OHVO01 (sample SAMEA3882557, study PRJEB24775) | human gut metagenome | biome: human-associated habitat; feature: intestine environment; material: feces | place: Netherlands | collected 2009/2010 | reverse complement strand
GCGCCGAGCCGCACGGACCGCGTGGCGAAGTACAACCAGCTCCTGCGCATCGAAGACGAGCTGTTTGACGTGGCGCAGTACCCCGGCAAGGACGCATTCTTCAGCATCAAAAAGTAATTTTCCCCAACCGGTATAAAAGGTGTTTGCGTGGGTGACAATACCCATGCAAACACCTTTTTTCTTGGAGGGAAACACGATGGAACCGAACAAGGACAAAAAACCGGAGAAGAGATCCGTACGCTTCATCGAAGGCAAGGGCTTCTACATAGCCCTTGCCCTCTGCCTGCTGGCAGCCGGTATTGTCGGCTATTACACCCTGCTGCGGCCCCAGGCCCCGGCAGAGCCCGCATCCAACCCCGCCTCCAACGTCCCCGATGACCGGGACAACGCCTGGGTGGCCCCGGCGGTGCAGCCGGAGGAGAATGTCCCCACCGCCCCTCCGGCGGAGGAGACGCCCATCTCCGACCCCCAGGACCTGCTGCCCCAGGTCATGTCCCCGCTGGACGGCACCACGGTAACGGTGTTCAGCGTCACGGAGCTGATGTATGACGAGACCATGGCGGACTGGCGCACCCACAACGGCATCGACATCCAGGCCTCGGAGGGGGACTCCGTCCGCACCGCCGCCGGCGGCACGGTGCTGTCGGTGAAGGACGACGAGCTGATGGGCACCACCGTGGTGATCCAGCACGGCGGCGGCTATACCACCCAGTACAGCTGTCTGCAGAAGGATCCGCCGGTGCAGGAGGGGGACCAGGTGGCCGCCGGTGACGTCATCGGCCTGGTGGGGAGCACCGCCTCCGCCGAGGGCAGCATGGGCCCGCACCTGCACTTCTCTGTGTCCAAGGACGGCCAGGTCATCGACCCGGCGGACTATGTGAATTGACCCAAGCGGCCCGGCAGGGAGTTTTCTCCCCGCCGGGCCGCCTTTCATATCCCGGCTTGAAAAATTCCGCCGGAGCCGCTATACTATAGAAAATACCTTAAAGGCAGGTGCCTCTTTATGTACGATCCCGCGCATCCCTTCGGACGCAAGCGCTATAGCCGCGCCGTTATCGACCCCGTCAGCTGCACCGGCTGCGGCTACTGCACCATGTTCTGCGTGATGGACTGCATCGTGCTGCGGCCTGACGGCCTGTATACCGTGGACCTGGAGCGGTGCATCGGCTGCCGGTCCTGCAAGGTCAACTGTCCGTTTGACGCGGTGACCATCCTGCCGCCCAAGGAGAACTGATATGAAAAAGCCTGTGATCGACCGCAACCGCCCCCTGGGCCTGTATCTGCACATTCCCTTCTGCAAGGCCAAGTGCGCCTATTGCGATTTTTACTCCCTGCCCCATAGCGAGGAGAAGATGGACGCCTATGCCGCGGCCCTGGCCCGGCACATCACCGAGGTGGCCCCCCAGATGCAGAACCACCGGGTGGACACCGTCTATTTCGGCGGCGGCACCCCCAGCTATCTGGGCCACAAGCGGCTTATTGCCCTGCTGAAAACCGTGAAGAAGCAGTGCCGGGTCTGGGACCGGGCGGAGATCACCCTGGAGGCCAACCCCGACAGCGCCGGGGACTGGCGGGCTCTGCGGGCCCTGCGCCGGGCGGGCTTCAACCGCATCTCCCTGGGGGTGCAGTCCTCGGATGACGAGACCCTGCGGCGGCTGGGCCGGGTCCACACCTGGCAGCAGGTGAAGGACGCCGTGGCCGCCTGCCGGAAGGCGGGGCTGGACAACATCAGCCTGGACCTGATCTACGGTCTGCCGGACCAGACCCTGGAGCAGTGGGAAAACACCCTGGCCGACGCCTTGGTGCTGGCCCCCCGGCACATCTCCTGCTACGGGCTGAAGCTGGAGGAGGGGACGCCTCTGTATGACCGGCGGGAGAGCCTGAACCTGCCGGACGGGGACTTGCAGGCGGATATGTACCTCTACGCCGTGGAGCTGCTGACCCAGAACGGCTATCAGCAGTACGAGATTTCCAACTTCGCCCAGCCGGGCTATGAGTCCCGGCACAATCTGAAATACTGGATGCTGGAGGAGTACGCGGGCTTCGGCCCCGGGGCTTACTCCGACTTCGGCGGCGTGCGGTATGGGTACACCCGGGACCTGGACGGGTACATAGCCGGCCGGCTGGACCTGGCGGAAAGCGAGCGTATTTCCCCCCAGGAGCGGGAGATGGAGTATATCATGCTGCGGCTGCGGACCGCCCGGGGCATTGACATCCGGGAGTTCGAAAACCGGTTCCGCCAGCGCTTTGCCCCTCTGGCGGCCATTCTGGAGAGCTGCGCCGCCCACGGCCTGGCCCGGCAGACGGAAACCGGCTGGTGCCTGACGCCCCGGGGCTTCCTGGTGTCCAACCGCATCATCGGGGACCTGCAGGAGGAGCTGAACCGGGAGAAGGTCCAGCGCCTGGCCCGTGCCGCCCAGGGGGATTACCGGGTAGTGGAATAAAGAAAACTGTCCAAAAAGGGCTTCGCCCTTTTTGGACAAGCCAAAGGCCCCGGGGCTTCCCCCGGGGCCTTGGTGCGTTATCAGTCTATGTTGATCTCACCGATATCCTCCGCCGGGATGCCCAGGTCCAGCAGGGCCTGGGTCAGCTCCTTGTAAGAGGACTTGGTGCTGCTGATGGTGTACCTGTCGCCGTCACGGAACAGGGTGATCTCGACTCCCAGCCAGGCATAGTCGCCATCCACCGGAAGAACGTTCTCCGCCCGGATATCCCGCCAGGCGGCGTCATACAGGGCCTGGGCCTCCTCCGCCGTCAGCTCCCGGGTTTCGATGGTGTTCTTCAGCCACAGGTCGCCGCCGGTGGGCTGCCAGCCGGACGGGGGAACGTTGCCGTTGAACATAACATAGGTCTGCACCTCCTCCAGCCGGGCCACCTGCTCCAGAGCCGCCTTGACCGGCTCCGTCATCGCCAGCCGGTAGCACCGGGCCATGGAGGTGCCGTCCTTCAGAACATAGTGCACCTCAAAGGTCATCCGGTAGTTCGCATCTGCGGCGCGATTCTCCGCCAGCTCCGCCTGGGCCTTTACCAGGGTCTCCAGGGACCGGGGATCCTCCAGGGTAAAGCTGGTGTCCAGGCAATATACCCGGGCCCGGGCCACATCCTCCGCCTGGGGCGTCCGGTCGGCGTAGCCGAACACGTCCGCCCGCAGCACCACGCACAGCAGCACCAGCACCAGCGCCGTCACCGCCGCGCCGGGCAGGCGCTTGGGCAGCACCCGCAGGGTCTTGCCCACCAGCATGGCCGCCGCCAGATAGCACACGATGCCCATCACGGCCATGCATACGCACAGCCGGGCGGGGCTGAAGTCGCCGCTGCGGCCCACGGACACCAGGACATACAGCAGCATGCCCAGGGGCAGGCCGCCTACCAGTCCCACGCCCAGCCGGAACACCGGCCGCATCCAGGAAAAGGCCGCCGCATCGCCGGACAGCTCGCTTTTTCGCCGGCCGTACAGCAGCCGGGACAGGACCGTCAGCACCAGGGCCACGGCGGTGAAGATCAGCAGGGTGCGCCAGCCCTGGGGGGTCAGGCCGCTGGCGCAGTCGGCGTTCTGTATGTAGTTCTCGGGCAGCTTGCCGGTGAGAAACGGCGAATATTTAGGGCCGCTTTGGCCCAGGTCGCAGATCAGCTGATACACCGGCGTCAGCCACCGGGTAATGACGGGCTGGACGTCCGGCATGGTGAAGCCGTCCAGCAGAAGCTCCGCCAGCTGCTGGCCCAGCCAGGTCAGCGCCACCGCCAGGCAGTTGACGGCGGCGTACAGCACCGGCACCGCCAGCAGCCACCCGGTGACCATGGCGCACAGGGTCCCCAGGGCCAGGAAGATCAGGTCCAGCAGGGTGGCCACCACGAACCACGTCAGCAGGGCCGGCGTCAAAGCCAGGCCGCCCAGCAGGGCCGTAAGGGCCGTCACCGCCAGCACCAGCAGGTTCCCCGCCGCCAGCATGGCCCAGCCGGTGAGAAAGTGGGTCCAGAACAGGGTTCCCCGCCGCTGGGGCAGGGCGTGCATGGCCCCCACGGACCGGGTCTGCATCAGATAGGAGAACACCGCCGTGGCCATGATGCCGCCGAAGATCAGCGCCAGCACCACGGCGGTGGCGTAGGTATCGGCGCACAGCTCGGTCAGGTTCACCAGGGCGGGATTCCGCTCCGCGGCCCGGTTCCACACCGGGATGGGCAGGAAGATCAGCCACAGCCCCACATACAGGAACAGCACCGGCCAGTAGCGCCGCAGGTCGCTGCGGGCGATGGCCCCGTTAAAGAATGATTTCGCGGACCGCATAGTCAGCACCTCCCAGCTCATAGATGAAAATTTCCTCCAGGGTCAGGGGAATGGCCTCCAGCAGCAGGGGCGACAGGGCCTGCATCCGGTGCAGGATGTCCTCCCGCTTGCCCCGGATGATGTAGGTATACACCCTTCCCACGGCGGACCGGTGCAGCACCTCCAGTTCCGGGGGCAGGGCCGGTTCCTCCGCCGCGGCATAGGCCGCCTGGATTTTCACGGTGTTGTCCTGCAAGTCGGACAGACTCCGCTCCAGCAGCACCTTTCCCTTGTTCAGAATCCCCACATGGTCGCACACGTCCTCCAGCTCCCGGAGGTTGTGGCTGGACACCAGCACCGTGGTGCCCCGGTCGGCCACATCCCCCAGCAGCAGGGACCACACCTGCCGCCGCATCACCGGGTCCAGACCGTCCACCGGCTCATCCAGCACCAGCACCTCCGGCATGCAGCTCATGGTCAGCCAGAAAGCCGCCTGCTTCTGCATGCCCTTGCTCATCCGCCGCAGGGGCTGCTTTTCCGACAGGGGGAACACCTCCCGCAGCTTGTGATACCGGTCCCAGCTGAAGAAGGGGTGGGTCCCGGCATACAGCCGGGCCATCTCCCGGATGCTCGCCTGGGGGAAGAAGTACCAGTCGTCGGGTATCGCCGCCATGCGGCCCTTCACCGCGGGATTTTCGTATATCGGCTGGCCGTCCAGGGTGATTTCGCCGCTGTCGGGCCGGTATATGCCGGTGAAGTGCCGGATGATGGTGGATTTTCCCGCGCCGTTGGGGCCCACCAGGCCGTATACCGCCCCCTGGGGCACGGTCATGCTGACGCCGTCCAGAGCCCGGAAGCCGTCAAAGGTTTTCACCACGTTTTTTGCCTCAAGCATCGCTGTCCCCTCCTTTCCAAAGGTCCGTCCATTTCTCCCGGGTCATGCCCAGGTCCCGCAGCTCCTCCATCAGGGGCTGCACCCGGGCGGTGACCTCCGCCCGCCGCTGCCGGTTCTGTTCCCGGACCTCGCAGACGAAGGTGCCCCGGCCTGACACGGTGTATACATACCCCTCCGTCTCCAGCTGGGAATAGGCCCGCTGGATGGTATTGGGGTTGATGGCCAGCTCCGTGGCCAGGCTCCGCACTGACGGCAGTTTTTCTCCCGCCGCCAGGACCCCTGTCACCATCAGACTGCGCAGGCCGTCCCGCACCTGCTCATAAATGGGTCGGGCGTCCCGGTAATCCAAGCGTATCACCTGCTATGCCTCCTTTCATGTGTATTAGCTGTATTCATACGCTTATTATAGCGATATGTCCCGCCTGTGTCAAGCAAAATCCCGCCTGTGTCCCGCAAAAATTGCAGTAGATATTTTGGCCGGACCGGTGTACAATATGGGCAGGAACCTGAACTGGCGGCCGAATCCTGACGAAAACTTTACAGAAATTTTCAAATTGTTCATATACTTTTCTGCCGCCGTGCTACAATAGGTTGCAGTTTGTAACCGAATCTTAAACTTTGCCGGGAGGGTGCTGCAATGAAGCACATCTTTATCATCAACCCCACCGCGGGGAAATATGACAGCCGCCAGCGGATCTATGAAATGGCTGAGCACCTGCGCTCGGCTCACGGTCTGGACGTGCAGTGCATCCTCACCAAAAAACAGGGCCACGCCACCGAGATCGCCCAAAAGCTCTGTCAGACCGGGGAGTCCCTGCGGTTTTACGCCTGCGGCGGCGACGGCACCGTCAACGAGGTGGCAAACGGCATCATCGGCTATGACAACGCCGCCATGAGCGTGATCCCCGTGGGCACCGGCAACGACTTCCTGAAGAACTTCGGCGGCGATATGGACAAGTTCCGGGACGCCGAGAACCTGTGGAACGGCCCCCAGTTCCCCATGGACGCCATCGACGTCAACGGTCGGGTGGCCCTGACCATCGCCTGCTCCGGCATCGACGCCCGGGTGGCCCGGGACGTACATAAATACAGCGAAAGCCCCATTCTGGACGGCAAAAGCAGCTATATCGCCTCCCTGCTGGTGAACTTCCTGTTCAAGGGCATCGGCTCCCACTGGACCGTGGAGCTGGACGGCGAGACCATCGAGGACGACTTCTCCCTGGTGTCCGTGTGCAACGGGCGGTATTACGGCGGTGGGTTCATGCCGGTGGCCGAGGCCCGGATGGACGACGGCGTGCTGAACACCCTGGTGGTGAAAAAGGTCAGCCGGGGCGCCTTCATCAAGTTCGTTGGCCCCTATTCCAAGGGGCAGTACTATAAATTCCCCCATGTGGCCCGGTGTGTTGCCCCCAAGGTTGTCCGCATCCGGTCTGAAAAGCCGGATATCGTCACCTGTCTCGACGGCGAGTGCATCACCTCCGACGATGTGACCATCCGCCTCAGTGACAAGCGGCTGAACTTCTTCGGCCCCACCGGCTGCGACTGCAACCGCACGGCCCGGGACATCTGATCCCTTTCCGCAAAATAAACAATTTGGAGCCGTATCCGCCGTTTTGGAGTGGATACGGCTCCTGCTTCTGCATATAATAAGACCATACAAGGCGTCCTGGCGACGCTGTTTTTACAATACGACGGTTAAAGAACCTTAACCATAGAAAGGAGACCGCTATGAGCGTTGTGATATTGGGAGGAAACGAGTGCATGGAGCGCCGGTACAAGGAGCTCTGTCAGACGTACCGGTGCCAGGCCAAGGTGTTCACCAAGCCTGCCGGGGGCCTGCGGAACAAGCTGGGCAATCCCGACCTGATGATCTTTTTCACCGGCACCATGTCCCACAAAATGGTGCAGGGGGCCCTGAGCCAGCTGAAGGGCCAGGACACCATCATCGAGCGCTGCCACACCAGCTCCCTGTCCGCTCTGCGGGGGATCCTGGAAAAGCACGCCGGATGAGGCCCGCGGAGGAGACGGTGGTGCGCCAGTGCGCGCCCACCCTGGCCGGGATCAAAACCGGCAGCCTGTTTCCCTGCCCCTACCAGTCCCGCCAGCAGCTGCTGGCGGACATCCGGCGGATGAACCGGGTGCTGGTGCCCCGGGGGCTGTGTCTGCTGCCCATGCGGATGGACGACGGCCGGGCGCTGCTGTATCTGTACCGGCCCCAGGCCCTGTGCCGGGACCTGGGGGACGATCTGGCCTGCCGTCTGCTGCGGCAGGCGGGGTATCCCTGCGGCAGCTGCGGCCGGTGCGTGGCCCGGCTGGTGCAGCGCCTGCGGACGGAGGAGGACTTTCCCCATGAGGTGGGGCTGTTCCTCAGCTACCCGCCGGAGGACGTGCAGGGGTTCATCGACCACCGGGCCATGGACTTCAAGTGCGCGGGCCTGTGGAAGGTGTATGGCGACCAGCAGCGGGCCCAGGCCCTGTTTGACCGGTTCCGCCGCTGCACCCAGCGCTACTGCGCCCTGTGGCAGACCGGCCTGCGGCTGGAGCAGCTGGCAGTGGCGGTCTGACGAAATATTCTGTTGTTATATCAAGAAAGGAAGTACAACTATGAAAAAGACTCTCGTGATCTATTGGAGCGGCACCGGCAACACCGAGGCCATGGCGGGCGCGGTGCTGGAGGGCATGAAGGCCGCCGGAGCCGACGCCGCCCTGCTGACCCCGGACCAGGTGACTCCCGCCAGCCTTTCCGGCGTGTCCTCCGTGGCCATGGGCTGCCCCGCCATGGGCAGCGAGGTGCTGGAGGAGATGGAGTTCCAGCCCATGTTCGACAGCATCAAGAACCAGATGGGCGGCAAGGCCGTGGGCCTGTTCGGCTCCTTCGGCTGGGGCGATGGCGAGTGGATGCGCAGCTGGGAGAAGGACTGCGACGACGCGGGCATCAACCGGGTGTGCGACAGCATCACCTGCTGCGAGGCCCCGGACGACGATGTGCTGGCGGCCTGCCAGGCCATGGGCCGCAAGCTGGCGGAGTAAAAGCTCCATGAAGCTCCGGCGGATGCTGCGCAGGAAGCTCCTGTTCTGGGCCGCCGTGGCCGCCCTGACCCTACTGGCCGCCGTTTTATCCCTTTGACTGTCAAAAAAGGGTAAACCCTTTTTTGACAGTCAAAGGCTTGCAGTCTGCCGCGCGCATAATTTGTTCGCTGAAAGCGAACAAATTGATTTGCCGCCTGCGGGCGGCAAACTCTGCGAGGCTTTTTCGACAAGCTGAGCCCCCGGCTTTCGCCGGGGGCTGTTCTGCTTGCCGAAAGGGCGGTTGATGCTTTTCCCTCTCAGCCGGCTGCGCCGACAGCTCTCCCAGAGGGAGAGCCAGGACTGACGAAGAATGCAGAAATCCCCCGCTCCGGCCCGCTGAGGGCAGCGGGCCCTACGAAATGTCTGCCGATGATGGCAACACCGTCGTGCCTGTTCGGCTGGCGGCTTTTCTGAAAAGCAAAAAAACTCCCCTCCGGTGTGAGCCGGAGGGGAGTTTTTTGCTTACAGATGGTTGACGAAGCTGCTGTTGACGCTGACGGTGCGGCCAATCTCGGAGGACTTGATGCTGCCGAAGATGGCCCGCATGGTGGACAGGGCCTCCTTGCCGGAGACCTCCGGCTCCCGGTCATGCTCCAGGGCGTCCACAAACTCGTCGATGACGCCGGAATTGGTCTCCGGCGGGATGTTGTAGGTGGTACTGGTGCCGTCCAGGTTCCGGACCTCGATGGGGGCGGCGGGATTGTTGTTGTTATAGATCAGCATGATGCCCTTGGTGCCGTACAGGCAGGTGGACTGGCACTCGTGGCCGTACACCGTCCAGCTGGCGGCCAGGGTGCCCACTGCGCCGCCGCTCATGCGCAGGATGCACAGGGCGTTGTCGTCCACGGTGATGGGCGCGCCGGTGGCGGTGTGCTTGTTCAGGGTCATGACCTTGGCCGTGGTCTCGATGACCTTCTGGCCGGTAAGGTACTGCAGCAGGTCCACCTTGTGGATGCCCAGGTCGGACAGAGCGCCCATGGCGGCCTTCTGCTTGTCGAAGAACCAGGTGCTCCCGGCCTCCATGGACCAGTTCTCCGGGCCGGCGTTGCCCATGGTGGCCCGGAAGGTGATGATGTCGCCGATGATGCCGCCGTCCAGCAGCTCCTTGGCCTTGCGGTGCACCGGGTCAAAGCGCATGTTGTGGCCGATCATCAGGTGCTTGCCGTTGCGCTCGGCGGCGGCCACCATGGACTCGCACTCCGCCAGGGTCACCGCCATGGGCTTTTCGCACAGAACGTGCCTCCCGGCATACAGGGCGTAGGTGGTGATCTCCGCATGGCTGCGGTTCTCCACGCAGATGGACACGGCGTCGATGCTGGGGTCGTTGAGCAGGTCAAAATAGGAATCATAGACCTTGCCGCCGTATTGGGCGGCCATCTCCTGGGCCCGCTGGGTGTTCAAATCGTAGTAGCCCGCCAGCTCCACATGGGGGTTGGCGGCATATTCCGGCAGATGGCGCACCTGCGCGATCTTGCCGCAGCCGATGATACCGATTCTGATCATAATGATTCCTCCTATCCGTAATAAGCCGGCTTTCCCTCACCGGCGGGTGTTCAAGGACATTATAGCAAATTTTTTCACAATATGGAACACTTTTTTTATCCCGCCGCAGTGATTTTTTCCGAAATTCCCGGGCGGCGGCGGCAAACGGGTTGCAATCGGCGGCAAAAGGCGGTAAACTGTTAGGTGCTCCGAAAGAAGGGAGGAGATAGATATGGTATCCATTGTCGAGGTGACCACCAAGGCGCAGCTGCGCCGGTTTGTGGAATATCCCATGGAATTATACAAGGACGTTCCCCAGTACATCCCGGGCACCTATGACGACGACCTGGAGGACTGGGACAGGAAAAAGAATCCCGCCTTCGAATATTGCCAGGCCCGGTGCTGGCTGGCCATGCGGGACGGGGAGATCGTGGGCCGCATCGGCGCCATCCTCAGCCGCAAGGCCAACGAGAAGTGGCACACCAACCGCCTGCGCTTTACCCAGGTGGACTTCATCGACGACTACCAGGTGTCCCGGGCGCTGTTTGCCACGGTGGAGGACTGGGCCCGGCAGCTGGGCTGCACCCAGATCCACGGGCCCCTGGGCTTCACGGACCTGGACCGGGAGGGCCTGCTGGTGGAGGGCTTCGACCGCCGCAGCTGTTTCTTTACTTACTATAACCACCCCTATTACAAGGACCATCTGGAGGCCCTGGGCTATGCCAAGGACGTGGAATGGATCGAGGAGCTGATCACCGCTCCCACCGACGAGGCGGTGCTGCAGCGGTGGGAAAAGCTCAGCAATTATGTGCTCAAGCGGCAGAAGCTCCATGTGAAGAAGGCCCGGACCCGGCTGGACTATCCCGGCCTGGTGCGGCAGGTGTTCCAGCTGGTGAACACGGCCTATTCCCCGCTGTACGGCACGGTGGAGCTGTCCGAGGCGCAGATCAGGCGCTATGCCGGGAAGTTCGCCCCGCTGATCAACCCACAGCTTACCTGCTTCGTTATGAACGAGGAAAACGAGATGGTGGCCTTCGGCGTGGCGGCTCCCAGCATTGCCGAGGCCCTGCGCAAGCACAAGGGCAGGCTCTTCCCCACCGGATGGGTGGATCTGCTGAAGGCCTTCCGGAAGAACGACACCGTGGACCTGCTGCTGATCGCCGTGCGGCCGGACCTGCAGAGCAAGGGCGTCAACGCCGTGGTCATCAGCCAGGTGATGCGGGGTGCCTTTGACATGGGCATCCGCTGGGCCGAGACCGGCCCCATGCTGGAGATGAACCAGAAGGTCCAGACCCAGTGGCAGGGCTTCCCCCTGGAGCAGCACAAGCGCCGCCGGTGCTTCATCAAGGACCTGGCCCCGGCGGCCCAGACGGCCGCCCCCAAGGAAATGGCCGGGGTATAACACATCACCTGGGATGGGAGGAACATCATATGATTCGCATTGGAATTGATCTGGGCGGCACCAACATCGCCGTGGGCGCGGTGGACGACGGCCACGCCATCGTCTCCCGGGTCAGCGTGCCCACCCTGGCCCGCCGTCCGGCGGCGGAGGTGGTGGGGGATATGGGCGACGCCGTGGAGGCGGCCCTGGCCAAGGCCGGGCTGTCCATCGGCGACTGCCGCAGCATCGGCATCGGCTCGCCGGGTACCTGCAACTCCGCCGCAGGGGTGGTGGAGCGGGCCTATAACCTGGGCTGGGACCACGTTCCCGTGTGCCGGATGCTGGAGGAGCGGTTCCATGTGCCCTGCCGCCTCAGCAACGACGCCAACTGCGCCGCTCTTGCCGAGCAGGTGGCCGGGGCGGCGGTGGGCCACGACAACGTGGTGCTCATCACCCTGGGCACCGGCGTAGGCGGCGGCATCATCATCGGCGGGAAAATTTATGACGGTATGCGGGGGGCCGGGGCCGAGCTGGGCCACACCCTGCTGGTGCTGGACGGCGAGCCCTGCACCTGCGGCCGCCGGGGCTGCTGGGAGGCGTATTCTTCCGCCACGGCCCTGATCCGTCAGGCCCGGCAGGCGGCGGCGGAGCATCCGGAGTCCCTGCTGGCGGGGGCGGAGGAGATCACCGGAAAGACCGTGTTTGATGCGGCGGACCGGGGGGATGAAACCGCTAACGCCGTGGTGGACCGCTTCTGCGACTATCTGGGGGCGGGAGTGACCAACATCGTCAACGCCCTGGCTCCGGAGGTGATCCTCATCGGCGGCGGCATCAGCCGACAGGGGGAGCGCCTGCTGGCCCCGGTGCGCCGG
>OHVO01000821.1_pt1 | contig 12026 bp, 8 predicted proteins | sample 1579371 | NCBI WGS metagenome assembly OHVO01 (sample SAMEA3882557, study PRJEB24775) | human gut metagenome | biome: human-associated habitat; feature: intestine environment; material: feces | place: Netherlands | collected 2009/2010 | reverse complement strand
CCCGCCAAGAAAGGGTTGTGATGAGGTACTTCTGAATACGATCCTTAAGATGAAACCGGAGAGGGTTGTTTATGTGAGCTGCGACAGTGCTACTCTGGCGAGAGATCTGAAGGTATTGTGTGCGGAGGATTATGAGTTGACGCGGGTTTCTACTACGGATATGTTTCCGCAGGGAGTCCATGTGGAGACTGTGGTGTTGCTACAAAGGAAGAATATGTAGAAATCCTTGAATTTACGCACTTTGTAGAGTTTTTCAGTTTCAGAAAAATAGGTGAAAATCACAAAGAAAAGAGCCTTGTGAAGAAAGTAACCGTTGTTGTTGCGTTAGACCTCGGGACGGGGAACACAAAGAATCTTGAATATGAAAATGAATAGAGAGCTATCAGATCATTGATAGATTATAGGGATACTTGTTAAAAGCGGGTGTCCCTATTTTTTATGGGGCATTCCAGAAATGGAGTGTCTTTTTTATACCAAAATATTAAAAATTCAGGAGGAAGATGAAAATGACAAACACAGCGTTAAGAGCAGAGAATAGCAATTCTCGCACAATTACTTTCAAGAGCAAGGAACACGAAAAATTTTATATGGAATATCTGAAAAAATGCAGATATCAGGATGTTTATCATCAGGCTCTGGTTTATTGCCTGGGTATTGACAGAGACACAAGAGAAAATGTGAATAAAATCTATAATTTTAAAACTGGATGTGTAAAAACGGAATGCCTGCAGGAAGGATGGCAGACCAGTGGAAGTTTACGGATCGTCCGCATGGCATTTAATCTTTACTGCAATGGGACACCAAGTGTCGGAGATTATGAAGCAGAGGAAGATCAGTTAAAAGAGTGTCAGTATTATACCGTAGAAGATCTGTTTTGCTGCGGATATGCCCGGTATTTTTGGGAAGCCATTAAAATCCGTTATCCAGAGTATTGTTTTTACAAAGACTGGGAGGATATGTATGCTGAAAATTAGATTACAGGGTACTTTAAAGGATATTCAATGGTTCCGTCGTATTTTGGAAAAGCATAAAGAATTGGATGTTCTGGAAGTATCGGATGCTTATGCGAACAAAGGAACAAGCAAATATTTTCGTGTTTATGTTGAAGTAGAAGAAAAAGAGTAAATCGGAGGAAAGTATATATGTGTAAGGTAATTGCTATTGCAAATCAGAAAGGCGGAGTAGCCAAAACAACGACAACAATCAATCTGGGAGCTGGACTGGTGAAGTCAGGGAAAAGAGTAGTCCTGGTAGATGCTGATCCACAGGGGCATTTGACAATGGGATTGGGATTTCCCAAAAATCTCAAGGTAACATTAAAGAGTATGATAGAAAATATTATCATGGGACTGGAATTTGATCCGAAAGAAGCAATTCTGCACCATGAAGAAGGTGTTGACCTAATTCCGTCCAATAAATTGCTTGCCGGAATGGATATGTCTTTATTTACAGTAGAGGACAGAGAAAAGGTATTGAAAGAGTATCTGGAACTGCTGAAGGATGAGTATGATTATATTCTGATTGACTGTATGCCATCCCTGGGAATGCTGACGCTCAATGCTTTGAGTGCAGCGGACAGTGTTCTGATTCCAGTGCAGCCACAATATTATGCGGCAGATGGACTCATGGAATTACTGAAAGTAGTTAAGGGAATCCATCAGAGGTTCAATCCGGATTTACAGATAGAAGGCATTTTATTCACAATGGATAATTGCCGTTACAATAATGCAAAGAGAAACAAACAGGCAATCAAAACTACATACGGAAGTGACATTAGGATTTTTGAGCAGACGATTCCGAGAACAGAAAGCCTTGCAGAAACAGCATCGGAGGGTGTAAGTATCTTTGCTTATGATGGAAAAAGCAAAGGGGCAGACAGTTATCTGGAACTGGTTCAGGAGGTGTTGAAACATGCGTAGACCGAAAAAAGATATTCAGCTTACCTCTTATGATGAATTACTGGGATTAGAGGAAACACCGGAAAAGAGTATGAACCAGGTTGTGGAAATAGATCTGGCAAAGCTCTATCCCTTTAAAAATCATCCGTTTCATGTAAATGATGATGAAAAAATGGCGGAAACCGTAGAGAGTATTAAAACTTATGGTGTTTTGACTCCTGCACTGGTAAGACCTCGATCCGAGGGTGGATACGAGATGATTTCCGGTCACAGAAGAAAAAGAGGCTGTGAACTGTGCGGAAAGACGACCATGCCGGTTCTTGTCCGAAATTATACGGATGATGAAGCGGTCATTATTATGGTCGATTCCAACATTCAGCGTGAAAATCTACTGCCAAGTGAGAAAGCTCATGCCTATAAGATGAAATATGATGCAATGAAGCATCAGGGAAGTAAAGGTGAGAAATATACAGCAGATATGGTTGGGGAAGCTGCCGGGGACAGTGGGAGAACTGTACAGAGATATATCCGTCTGGCAGCATTATCCGATGCTCTGTTGGAATATGTAGATAATAATAAGATTCCTATGATTGTGGGAGAAAAGCTGTCTTATCTGAAACCAGAGGAACAGGAGTGGCTTCTGGAAGTGATTGCCAATAGCAGTATCTTTCCGACAAAGCAACAGGCAGAACAGTTAAAAGAATGCAGTGCAAATGGAAAATTAAACCAGAGTTATATCTATGCTGTTTTATTAAAAAAGGAAAGCAGTAAGATCAATGTGACGATCCCGGCAAAGAAAATCGGCAATTATTTTCCGGAGACATATTCTAAAGAACAGATAGAAGAAGTCATTTTTATGCTTTTGGATAAATGGAAAGAAAACAAAGAAGGAGTAGCAGATGCAGAAGATACAGTTTGATTATTTTATGGGGATGGAAGCGGAACAATACAGCTTTTATCGTGTCCCTAAAGTGCTGTTTACCGAACCATGCTTTAAAACTCTTTCTTGTGAAGCAAAGGTATTATACGGTCTGATGCTAGACCGTATGAGCCTGAGCATTAAGAACAGATGGCTGGATTCAGAGGACAGAGTATACATTATTTTCACTGTGGAAGAAATTGCAGAGTTGATGAACTGCGGAACTCAAAAGGCAGTGAAACTGGTAAAAGAGCTGGACAGCAGCAATGGGATTGGATTGATAGAGAAGAAACGTCTGGGACTGGGAAAACCGAATGTTATTTATGTGAAAAATTTTATGATCAGAGAGGTTCCAGATCAAAAGCCGACAGGTAATTGTGCAGATCTGCAATCTGAGCAGGAAGATCATAAAAAAATTGCAGATTTGCAATCGAAACAGGAAAGACATAAGGAATGTGCAAATTTGCAACAAGAAGCAGAAAACAAGGGGAAAACAGGCATTTCTCTGAATTATGAAAATCATCATTCAGGAGTAGTGAAAACCACAATTCAGGATTATGGGGAATCACAATTCCAGAATAGTGAAAATCACAATTCAAGAATGGTGGAAACCACAAATCCAGAATTTTCAGAATCACAATTCCAAAATAGTGAAAATCATCATTCCGGAATAGTGGAAATCACAAATCCAGAATACCCGAAATCACAATCTAATAATACTGATATTAACAAGACTGATATTAGTGAAACTGAGATAAATCAATCTTATCCAATCACATCAAATAATTTCCCAAAGAAAAAAGATGTGATGGAGGAGATGAGAGCATATCGTGAAGTGATTCACGAAAACATAGATTATCAATATCATGCCAAGGAAGATGTAGATGAACTGGTAGAACTGATAATTGAAGTTATGATGATGCCGGAGGATAGTATGATTCGCATTGCAGGAGTAGAAAAACCAGTTGCTTTGGTGAAAAGCAGGTTTATGAAACTGAACTATTCACATATCGAATATGTGTTGTTCTGCCTGAACCGAAATACAACTAAGGTTGGAAATATTAAAGCCTATCTTCTGACTGCCCTGTATAATGCCCCGGCAACGATAAACAGTTATTATCAGGCAGAAGTTAATCACGATATGTATGGAGGATAAAGGAACATGAAGAAGATGATTAAAAAAGTGATAGCACCAGTGCTGGTGATTACAGTATTGTTTGCAGTATTAAGAACGTTTTGTATCCTGGATGGGAAGTGCAATTATTTCTTGCTGTTACTTCTGATGGGGATACCGTTTGGAATCGGAAAAATGTGTGTCTGGATGGTTCCAAAAGGTTTTGACCTCGGAGGAACGCTGGCAGTATGGACAATGAATCTTCTGATTGGAGGATTAATAGGAAGCATCGTTCTTCTGGCAATGATTGGACAGGCGATCATTTATCTCTGCGTTTTTCTGATTACAGTTCTTACAGGGATACATAAAATACCGAGAATAAAATGAAATAGATTTTTTGAAAAGCAGCTAAGACAAAAATTAGCTGCTTTTTTTCGGGGAACTTTGCGACACAATGGCGTAAAGTTGGGACAAATTGCAGGAAAGGAGACACCGTATTGAGCAATCGTGCAATTTCCACAGAACTTATTGAATTGGGAGAACGGATCAGAAAACGCAGACAGGAAATGAAGTTGTCACAGGAATCTTTTGCGGAAAAAGCAGGTATCAGTGTCAATACGGTCAGCAGAATTGAAGGCGGGCAAACTGCAATGTCTGTTGAGATTTTCAGAAAGATGATTGAGATATTGGAAATAGATGCTAATATCCTGCTGGGGAAAGAGGAAGGTGATACAGAAAAGCAGGACTCATTTCAGGAAGTGCTTTACCGTATTCAGAAGATGGAATGGAAAGAGCAGAAAATTATCATGCAGACCATAGATTCTCTGATAGACAGTTTTAATGAATACAGGTGAAATTTCACCATATATGGGGTGCAAAATGAAAAAACTCCTCATATATGCTAAGGATAATAGAATCCTGTGTTGTTAAAATGGAAAACAGAGAGATAAAGAAGGGAGATAGGATGGATGACCAGAGAAGAAAATTTGCTTTATCGGAGGCAGTGTCCCTATGACGCAATGGGAGACTATTCTGTTTTGATGGAAAATGAAAAGAACATAAAAGCAGAAAGAAATACCAAGAAGTCTGATCCTGGCATCAGACGGAAAATAAAGTAGAGAATATTGTAACTATTAGAAAGGGCAGTAAGAAAGTTTCAGGCTCTCGTTAAAAAAAACGGGTGTACCGGAAGCTGTTTTTTACTGCCCTTTTTGTCAGTTGATCAGTAAGAATCCTATCCTTTCTGCCGATGGGCACCTGTTGCCAGCAGGCAGAAAGGTGGTAATTATGCTTACATTGCAGGAATTGAAACAAGTTGTAAGTAACAGGGAAGAAAGAAGAAAGGTTCCGTCCGCTAAATATTTAAGAGAAAACGATGTAGCAGTTGCGAAGCAAAGGTTGATGGATTGTGCGGAAATTATCGCATATCAGACCGGATATGTTCTCTATTGTGTGGGGGACTATGCAACAGTTTTTCCGTTATTTACCTGTCGAGATTATGTGTATGAAGCAGAAAGAAAAATAGCAGTTGTTGAGGAGGATTTTTTCGATGATCAACCCTGGTATGTAAGGCTGATATTAGAAGGCGAAGACCGGCTGTGGAGAAACAGGGAAACACGAGAACATAATAATTGCATTTCGTATAGCTGTATTTCCGAAGAATGGTGCGAATTGGCAGATAAAGGACAATGTCTGCTTGAAAGAATCATTGCAGAGGAAACAGTCAGGGAGTTGATGAATCTGTTGACAGAGCGACAGAGACAGATGATCCAGCGTATTTATTTTCAGCAGAAGACACAAAAAGAAGTTTCGCATGAACTGGGTATTACAGTTCCGGCAGTATCAAAGTGCATTTCACAGGCAATGCAGAAAATGCGGAATAATTCGGATGACTCTGCCAGAGTATTGAAAAAAGGAGACTGGAAGTATGCCTGGTAAAAAGCCAAAAGAAAGACAACGCTATATGCTGCGTGTAAATGATACGCTTGTGGAAGTTACCAGGGCAGTATATCTGGCTTGGTATCAGGCTGGAAGAAAAGAGCGATACCAGGTTGAAAAAATGCAGAGGCATGGAGTATGTAGTATGGAGGAATTACAGGAAAAAGGCTATGACTGTTCTTTTTCGGTATTATCACCGGAAGAAATCATTATCAGATTGTCAGAAATACAGGAACTGGAAGAAGCTCTGGGATATTTGACTAAAGAGGATGCGGAACTGATAACGCTATTGTTTTTTGAAGAATTTACAGTAAAAGAAACAGCACAGTATTTTGGGTGCTGCCCAAAGACGATCAGAAACCGGAGGAAGAAAGTATTGGAGAAATTAAAAGAACAACTGGAAAACACATAAAACAATGTTGAAATAAAAATATCTAAAAAATTTTTTAAACAGGTTAATTTTTGCCCTTTCACACATGCGGTTAGTGAAGGGGCAAATGTCTATTTTCAATTCGAGATAATAACTCCCCTAAAAATTGAACCTTGACAATTTCATACCAGCAGCGAGAGGATACCCGGAATTTTTCAGCTACGCATTCTTGCGGCGGGAATCCGGTGAGAACGTGAAGGGATACAGATGGGAGGCACCCTTTGCAGGAACGATTACGAATTACCTCTTGCGGCTTAATGCTTGATCCTGAACTTTACCTGAGTGTCATTCCTGTTTTACAGGATGACAGCAGATACCATGTGGCGGTGTTTCAGTAAAAGGCACTGCCATATGAATGTGCTGTTATCAGAGGTATTTCTGTATCAGCAATAAGATGTGGGAGGTGGTTCCAATGATTGAATAATGCAGGTGTGAGCCTGCATGAAAATAGAACAGATAATAGAAGAAAGAGAGGATTCAGTCAAAATGAAAATGAGATTCAAAAGATTCTTGTCCGGATTTATGGCAGTCGCAACACTGGCTTCTGTCATTATTCAGCCAGTAGCAGTTTCGGCTTCTGAATTAGAACCAGAAGAAATACCATTTGAACAGCAGTATGCAGAATTAAAAGATGTTCAGGATTCCCTTGATCCGAATGAAATCGTAAAGGCAAATGACATTGAACTTTCTTATGGGCAGGAATTTGATGTAGAAGTTGATCTGTCTGGAATCGAAGGTGTAGATGAAAGTAAGATCAAGATTTTATTCCATGAAGCAAAGAATGAAGCTGGCACAGATTTTGATACACATACACCAGATACTTACAAAGCTGTCTATGCAGTAGAACCAGTCAGCGGTCATCCTGCTTATAGAGTCAGCAGAAATATTACAGTGAAAGAACCGAAAACAGAAGCTATAACAACGTCAAATAGTTCTGAGAATACTACGGGTGAAGGTAATGCCGGAGAAACGGAGGATATTGGAACTGCAGATGATGAAGAGACGGACAGGCAGACAGAAACAGAAGTAGTGACTGATCTCACAGAAGAATCAGAAACAACGACAGACGAAGAAACTGGACTGACAGTTTCTGATGTGATGGAACAGGCTGACGAGGAAGGGATTGACCTTTATTCCTTAGATGAAGGGGAATCAGTTACTTTTATGGCAAGGGTAGCATCTACGACAAGCACCAAGAAAGTAACAGTGACAAGAGGAGCCTGCTATCAGTATTCTGATTATGGTTACGGAAGTTATCTGACTTATCAGTACACTGTAAAGTTTGGAAGTGTTTCTGCTACTGCTTACTGTATTCAGCCGGAAAAATCCAGTCCAGGAAGTGGAACTTATGATATTACCAAGCTGAGTGATGGTAAGAAACTTGCGAAAGTCTGCTATTACGGAACAAAGGCATCCGGTGATGATGGATTTTTTACAGAAGAGAATGGCTATGGAAATCTGAGTACAGGAGCAAGATTTATCCTGGTGCATCTGGCAGCATCTTATGCCAACAGTGGAGATTCTGCTTTTTCCGGTGCAAGCAGCAAAGCAAAAACACTTGCTATGAAACTGTATAATTACTGTATTTCGCAGCCAAATATTCCAGATGTTGAGATGAGCTTTTCAGATGCGAATGTGACTGCCTATGTGGATGGCAGCAGCCAGAGAACAAAGGAGATTACTTTTAAGGCAGATGAACTGCAAAGTATCACAATGAAACTTCCAAGTGGAGTAAAGCTTCATAATGTGACAACAGGAAAGACAAGCAAGGCAGGAGAATCCGTAGTGATTAGTGGCGGAACAAAGTTCTATCTGTCTGCACCGCTTACTCAGGTAAGTGATGTAGCAGGAAGCTGGTCCGCTACAATGAAGGGAAGTATCACAAAAGATTATTCTGCTTATAAGATCAGTACTGGTTCTGGTTCACAGGATCTGGCATTGGTGTTTGGCGAAGGTGTCGATGATGAAAAGTATGTGGACTTTAAAGTGACATGGGTACAGTATGCCAGTGTGAAAGTCATTAAAAAGGATTCCAAAGCAAATGCAAAACTGTCCGGAGCTGTATTTGGCTTATACAGTGATGCAGACTGTAAGAACCTGATTACAAAACTGCCTGCAACGGATGCGAATGGAGAAGCATCTGCACAGATCGTTAAGACACAGGATACAGTTTATCTGAAAGAGATTACTGCACCAAGCGGTTATCGTATTAATGCTACAGCCTACAATGTGAAGCTGGAAGTCAGCAAGACGACTACGGTAACTGTTCCGGATGAAGAACAGCTTGGACAGCTTACTGTATATAAAGAGGGTGAAGTTCTCACAGGTGCAGATGTGACAGAAAACGGAACAACATTCCGATATGAAAAACGCCGACAGAAAGGTGCTGTTTATAATGTTTATGCCGGAGCGGATATTACAACTGCTTATGGTACAAAAGTTTACAGTAAAGGTGATCTGGTAAAGGAGAATCTGACAACAGATTCCAATGGTGCTGTGATTCTTAAAAATCTGCATCTTGGTACATATGTTGTAAAGGAAGTACAGGCTCCGTCCGGTTTTTATAATGCAGGGGAAGAAAAGACAGTAAAACTTGCTTATGCAGGACAGAATGTAGAAGTGGTATTTTCTGAAACAACTTTTACGAATGACAGACAGAAAGCAGAAGTTATTGTGACAAAGCAGGATAAGGATACAGAAAATCCTCTGAACGGAGGTGTTTTTGGAATTTATGTTGCCAGTGACATTACAAATGTGGACGGTACTGTAGTTGCAAAGAAATGCACACTGATTGAAAAGGCAACCACTGGAACAGATGGAAAGGCAAAATTCAATGCAGATCTTCCGCTTGGATTTTCCTATGAAGTTAAGGAAGAACAGGCTCCAACAGGATATGTGAGAAATACAGAAGATGTTTACCAGTTTGCTTTTTCGTATACAAACGATAAGGAAGCAAAGGTGACATTTCACCATACTTTTAAAAATGAACGTGTGACAGCAAAGATCTCTTTACAGAAGCTGGATGCAGAAACAAAGAAAGCAGTTCCGCAGGGAGATGCGACTCTGGAAAAAGCAGTTTATGGACTGTATGCCAGAGAGAACATTGTCTATCCGGATGGTGCAACCGGTGTGATGTATAAAGCAAGAGATCAGGTGGCAACACTTACTACGGATGAAAATGGACAGGCTTCCGTCAGCGGGCTGTATCTTGGAAGTTATTATGTGAAAGAGATTACACCACCAACCGGTTATCTGGCAGATGAGAATGAATATGACCTTTCCTGTGATTATGAGGGGGATATGACTGCTGAGGTGAAGCGTGAGTGTACTTCGCTGGAACAGGTAATGAAACAGCCATTTCAGATTATCAAAGCAGCCAATAATGGAAAGACCGATGCGGATTTACTGAAAGGGGCAGGATTTAGTGCTTATCTGGTATCTTCTTTGAAGGTGAAAGAGGATGGCAGTTATGATTTTGATTCTGCAAAACCAGTAGTGATCGGAGATAATGGTGCAACGGAAATCTTTACAGATGAAAAAGGATATGCCTGCAGTATTGCAATCCCATATGGAACATATGTAGTGCGTGAAACAACAACACCGCATAATTATACTCCGGTAGATGATTTTACAGTCAGCATTACAGAAAATAATCCAAACACACCGCAGACATGGCGTGTGCTTTTAGATGATGAATTTGAAGCCAAACTGAAAATTATCAAAAAGGATGATGAAACAAAGAAAGCGGTACTCCAGAAAAATACAGAGTTCAAAATCTATAACATGGACACTGGAAAATATGTGGAGCAGGTAACGACTTATCCGACTACTGTGAAGCATAAGTCTTATTTTACAGATGAGGATGGATATTTGATCCTTCCACAAAATCTGAAAATCGGGCATTACCGCATTGAGGAAGTAAATGCACCTTATGGATATACGCTCAATGAGAATTACTATGAGGTTGATGTAGATTCCAATACAGCATATCAGATGGACGGTACTTCCGGGGATGTGATCATCGAGGTTTCCTATGAGAATCATCCGGTAAAGGGTGAATTGAATATTGTGAAAAAAGGTGAAGTTCTTGATGGTTTTAAAGACGATTTTACTTACCAGAGTGAGAATCTGGAAGGTGCAGTCTTTGAGGTTTATGCGGCAGAAGATATTTATACTGCCGATCATCAGGTAGATGCAGATGGACAGAGAACTCTGTATTTTGCAAAGGATGCACTGGTAGCAACCGTCACAACGGATGCAGATGGTTATGCAACCGTAAAGAATCTTCCACTTGGCAGGTACTATGTTAAAGAGAAGAATGCACCGGACACTCATGTGTTAAATACCGTGCCGGAAAATGTCGAATTTGCTTATGCGGATCAGGATACTGCAGTGATCGAGAAAGAAATCTCTGTCACAGATGAACGACAGAAAGTGTCGATTACTGTCGAAAAACAGGATGCTGAGACAGGCAATACAGTAGCCGGAGCAGTGTTCGGTATTTACAATGCAAAAGACATTCAGACGAAAGATGGAAAAGTGATCGTCAAAGTAGATACTCTTTTACAGGAAATGACTTCTGATGAAAAAGGTCAGGCAGCATGTACACTGGATCTTCCACTTGGAAGCTATTATGTAAAAGAACTGAAAGCACCAGATGGATTCGTATCTTCGGATGAAGTACTGAGATTTGATGCTTCTTATCAGGGGCAGGATGTGCAGACAGTAACATTAAAATCCGTAAAGAAGAACCAGCCGACAACTGTTGAGATCACAAAATCAGATGCAACAACCGGTGTAGAACTGGATGGAGCTTATCTGAAAGTAACGGATAAAGATGGAAATGTGGTAGACAGCTGGACATCTTCCAAAGATGCACCGCATGTGATCAAATATCTGAAAGTGGGTGAGACTTATACCCTACATGAAGAGTTTGCACCGCATGGTTATCTGGTAGCCAATGATGTGACATTCACAGTCAAAGATACCGGAGAAGTTCAGAAAGTGGAAATGAAGGACGAGGTACCGGTTGGTGAACTCATCATCAACAAAAAAGGAGAATTCCTGGATTCTGTTACACTGGCCGATAAGGTCAAAGGTGTGGTGGAACACATTTTCAACTATGTAACCGGAAAGCTGACAGATGTTACGTTTGAAGTCTATGCTGAGGAAGACATTAAGGCTGCCGATGGCGTCAGTGACGATTACTATAAAAAGGATGAACTGATTGCAACGATCAAGACAGATGAAACCGGTATTGCAAAACTGGAAAATCTTCCACTTGGTAAATACTATGTGAAAGAAACAGGAACTGCTTACGGTCATGTACTGGATGGTGAGATCCGTCATGTAGATCTGACTTACGTGGATCAGAATACACCAGTTGTAGTCTATGACAAAGACTGGCAGAACAACCGCCAGAGAGTAGAAGTCAGTGTACTTAAGAAAGAAAAAGATTCTGACCGTACATTGGAAGGCGCTATCTTTGGATTATTTGCCAAAGAAGACATTAAGTCTGAGACAACAGGTAAAGTCCTGATTGAAGCTGATGAGATCATTGAACTGAAATCTACGGATGAAGAAGGAAAGATCACATTTGTTGCAGATCTTCCAATAGGAGCAACTTACTATGTAAAAGAGCTCTATGCACCGGACGGATTCGTAACCAACGATGAAGTAAAGGAATTTACCTTTGAGTATGTAGGTGAGAATCAGCCGACAGTCACT
>OHVO01000820.1_pt1 | contig 12032 bp, 10 predicted proteins | sample 1579371 | NCBI WGS metagenome assembly OHVO01 (sample SAMEA3882557, study PRJEB24775) | human gut metagenome | biome: human-associated habitat; feature: intestine environment; material: feces | place: Netherlands | collected 2009/2010 | reverse complement strand
GATATCTATCGTCCTGTACGCATCCCAGCCGATGTTCTGCAACCCGTTGCGGTAGAAGCGCAGCAACTTGTCGAACTTACGCTCCACCTGCTCGATGCGCCCGAAAAGAATGGTGTGGCGTCCGCTCCGCGGCACCAGCTCCACCTCCAACGCTCCGCTGGGGGTCGTCCGAGCCGCAATCTGCACCACTTCCGACCTCCAGAAATCGTCCTCTTCGACGAACTCTACAAAGGTAAGGAGTTTCATGAAATCTTCGTAGCTTTTCTCCAACTTTTTTTGTTTCAGCCGCTCGGCCTCCTGCTGCCGTGCGATACGGTCGATCCCCTGCTGGATCATACGCGCCTCGTAGCGGTATTTGCGGCGCATTTCGACCTTGTGGCGGCGCAGTTCGCCGACCCGTTTGTCGAACTCGGCCGAGCTTTCCAGCCGCCACCACTGTTTCTTGACCCGCATACGGCGCAGCGCCGACAGGTTGCGGTCGTTCTGCAGTTCGCGTCTGTAAAGCGGGTACTTCTCCCGCTCCAGCTCCGCGATCCGTTTGTCCACCTTCGCCGACTCGATGTCGATATGCGCCCGCACGGGGCCCTCATACGCCGCAGGAAACGGCGGGCGGTAGCTGCCCGTCACGACCGGCACGTAAAGCGACGATGCCCGCGGCGCGGCGAAGACATAGCCCTCCGCCGTGACGTACGAATCCACGCCGTTCACCAGCAGCCGCACGAGCGGCCTTCGCTGGCTGATATCCACGTGCAGCACCCCGTCATAGGAGACATAGGCGTCCACCCGCTCCACGAACCCGTTCCTGGCGATCATCTCCTCGATCTGCGTCAAGGGCACCTTATCAACTGCCGTGCCTTTCGTCTTGATCCCGCTCTGCGCGATCCACCCGCGCACCATGCGCCCCGACACCAGATAACCCATCGACGAACTGTCGACGACCTCGATCTCGACCTTGCAGACCGTCCTCGCGGCACGCAGACGCTGCGCCGTGGTGCCCGCATAGAGGATATATGCGGCCACGGCACTCCACAAAAGGGCCAGCAATGCGTATCGGAGGTAGCGGTTCATCGCACGTCAGCTTTTCTCTCCGAGTTTTTCGGCCAGCGCCTCGCAGCAGGCGTCGATATTGCCCGCCCCGAAGCTCACCACCACGTCCGTATCCATCGCCGCGACCGTATCGGCCAGCGCCTCCCTGCCGACGATGCGGCACGGCACGGCCACGTGCCGGGCGATGAGCTCCGACGTGACGCCGGGGATCGGCTCCTCGCGCGCCGGGTAGATGGGCAGCAGCACCACTTCGTCGGCATGCGACAACGCCTCGGCGAACTCCGCATGGAGGTCGCGCGTACGGGTGTAGAGGTGGGGCTGGAACAGCGCCGTAATGCGCCGTCCCGGAAACATCTTCTGCACGGAGGTCAGTGTCGCCGCCAGTTCGCGCGGATGGTGCGCGTAATCGTCCATGTAGACCTGCCTGGGGGTGTTGACATAGAATTCGAACCGGCGCTTCACGCCCGAGAACGACGCCAGCGCCCCGCGCAGGGCGTCCGCATCCAACGCAACCCCTTCGGCCCTGGCCGCGCACCATACCGAGGCCACGGCCGCCACCGTTGACAAGGAGGGCTGGCTGCACTCCGGCGATCTGGCCTGCCGGGATGAAAACGGCTGCTACCGCATCACCGGGCGGCTGAAGGACATGATCATCCGCGGCGGCGAGAACATCTACCCCAAGGAGATCGAGGAATTCATCTACACCCACCCGGCCGTCAAGGACGTACAGGTCATCGGCGTGCCGGACAAGAAATACGGCGAGGAGGCCATGGCCTGCATCATCCTCAAGGAGCCCGGCAGCGTCACGGAGGACGAGATGTTCGCCTACATCCGGGCCAGCCTCGCCCGCCACAAGGTCCCGAAATACATCCGCTTCACAGACGCCTTCCCGATGAACGCGGCCGGCAAGATCCTCAAGTACAAGATGCGTGAGGACGCCACGCGCGAGCTGGGGCTCGACGGTGCGGCCGGGATCGACACGGCGAAGACGGCTGAGCAGATTCGATAAAACCAGGCCCGGCTTGAGGGGGATATCACCGCAGGATCGATAAATTTTTTACAGGGTCTTGACAGACGGCAGCGTCTGTGATAAAAAAATGGGGCAAGTTCAAATCAGCAAAGACGATGACGAAGACGGTCGGACAGACTGCTTTCAGAGAGCCGGTGGTTGGTGCAAACCGGCAGCAGGACCTCCACAGGCCCATCGCTTCCGAGTCGAAGGCCCGAACACATTGCGTTTTGCAAGTAGGCGTCTTCCGTTTGCCCGCGTTAAGGGATAGGATCTGTCGGGATCTGAAGCGGCGGCAAGGAATTTTGCCGCAATTTGAGTGGTACCACGGGCTTGATTTTCAGCTCGCCTCAAGAGGTTTCTTGAGGCGAGCTTTTTGTTTTTCATTTTTGAAGGAGGAATCCCCCATGACGACCCAGACAACAACGACCCCCGCCGTAAGCCCCCTGATGGAGATCGCGCTCCGTATCCGCGAGATGCGCCGCATCATCGGCTTCACCGAAAAGGAGATGGCTGAAAAGACCGGCGTGACGGAAGCGGAATACAGAAGCTACGAGACCGGCACGGTCGATCTGCCGTTCACCTTCCTGCACAAGTGTTCGCTGGCCTTCGGCCTCGAGTTGACCGATCTGCTTGAGGGCCAGTCGGCCAAGCTTTCGAGCTACAGCGTCACACGCAGGGGCTGCGGCCTCATCACCGCCGCCGAAGACGGCATCACCATCCGCAACATGGCAGCGCTGTTCCGCCAGAAGCTGGCCACGCCCTACTGGGTCACCTATCAGTATTCCGAGGAGCTGCAGCATCAGCCCATCCACACCACCACCCACGGCGGCCAGGAATTTGATCTTGTGCTCAAGGGCTCGATGCGCGTGCGCGTCGGCGACCACGAGGAGACGCTCCACGAGGGCGACAGCATCTTCTACAAGAGCTCCACGCCCCACGGCATGATCGCCGTCGACGGCGCCGACTGCACCTTCCTCGCCATGATCATGGCGAGCACGGAGGAGGAACAGGCCATCGTCGTCCGTCCCCGGGCCGTCGAGGAGGTTCAGCCCGAGCAGCTTCTGTGTTCGCACTTCGTCCAGCCGGTGGAGAACGAGGACGGCAGTCTCAAGGAGCTCCATTTTGCGCATGAGGACGAATTCAACTTTGCCTTCGACATCGTCGACGGCATCGCCAGAAGGAGCCCGGACAAGCTTGCCATGCTGCACGTGGCGAACGACATGACCGAGCGCCGCTTCACCTTCAAGGACATGAAGGACGGCTCGAGTCAGGCGGCCAACTACTTCACCTCCCTCGGCATCAAGCGCGGCGACCGCGTCATGCTGGTCCTGAAGCGGCACTATCAGTTCTGGTTCGCCATCCTCGGCCTGCACAAGCTCGGCGCCATCGCCATCCCGGCGACCAACCAGCTGCTTGCGCACGACTTTACCTACCGCTTCCAGGCGGCCGGCGTGAGCGCCATCGTCTGTACCGCCGACGGCGACACCGCCCATCAGGTCGATCTGGCGCTCGAGGAGACGGGCCTGCCCGTCACGAAGATCATCGCCAACGGCACGCGCGAGGGCTGGCACAGCTTTGACGACGAGTACAAGCTCTTCTCCCGCCGCTACGTCCGCGAGGCAGACGCCCCCTGCGGCGAAGATCCCATGCTCATGTTCTTCACCTCCGGCACGACCGGCTATCCGAAGATCGCCATGCACAGCTACAAATACGCGCTCGGCCACTTTGTGACCGCCAAGTACTGGCACTGGGTCCAGCCCGACGGCCTGCACTTCACGATCTCCGAGACCGGCTGGGGCAAGGCGCTCTGGGGCAAGCTCTACGGCCAGTGGCTGTGCGAAGGCGCGGTCTTCACCTACGACTTTGACCGCTTCGACGCCTCGAAGATTCTGCCCATGTTCGCCAAGTATCACATCACCACGTTCTGCGCGCCTCCCACGATGTACCGCATGCTCATCAAGCAGGATATGTCGCAGTACGATCTTTCCTCCATCCAGCACGCGACGACGGCCGGCGAGGCGCTCAACCCCGAGGTCTTCTATCAGTTCCGCAAAGCTACCGGCCTGCAGATCGCCGAGGGCTACGGCCAGACCGAGATGACGCTCGGCATCGGCAACCTGACCGGCAATCTCATGAAGCCCGGCTCCATGGGCAAGCCCATCCCCGGCTACGGCATCGACCTGGTCGACCCGGACGGCAACCCCGTCGCCGACGGCGTCAACGGCGAGATCTGCATCAAGACGAGCGGCGATCAGCTGCCCTGCGGCCTGTTCCTCGGCTACTATCAGGACGAGGAGCGCACGAAGGCCGTTTGGCACGACGGCTGGTACCACACCGGCGATCTCGCCTGGCGCGATGAGGACGGCTTCTACTGGTACGTTGGCCGCGCGGACGACGTCATCAAGTCCTCCGGCTACCGCATCGGGCCGTTCGAGATCGAAAACGTCATCATGGAGCTGCCGTATGTGCTCGAGTGCGGCGTGTCCGCTGCGCCGGACGAGGTGCGCGGGCAGGTCGTCAAGGCCAGCATCGTGCTCGTCAAGGGCACCGAGGGCACGGAGAAGCTGAAGAAGGAAATCCAGAACTACGTCAAGCAGCATACCGCGCCGTATAAGTATCCGAGAATTGTGGAGTTCAAAGAAGATCTCCCGAAGACCATCAGCGGCAAGATCATCCGAAGCAAGCTCTGATAACCGGGATTTTTCGACGATGCGGCGATTGAACCGGACCGGCATACGCTCAATATGTGTTCTCTGGGTTACGCTGGTTTGCCCCAATATGCAGCTCCGGCAGACGGCGATACTGCGTACCATGTCGACATTGCAGAGGCCGACACCGGGATGAAGTTGACAAAGATCATGGTTGGCAGCAGCCGGGACGGCTGGCACGATTTCAATGCGGAATACGGCCTGTTTTCCCGCCGCTATACGCGCAGGGACGACGCGCCCTGCGGCGACGAGCCAATGCTCATGTTCTTTACCTCCGGTACGTCCGGATACCCGAAAATTGCAGCACACAACTATAAATATCCGCTTGGACATTTTGCCACTGCAAAATACTGGCATCAGGTCAACCCGGACGGGCTGCACCTGACCATCTCCGACACCGGCTGGGCCAAGAGCCTCTGGGGAAAGCTCTACGGTCAGTGGCTGTGTGAGGCGGCTGTGTTTGTTTATGATTTCGACCGCTTTGATGCAGAAAAAATTCTGCCGATGTTTGCGAAGTATCAGATCACGACATTCTGTGCGCCGCCCACGATGTACCGCATGCTGATCAAGCAGGACCTGTCCCGATTTGATCTTTCTTCTATTCAGCATGCGTCTATCGCCGGTGAAGCGCTCAATCCTGAGGTCTTCCGCCAATTTGAAAAGGCGACAGGCATGCGCATCATGGAGGGCTTTGGGCAGTCTGAATCGACGCTCATCATCGGCAATCTGGCTGGCGACAGCCATAAGATCGGCTCTATGGGCAAGCCTGTCCCACTCTACGATGTGCATCTGCTGGACAGCAGCGGGCATGAAGCGGAGGCCGGCGACACGGGGGAGATCTGCATCAACATTCAAAACGGCATTCCCTGCGGACTTGCCTACGAATACTACAACAGCCCGGAGGTCACGGCAAAAACGTGGCACGATGGCTTCTACCACACGGGCGACCTCGCCTGGCGTGACGAGGACGGCTTCTACTGGTATGTCGGCCGTGCGGATGACGTCATTAAATCGTCTGGCTACCGCATTGGACCGTTTGAAATCGAAAATGTCATCATGGAGCTGCCGTATGTGCTCGAATGCGGTGTGTCTGCCGCCCCGGATGAGATCCGCGGGCAGGTCGTCAAGGCCAGCATCGTACTGGTCAAGGGCACCGAGGGCACGGACGCGCTGAAAAAAGAAATTCAGACCTATGTCAAGACGCATACTGCGCCGTACAAATATCCCCGTATTGTGGAATTCCGCGAAGCGCTTCCAAAGACCACCAGCGGAAAAATCATCAGAAGCAAGCTCTGAAGGAGGAGTCGGCCATGACACACAAACGCCTGACGCTTTTTGCCGGACATTACGGCAGTGGAAAGACGAATATCGCGCTGAATTATGCGCGGTGGCTCCGGCGAAAAGGCGAAGCCGTGACTGTGGCCGATCTTGACATTGTAAATCCCTATTTCCGGACGAAGGATTCAGAAGAAGATCTGAAAAAAGAGGGGATCGGACTGATCGTCTCACCGTTTGCAAATTCGAATCTCGATGTTCCGGCCATGCCGAAGGAGACCTACGCGCTGATTGCGGAGCGGGGAGAATGCGGCGTGCTGGACATCGGCGGAGACGACCGCGGAGCGCTGGCACTGGGGCGCTATGTTCCGGAGATCCGGGCAGAGGGTGATTATGAGATGCTGTTCGTCATCAACCGGGCCCGGCCGCTGACAAGGACGGTAGCGGATACGATCCTTGTGCTGCGGGAAATCGAGGCCGCCTGTGGGCTGCCGTTCACGGCAGTCGTCAACAATACGAATCTCGGGCAGGCGACGGCGGCGGTGGATGTGCTGTCAAGCATGCCCTATGCGGAGGCGGTCGCCGCGCGGGCAGGGCTGCCGCTCAAGATGACCTGCTGCGCTGCACGGCTCTGCGACGCACTGCGTGGGAGCATTCCAAACCTGTTCCCGATGGAGATCCAGAAGCTATATTACCAATTACGATAAATGGAGGAACAAGATGGCAAAACTGATATTTCAGGAAGAACTCTGCAAGGGCTGCGGCCTGTGTGTGAACGCCTGTCCGAAGGGGTTGCTGGCGCTGTCGAAGACGCGGCTGAATCAAAAGGGACATGCGCCCGTGGAGCTGACGGAGCCGGACAAGTGCGTCGGCTGTGCGTTCTGCGCGACGATGTGTCCCGACTGTGTCATTACGGTAGAAAAGTAAGGAGGGCAGGAAGATGCAGGAAAAAGTATTGATGAAGGGCAACGAGGCCATCGCGGAGGCCGCGATCCTCGCCGGGTGCCGCCACTATCTGGGCTATCCCATCACGCCGCAGACCGAGGTCGCGGCCTATATGGCGAAGAAAATGCCGAAGATCGGCGGGACGTTTTTGCAGGCCGAGAGCGAGATCGCGGCCATCAACATGGTTTACGGCGTGGCCGCGACGGGCAAGCGGGCGATGACCTCGTCCTCCAGCCCCGGTATCGCGCTCAAGTGCGAGGGCATTTCGTACCTGGCGGGCGCAGATCTGCCCGCAGTCATTGTCAATGTGCAGCGCGGCGGGCCCGGCCTCGGCGGCATTCAGCCATCGCAGTCCGACTACTTCCTCGCGACGCGCGGACCTGGCCACGGCGACTTCCATGTGCTGGTACTGGCTCCGGCGTCGGTTCAGGAGATGGCCGACCTGACCGGAAAGGCGTTTGACCTTGCGGAAAAATACCGGATGCCAGCAATGCTGCTGGCTGACGGCACGATGGGTCAGATGATGGAGCCTGTTCAGCTGCCGGAGGCGCGTGACCCGGACACAACTGAAAAGGATTGGGCCGTCACTGGAACGAAGTGCCAGCGGAAGCATCACGTTGTCAACTCTCTCTACCTCAGCCCGGCGGAGCTCGAGCGGCTGAACATCGAGCGCTTCGAGCGATACGCCGAGATCGAGAAGAATGAGTGCATGTGGGAAGCGTTCATGATGGAGGACGCCGAGGTCTGCATCGTGTCCTGCGGTATTACCGCGCGCGTGTCGCGCAACGCGATCGTCGAAGCGCGCAAGCAGGGCATCAAGGCCGGCATGATCCGGCCGATCACGCTCTGGCCGTTCCCGAAGGCACCGCTGCGCAAGGCCGCTGATCAGGTGAAGCGGTTCGTTTGCGTGGAGCTCAACATGGGCCAGATGCGTGAGGATGTGCAGCTGGCGGTAGAGTGCAAAAAGCCGGTCGACCTTTGCTTCCGCGTGGGCGGCATGATCCCGTCGCCGGATGAGGTGCTGGACGCGATCCGTAAGGCAAACGAAGGAGGGAACGACTGATGGCTGTTGTATTTGAAAAACCGAAGGCGCTGACCGACGCTGTATTCCACTACTGCCCCGGCTGCACGCATGGCATCATCCATCGGCTCGTCGCCGAGGCGATCGACACGCTCGGCATCGAGGGCCGGACGATCGGCATTGCGCCGGTCGGCTGTTCCGTACTGGCCTATGACTACTTTACCTGTGACATGGTCGAGGCGTCGCATGGACGTGCGCCCGCAGTCGCGACGGGTGTGAAGCGGTCGCTGCCGGACAACATCGTCTTCACCTATCAGGGCGACGGCGACCTCGCGTCCATCGGCCTCTGCGAGACCGTCTCCGCCGCGGCGCGCGGCGAAAATATCACGGTCATCTTTGTCAACAACGCGATTTATGGCATGACGGGCGGCCAGATGGCCCCGACCTCTCTGCCCGGCCAGATCACACAGACGTCGCCCTATGGACGCGACGTTAACACCTGCGGCTGGCCAATCCGGATCTGCGAGATGCTCGCGACGCTGGAGGCCCCGGCGTATCTCGAGCGCGTGACCGTGAACAATGTGAAAAACGTGAAAAACGCAAAAAAGGCGATCGAAAAGGCGTTCCGTTATCAGGTGGAGGGCAAGGGCTTCTCACTGATCGAGGTGCTGTCGGCCTGTCCGACGAACTGGGGCCTGACGCCGCAGAAGGCGCTGGAGTGGATCGACGAGAAGATGATCCCGTACTATCCGCTGGGTGTCTACCGAGACAAGGAGGGCTGAGAGATGGCAGATCATCAAATCGTGATTGCGGGCTTCGGCGGACAGGGATTGCTGTTCTCCGGAAAGGTTCTGGCCTACGCGGGCCTCATCGAAGGGCGGGAGCTCAGCTGGCTGCCGTCCTATGGCCCGGAGATGCGCGGCGGCACGGCGAACTGCAACGTCATTCTGTCGGACGTCCCGGTCGGCTCGCCGATCGTAAACACGCCGAACGTGCTCATGGTTATGAACAACCCTTCGCTCGATAAATATGAAAACGCCGTGCAGCCGGGCGGGAAAATTTTCCTCGATTCCACGCTCATCGCCCGCAAGGTTACGCGCACGGATGTGGAGGCTTATTACGTCCCGGCCACGAAGATGGCAATGGACATGGGAATGCCGACGCTTGCCAACATGATCCTACTCGGCGCGCTGATCTCGAAGACCGGGTGTGTCCGGGAGGAGAGCCTCGCAGACGCGCTGCACAAGGTCATCCCGGCGCGCAAGGCCGACCTCTTCGACCTCAACATGCAGGCGCTTCAGGCTGGGAAGGAGTTCGCCGGATGAAGACCGCCTGCATCCAGATGGACATGCTCTTCGCGCAGCCGGAGGAGAACTTCGCGAAAGCGAAGCGGCTCATCCGCGAAGCGATGGCGAGCGGACCGGACGTGGTTGTCCTGCCGGAAACATGGAACACCGGGTTTTTCCCGAAAGAGCGTCTTTCCGAGCTGGCCGAGCGGGACTGCGCGCGGGTGAAACGCGAACTCGGCGGGCTGGCTGCGGAGCTTGGCGTGAATCTTGTGGCGGGCAGCGCCGCGAATGTGCGCGGCGGAAAGGTCTATAACACGGCGTGCGTCTTTGACCGCGCGGGGAACTGCGTCACAGAGTATGATAAGACGCACCTGTTTACGCCGATGGGCGAGCATGCGTATTTCACGCCCGGCGATCATCTCTGCCGCTTCCGGCTCGACGGACACGACTGCGGCCTTGTAATCTGCTATGACATCCGCTTCCCGGAGCTGACGCGGACACTCGCCGTGCAGGGGATGGACATGCTCTTCGTCGTGAGCCAGTGGCCAGCGGCGCGCATCGGACATCTGCGGGCGCTGACGGTCGCGCGGGCGATTGAGAATCAGGCGTTCGTCATCTGCTGCAATTCCTGCGGCGACGCGGGTGAGACACATTACGGCGGCGCGTCCGCAATCATTGATCCGTGGGGGGAGCTGCTCGCCGCCGGCGGGCAGGACGAGCAGATTTTGGCCGCGGATTGTGAACTGGAGATGCTGGATGGAATCCGGAGCTCCATCAATGTCTTTCGCGACCGGAGGGCGGAGCTCTATCGGGTCTGATCGATGCTCCACCCCTACAAACAGCTTTTATATGTACTATGAACATCAGGAGGAATGAAAAATGGAATACAACTTCCCTGTGATAAGGACTACGCACCCCAAGCCCCGTCCTGCCGACGAGACGAAGCTGGGCTTTGCGAAATACTTCACCGACCACATGTTCGTCATGGACTATGACGAAGGACAGGGCTGGCACGACGGGCGCGTTGTGCCGCACGAGCCGTTCCTCATCGAGCCGGCGTCCTGCGTGCTGCACTACGCACAGATGATGTTTGAGGGCATGAAGGCCTACCGCACGCCGGACGGCGGCGTCCAGATTTTCCGGCCGGACATGAACATCAAGCGTATGGCCCGCACGAATGAGCGCATGTGCATCCCGGAGCTGCCGGGAGACCTGTTCCTCGCGGCGGTCAAGGCTGTGATTGAGGCGGATCGCGACTGGATTCCCTCCGCGCCGGGCACTGCGATGTATATCCGGCCGTTCATCTTCGGCGATGAGGTCTCGTTCTCGGTTCTGCCGGCCAAGCACTACAAATTTATGATCATCCTCAGCCCGACGGGCTCCTACTACGCGGCAAACGACGGTGGCCTGGCCACGACGCGCATCTATGTGCAGGACAAATACATCCGCGCGGCGCACGGTGGCACGGGCTATGCCAAGGTCGGCGGCAACTACGGCGGCGGCATGCGCGCCAGTCAGGACGCGATGAAATATAACTGCAAGGATGTGCTGTGGCTCGACGCGGCGGAGCATAAGTATGTCGAGGAGATCGGCACGTCGAACGCCTTCTTCCGCATCGCGGACGAAGTTATCACCGCGCCGCTCGATTCCGGCACGATCCTGCCCGGCATCACGCGCGATTCTGTCATCCAGCTGCTGAAAAAGTGGGGCGTGAAGGTCTCGGAGCGGAAGCTCTCGATCGACGAGGTCATTGCCGCATCGAAGGACGGCAGCCTGCAGGAGATCTTCGCCAGCGGCACCGCAGCGGTCATCTCGCCGATCGGCTGGCTAAATGTGATGGGCACGGATGTTCAGGTCGCGGATGGGACGGTCGGTCCTGTGGCGCAGAAGCTCTATGATACGCTCTACGGCATGCAAACCGGGACGGTTGCCGATGATATGGGCTGGACGTATCGGCTCCTGTAAGCGCTTTTCTTGACAAGTCCTGCAGAACACGTTACAATATCCCCAAGGAATTCAGACGAAAGGACGGTGCGCAGCATGAATATCGGTATGGTTATGATGATGTGCAAGACCGTCTTTGGTTTGTTCTGAGAGCTGCTCGAACAAATTTCCAAAGGCGGTCATGGGTGCGTTGTCCATGACCGCCTTTCTTTGTCTGACTGTGAAAAAATGAGGAGGAACCCCGATACCGATCAAAATACCGAACGGATTGCCGGCGAAAACATCTCCGTGAAGGAGGAGACGCGCACCGTGACACAGGACATCCGACCGCTGCAGATTCTGGTTTTGAACCCTGATGCCGATGAAGATTGAAACGAAGACATACGTCTATTCCACGTTTCACATCTGCTGGGGCGCATAGGCGGGACTCTATTATCATGATGGTATTCACAAGCACGACCTGCAGGAAAAGCTCTTCGGCGTGTTCCCGCACATGGTGGCACGTCGGAGTTCGATGTTCATGCGCGGCTTTGACGACACGTTCATGGTGCCGCATTCACGGCACACCACGATCCGCCGCGAGGAAGTGTAGGCGTGCGGCGAACTGAAAATTCTAGCATCCTCGCCAAAGGCAGGCATCTACGCGCTCTCAACCGAGGGCGGACGGCAGATCTTTAAAACCGCCCGCCAGATACATCTCGATGAGCGCCTCCTCCACGCTGCTTTCTCGGCGACGATACCGCTCAATGATGGCAGTCTCGAAAGGTACGCCCTTGAACCGGGGTATGTGT
>OHVO01000819.1_pt1 | contig 12049 bp, 9 predicted proteins | sample 1579371 | NCBI WGS metagenome assembly OHVO01 (sample SAMEA3882557, study PRJEB24775) | human gut metagenome | biome: human-associated habitat; feature: intestine environment; material: feces | place: Netherlands | collected 2009/2010 | reverse complement strand
AATGATTCTGAAATCTCGCCCAACTTACGCTGTTCCCAAGTATCAGTGAAATCCTTGAATCTTATTGCTGGAACGTTCGATTTTTTCGTCATTTTACACACCTCCCAGCAGTTTTTTCAGTTCTGCCAGACCTTGCATATCAAAATCGTTGCCGACTAAATCGTCAATCATTGTACAAAGTGATTTTTCGGTCTCTTTGATTTCTTCGTCAACCTCTTCAAAAGTGGTTTCATATTTCTTGGAAAGCACCTCAAGCTTTGAAATCAACTCGTTTACAATATTAACGGGTAGCTTAAAAAGCTCGGTCACAACAGGGGTGATCCATTTTGCTTTCAGGAATTCTCTGATCTGCTCGTCGGTCAGCTGTTCGATCGCCGCCTTTGTTTTTATAATCAAAGCCGCATTGTCTTCCTTGATTTGCTTTTTCAAAGTCTTTTCCTCTTTGGCAAGATCGGTATATTTCTTGAGTACAGCAATGATCTCGTCTTCAACATCTCTCACCTTTATTGACTTTTTAACCTCCGCCGCAACAAAAGCAGTTTTGTCATCATTTACGAAAGCCCTTGACTTGTCCTCTTCGCTAAGTCCGTCAAGCAGTTTCTCATATTCGGATGCAATTTTGGAGAGCCTTGTTTCATATTCATTCAGCTTTGAAAGTTCATCGAAAAAATACGCAGACTGAACAAGACCGAACGGAATAACGTGTCCTATCCAGCCTTCCTGAACTTCGATTTCTTTATTGTCTTTCCTCTTGATAACCATATTGGGATCGACCTGTCTTGCAGCACCAAATCCCTCTGTCTGAATGATTTCAAGGTCAATTGCGATTCTGCTCCACTCGTTATCAAGTATCTGGTAAGCCTCATAAACGTCCACTAGAGGAATGTCAGCAAGTCTTGCAAAAATATTGTCAGAAAGAGTGCTTTCTTCCTTAGATGTGTTAATTGCGGTCTGGTCACAGCCGATCAGTTCATCATAAAGATAAGTATCAAGATCTGCAAAAGCTGTTTCAAACAAGCTTGCAAAGCCGGTTACATCGGAATGTTCGTGTACAGCCTTTTTTATGTCCTCTACAGAAAAGTGGACATACTCCGCACCGTTATCACCAAACAGCGCACTTCTCAGGTTCGGAAAAGCATTCCAATAAGTCGAAAGTCCATCAAGCTCTTTGGCAGGAATTCCACCGAACATAGACGCATAAATATCCCAGCTTTCAGCATTCTCGGAAGAATCCACATAACGTGGGATGTTCAGGTTATAATCATTTTTTCTGATTTCTTCACGGCTGACAGTCCTTGAAAACTTGTCCACATTCTTGCGTGCACTTACGGTATCAACAATACGCTTAATATCAGATGAACGCAGTTTGTTGTTCTTTCCAATCTTTTCAAAGCCTTTTGATGCGTCAATAATCAGAACGTCGTTGCAGTCGCCACGCTGTTGCTTCAGAACCATAATGATTGTCGGTATACCCGTTCCAAAGAATATATTTGCAGGGAGTCCGATAATTGTGTCGATCTGGTTCTTCTCGATAAGGTTCTTACGGATTTCACCTTACTCACCGCCACGGAACAGAACGCCATGTGGCAGAACAATTGTCATAATTCCATCGGGTTTGATATGATACAAATCATGCAGTAAAAACGCATAGTCCGCCTTGCTCTTTGGTGCAAGACCGTATTCACTATATCTAGGATCGGAGTCCTTTCCTTCGGGATTCCACGGCTGAGAGTATGGCGGATTTGAAACAACGGCGTCAACACGCAGTACAGGCGGATAGCTGTCCAAATCAATCGGCCAGTCATCTTCAAGGGTGTCCGCATTTCTTGTAAAGATGTTTGCCGGTGTAATTCCGCGCATTACGAGATTCATTCTTGTCAAGTTGTATGTATTCTCTTTCAACTCCTGCGCATAATACTGAACCTGCTCGCTATCCATATATTTTGCGGCACTGCGTCCAATATTTATAAGGAGTGAGCCTGAACCGGAGGTTGGGTCATATATAGCAATATTTTCCTTGCTTTTAAGGTGATTTGCAACGATTTCGGACATAAGCAGCGACACCTCGTGCGGAGTATAGAATTCGCCTGCCTTTTTTCCTGCGTTCGCTGCAAAATTGGAAATCAGATACTCATAGATGAAACCAAGCACGTCATATCCCTGTCTTTCATCCATCGGGATATCCTTTATCAGTCCAAGCAAGTCACTGATTGCCTTTGTTCTTGCACCGCTTGTCTCACCTAGTTTAGAAAGTCCGGTCTGCAAAGTATCAAAAATCTTGTCAAAAACTTTTCTGTGAGTGCTGTCAATCAGACGGTCAAACGCCGATAATGCATCTGTAATGTTGGAAACATCGAAATCTTTGCCTTTTTTCAGCCAAGTTGAAAAAAGATTTTCATATGAAATAAAATAGCTTATATTCTTCTTGCACTGTTCGACAATGTCGGTATCTTCCTCAACGAGTTCGGACAGATCTGCATCTTCCCAGTCATTCTTTTTCAGATACTCAACTTCCTTATCGGAAAGAAATTTATAAAAAATAAAGCCAAGAATATAGTCCTTGTACTCATTCGCCTCAATTTTGGAGCGCATTTTATTTGCTTACTCCCATATTTTGTTTGCAAGTTGCTGTTTATTCATAGTTTCCTCCTAAATATATATTTTTAAGTGTTTTTATAGCCGTGCTTATTAGCTGACGCTTGGGAACAGCGTAAGTTGGGCGAGATTTCAGAATCATTTGAATATGGTCTAAACGCTGCCGCCACTGAATATGACGGCAAGCATAAATATATACGAATTACAGACATAGATGATTCGACACATCTATTCTTGCAAGATGATCTCACATCACCCGACATAGACTTTTCAACCGCAGATGATTATTTACTGCAAGAGGGCGATGTTCTATTTGCAAGAACCGGAGCGAGTGTAGGAAAAACCTATATTTATCGCCGTTCTGACGGTGATTTGTATTTTGCAGGCTTCCTTATCCGAGCAAAAATCAAAAGCGATTATGATGCGGATTTTGTGTTTCAGAATACTTTGACAGACAGTTATGATAGCTATATTCGTATCACTTCTCAGCGTTCCGGACAGCCTGGTGTCAATGCTCAGGAGTATGCTAATTTTGCATTATCTGTTCCAAGTCTTGCTGAACAGAAGAAAATCGGAGCTTATTTCTCTCATCTCGACTCCCTTATCACCCTTCATCAGCGTAAGCTTGAAAAAGTCATTTTTGCATTCATTTCATTGTAGCATACTTTTCATATTTTTTCAATATATGTTTACATTTTTTAACGCAAATGTAACACACACCTGCCTTTAACAGTGGCTAAAACGCCAGTTGAACAGTAAAATGATTCTAATTTATCACTTCTCCCCAAATCCACCACTCAATTTTCATCACATCTGCCACTACCATTCCACGAATAATTGTGATATACCGTACTTCCAAACCAATCACGGAGGTATCAAAAATGAACTATATAAAAGACCTTTACTACGGCAATTTAGGCTTTTCGACGCAAAAATTCGGGACAATTCGCAGTATGCCAAGCTGATGAAAACCGAGGCTGATCTGTATGACCAGATAATCAAAATTCTCGGAGATGAAAACGGTGAACTGCTCAAAAAGATATGTGACACCCAGTTTTAGCTTAACGATGTAATGTCCGTGGATAACTACTCAGCCGGATTCCGTGACGGCGAAAAGCTGATGATTGACGTGCTCCTCGGCAAGAATGAAAATCTGAGTAAGGTGTAGCTCTCCGTCAAAATCTGCCGTACAAAGCTTACATTCTCGCAAGTGCCGTAAAACCCGCACTTTATGAGTAATACCACGCCTCAAAAAAAGCATACAATAGCGTACAAGCGTACTACAGCCACTCCGTTGTAATATGCTTGTTTGTTTTGTGTTATGCAAATGTAATGCGAGCCGAAACCTCGCAAAACGCTGAGAATACTGGGCAAATAGCTCTTTGTAATGCGGTAATACGGAGCAAAAATGGAGTACGCATACTACCTGAATTCCCATTCTGGAAACTCGATAGAACATAGGTCAGTCAATATACTCTTTCAACTTTTTCAGAGCCGACTTAACGCCCTTTTCCACCGTGCCGGCGTTAACGCAGAACTCCTCCCCAATTTGTTCAAAGGTCTGCGGAGCGCACCCGATGCCAAAATACATTCGGATATATTCCGCTTGCCGATGACTTAGAATGTCGTCCAGACTGTCCGCCAACAGCATGGCAAAAGCCTGATTTTCCTGCTCCAGCATTAGATCTTCGGGATTCAGACAATCGGACCTAAGCTTATCTTCAAGCTTGTCATCCTGCATACCCTCACCACTTTCAAGCATTGATTGGTACTCATCAATGCTTGTTTTCTCTTTTGTGCTTAAAATCAGCAACTCCTCGGATTTGTCCGCTGATATTTTGAGTATTTGACTTACGATTTCAATAAGTTCGGATGTGTTGCTTTCGGCATTGGCTGAAACGATTTTCCTCACCTTTCCTATCTGCTTGTTCAAATAAGGCGAAATACTCACCGTATCGAGAATAAAGCGGAGTTCTTCGAGCATTTTCAACTTAACACCCTTACAGGCATATGTCCAAAAAGGCACACCGCTGTTCTCGTCAAAGGTCTTCGACTGCTCAATCAGTGAAATGTAGCCGACCTTCTGCAAGTCCTCAAAAGCCTCAAATGCAAGATTGTATGATTTTGCAAGAGAATGTGCAAGTGCGTATACGTTGCGGTAATTATCCTGAATCAGCTGTTCATTTGTGTTCTTGGTCATTGTTCTTCCCCGATATTTAATGTCTTGTAAAGCGTGTGCTTTTCAAAAAGCTCTTCGAGCGTTTTGTACGTTATCAGATTTCCATTCTCGTCACTTTTGCCCCGAATTGCCTTGTCACGCATGGTTTCAAGGTAGTGCAGAATTTTGTCGTAATCCGCATCCGAAATACTTCCTCGGAATTTCTGCTGATAATATTTGTTCCTCGCCTTGTGGTAGGTCTGGATAATCGGATTGTTCTCAGCCTTTTCCTTGTGCTTGTTTTTCGCGCCAGTCTGACGGCAGGTTCTGTTGGGATTTTCGGGAGACTTTTCATTGCAGTAAAACGTCTTGTAGCTGTCAGTCGCAAGGAAAAAACGTCCGCAGTGGTGACAGCGAAAAGGCGCTCTGCCGTGCTGCATTCCTCTGAAAAAATCGTATTGAATAACGCTTTGCGCATTATGAAATTCGCAGGTATCAACCACCCATGTCTTGTCTTTATCATCGGGATCAATCATTCCCGAAACGCCGATATTTACGTCCATGGTTTCACGAACTCTTGCCTTTTCATAGTACGGCACGCTCGCCATCAGCTCACTCGAAAGTGTGGAATATTCGTTAAACGCACCCCACGCAATCGCATAGTTGCTTTCGTCACGTTTCTTAAGCCGTGTAAAATATTCATCTGACATTTCGGCTATGCAGCAGGCGATTATGTAAAGCCCAATCCCGTACCCCGAAAACAACTTTTTGTACCTCTCATACTCCGCAAACTCCTCCGACGTCATATCATACAGCCTGCCGTAGAAAGCCTTGCTCTTCATTATTTCGGCACGCTGTTTTTCTTTTTTCAGGTCAATATTCACATAGCAGTACGGTGGTAAAGTCACCGCAATTTGTTCGATTTCGATTATGCGGTCAACAAATTCCGTCATAGTCTGCTCGTTTTTCATCGCCATATTATTATCTGCAAACCCCGCAAAAGAGACGGTTAAGTCATAAATCTTTTTCATATCCTCAGCTTTCATATTCAGCAGAGCCGTTGTGATTTCGCCAACCTTCAAAGCTATTTTTGTTGTGAAAATTCTATTCTTGTGAATAAGAAAATAGAAATTAAAAAAGCTGTCGTCGGGCATATCGTAATTCGGATTGTTTGAAATTGCATTGTTCATGTCAAGTACCCCTCAAAAGTGTATCTATAGGTCAGCTCTAAAATCCTATGCCGCAGATGTGCGGTGGAGGTTTTTAGCGGTGACCTGTATTTATTATATCACACTTTTTCAGATTTGTGGTAACTTTTATTGTACAATTGATATAAGCATTTGAAACCATGTAGTGAATGGATTTTTTGCCTGTAATGCGATTTGATAAATTAGAAAAAATTCGCCTAATTAATATACAGAGCGAATGATTGACGGAATCTTGAAAATTGAATAATCGGTAACCGAATACGTTATTTCTGACGGAGGGGTGATGAACTGTTCCAGCTGCTGAAGATGTACGCCATGACTTTTGTATTTCAAAACGAGCGACAAATACAATCTTCAACCTGCATCTAGCAACTGCAGTTGGCGATGAAAATCAGAAACGGATACTTACGTTTCAGCTTGCTGACATTGCACGTTCTCGAGCGTGATACCAACCGTCGCAAGCAATAGGAACGCTGCTCTATGAGCCTGATAAGCTGTCGGGCGTTCGGCTAATGTTTGAAAGCGCAGGACACACCACAACAACTACATAAATTAAAAAAGGAGTGATGCCAATGTCAGAAATCATGACAGAAGGAAAAAAAGCAAAACTGATTGATGAAACAGTCTACAATTATCCCTACGTTGTTAAAAGCAATTGCCTTTATGAAATGGTTCAGGTGAAAGATCAGGTCGTTCCAATGAAACTTGCAGACTTTGTTCCCACACTTATTTCGGAAATCACCAGAGATGACGGCACAGAGCAAAAGAAAATGTTCAAGGTCGGTGCGGTTCACAAGTCGGGAATTAAACTGTCGGAGCAGATTGTTTCCGCAGACGAAATGCAAAACATGAAATGGCTCTTAAACCGCTGGGGTGCATTGGGTGCTGCACAGCCTAAGCAAAACGTGCTAAGTAAAATCTGCCACGCAATTATGTTAACGAAAGGTGAGGTGAAATTTGAAACTATGTATCTCCAAACTGGTTGGAAGAAGATAAACGGTGAGTATGTGTTCCTGATGCCGACGCAGAACAGTCCGTTTACCGTTGAACTGCAGGGCAAGCTGAAAAACTATTCTTTCACTGAAAAGGGTTCGCAGGAGGACTTGATTTACTTGTCTGCAATGCTTGAAAACAGTTTTGCACCGCAGTGTGTTATGCTACCGCTGCTGGCGGTAACGTTTCTGTGTCCGCTCAATCACTTTCTGAAAAGTGCAGGCTGTGAGCCAAAGTTTGTGACTGCGCTGATTGGTAAGACGGGTAGTCGTAAATCCACACTTGCAGCGCTGTTCCTTTCGTTCTTCGGAAAGTTTTCAGCAAGCGACCTACCGATGTCATTCCACGACACAGCGAATAGCATTTTGAGCAACATATACTATTTAAAAGACGTGTTGACTTGCATTGACGATTTTCATCCGAGCGGAATGTTTCACGAGCAGGAGATGAAAAGCATTGCGCAGAATATTTCGCGATACTACGGTGATAGAATTGGTCGTGCACGACTAAATTCAAAAGCGGAGTTACAATCTTCAAAACCGCCTACAGGCAATGCAATTATCACAGCGGAGTACACTCCTGAAATTTCCGTGTCGGGTTCGGCGAGATACTTCAATATTGAACTTAATGAAAACGATGTTCAGCTTGATGATCTGTCAGAATATCAGCAGTTAGCAAATGACGGAGTGCTGTGTGGGATTATGCAAAGCTACATTGAGTGGATTAAAAATGTGTATCTTGATGATGAAAGTGCTTTTGTAAAAACACTCGAAGATGTGTTTTTGAAATACCGCAAGTTTTATCTGGACAGGCTGTGTGCAAACAGAATTAAGTTTCACAACCGCACACCCGACATGCTTGCACACTTGAAAATCGGGTTTGCATTTCTGCTTGTGTTTCTTAAATCGAAAAATCAAATCAACAAGTCGGAGCTTGATAAATTTGAAAAGGTGTTCGACGAGATCGTTTTGAAAGCTGTGTCTGCAAACGCAGAAATCATCGAGCTTGAAAATCCGACAACTAAGTTTTGTGAGAAGCTGAAAAGTCTGCTGGACAGCGGCAGGTGCTATGTAGAAACAAAAGGGCTTGACTCCACGCCCCGTCAGAGAAACTGCATCGGCTTGCAGGACGATGAGCACTACTACCTGTTCGCAGACACAACACACTCCGAGGTGCGAAAGCTGTGCGCCGAGCAGGGCGAGCATTTTTCTATTAGCAAAAATGAGCTACTCCGTCAGCTTCGTAAAGAGGGCTTGCTGCTGTCAAGGACAAGCCGCAACACGGTCTCGGTCAGGGATAACTCCAACACAGTAGTGAATGTGGCGATGCTGAATAAGCTAAAGATGGAAGAACGGCTATCGGGCGATTTGTACCGCCCCACAGCCGAGGTCGGATAGTTTAACCAACGAGCCAACAAAACACCGCTGTGAGTGATTTGTCGGCGTTTGTGAGCGAGGTACAGCAAGATATTTTTTGCAGAAGGAAGATGAGAAAAATGGAGTAAAATCGGCTGTCGGCATATTGCACGGACCGGGTAAATTCCAAGCGGTTATGACGTAGAGGAATAAGATTGCAGGTTAAAGCGGCGGGGTCGCCGCATTCACAGCGGACGGCAAAGCCGACCGCAATTGCGAGCTTTTGGGCAAGGTCTTGTGCAGTATTTTAGGGGGTTGTGGTTTTGGGGTGTGTTACCATAAGAGGGCAACGCTGCGAAATCACGACCGAAATATCAGCGAAAGAACAAAGTCGAACAGTATTAAGGAGGCGTTTCCATGGCGAACAAAGAAAAACAAGCGGTGTGGCTCTACCCGGAAGTAAAAGAACTGCTGACCACTCATATGGCGGCAGCAAATGCAAAGTCGCAGAGCGATTTTATTGAAAAAGCGATAAGGTTTTATGCAGGATATCTTGATTGTAATTCGGAGAATATGACAGAGTATCTCGGTGAAACGGTATCAGCTGTCATTGACGGGATCGTAAAAGGCAGTGAGCAGCGTATCAGCAGAGCATTGTTCAAGCTGGCGGTGCAGTCTGCAATACAGTCGCACATACTTGCGGCGGTGACAGATGTCGATGAAACCGATGTCGGTAAGCTGTACGGAATGTGTACTGAAGATGTGCGCAGGACAAACGGCATTATTGATTTCAGAAATGCCTACAAATATCAGAAGGAGGATTGACCTTGGATAAAATCAGAACAGGGATTTATGTGTCCGGTGATGTGCTTGCAGAGTGTGATGATTATTGTACAAAGCAGGACATCAGCCGCTCGGAACTGATAGAGCAGGCACTGAAATTGTTTCTTGCGACAAGAACTATCTATACCAAGAGTAATGTTCTTGTGCCGGAGCTTGCGGAGTGCATTGCTCAGGCAAGCGATGAAGGCATAACAAAAATATCAAAAGGCTTGTTCAGATATGCAGTCGAGGTTGAAATGCTGATAGCTATTCTCGCAGGCGTCTTTGAGGTTAGCAAGAACGAGTTGAAGGACATCAGGCGCGAGGCGGTCAACAATGTCAGACGCACAAGAGGGAAAATCAATCTTGATGATCTGATAACAAGAAACTTTGATGAGGGTATAGCCGATGATGAATAATCTGAACAAGCATCGATAGAGTAACGGAACGTGACGAGGTCTCCGATGAGTGGACGAATCCTTACCTCATATTAAGTTGTGTAACAAAACGTTGCTGTATGTCAGCTTTACTGACATGAGAACACGTAATATATTTCCGACATACCAAGGGTACAACATTTCACTGTACCCTTGAAAACACTATGAAAGGACAGCTGTAAAAATGAACATCACACATACCATAAGCAGAATTACCAAAACAACAAGGAGAGCGATAATACAATGGCAGAAAACAAAAACGAAACAAAGATCACCATGCTTACGATCAAGGAGGCGGCTGCTCTTGTAAACGGCATGACCGAGTACAGAGTACGTCAGATGTGCATCAACGATCAAATTCCGCACATAATGGCCGGCAGAAAGTATCTCATTAACAAAGATATTTTTCTGAACTATCTCCGTGGAAAAACATCGTAAGAAATTAGCTCATAGGAAAGATACAAGTATACGGCGGCGCATTTCTCTGGACTTTTCCACCGAGATGTGGTAAAATGTTGTCGGTAGAAATGCGCCATGGTTTTGAAACGGAGGTTTTAATATATATGGCGACTATTAGAAAGCGTCCCAATGGGACTTACGAAATAAAGGTATCATGCGGCTACGGCGTAGACGGTAAGCAGCGCAACCAGTACAAGAGCTACAAACCTGAGCCTGGTATGACACCTCGGCAGATCGAAAAGGAGGTGCAGCGTCAAGCAATACTTTTCGAGGAGGACTGCAAGCGAGGACAGATAACTGCGGCAGTCAAGTTTGAGACATTTGCCGAACAGTGGTTTGAAGAATATGCAAAGGTCAATCTGCGTTCCACATCATATTCGAGAATGAAACAACTCACCAAACGCATATACCCAGCACTTGGTCATAAAAGACTTGACAAAATAACGAGTCGAGATATTCAGAAATTTGTGACTGACTTGCTTATCAACGGCAAGAACATGAACAACGGAAAGCCGCTGTCACGCAAAACAGCGGTGCATCATCTCAGCCTTATCAGCGATGTGTTCAGCTACGCTATCCGTATGGGAATGCTGACTGACAATCCTTGCAGACGGGTGGTTGTTCCAAAATCTGAGCAAGAGGAAAAGCAGATATATACGCTGGACGAGGTAAAAACACTCTACGAACATTTAAAGGACGAGCCTATGAAATACCAAGTGTATCTGCTGCTTGCGATATACAGCGGCTTCAGGCGAAGCGAAATGCTGGGATTGGAATGGAAAGACATCGACTTTGAGAACAGCCTGATCCATGTCCGCAGAACATCTCAGTATACAAAAGAAAAAGGCATATACACCGATACCACTAAGACGCGAAAGTCCAAGCGTGTGTCAAAGTTTCCGCCGTCTATAATGAATCTGCTAAAGCAGTTCAGGACAGAGCAGGCCAAGGAAGCGAAACAGCTCGGTACAAAATGGGAGGGTCACGACAGGCTGTTCACCAAATGGAACGGCGCACCTATGAATCCGCAGACTCCCTTTGAGTGGCTTCAGGGTTACTGCGAGCGTATCGGAATACCGTTCCGAAATATTCACTCTCTACGTCACCTCCATGCCTCGCTACTGATTTTTGAGGGTGTGGACGTTGTAGCGGTGTCCGCAGATATGGGACATAGCGTTGTTGGAACGACCTTAAATTTATATTCCCATATGTTCCAAGAGGCGAGAGCACGCAACTGCGATGCGATAAGCAACGCTCTAAGCTTCACAAACGAGGTTAAAGTGAAAGAAGAAAAGCACTCCGAGGACAGCACAGAGGGCACCTACGAAGATGAGGACGAGCAGGAAGAAGAACAGTTCGGACAAGTTTTCGGGGCATAAAAATAACCGCAGGGCGCAAGCCTTGCGGGGTACATAGAACACAGCCAAGAGGTAGTCGAAAGCGGTTATTTTCAAAATAAGTGGCAGATAAGTGGTTGAGTGGATTTTAGGGAAAAATAAAAACTCAGAAACAACGCATTTACGCTGTTTCCGAGCATATGATTTGGTGACCCGTACGGGAATTGAACCCATGATTCCGCCGTGAAAGGGCGGTGTCTTAACCTCTTGACCACCGGGCCAAAATTGGTAGCGGCAGTTGGATTCGAACCAACGACACTCCGGGTATGAACCGAATGCTCTAGCCAACTGAGCTATGCCGCCATAATGTGAGCCCCGTCATTCGACAAGGCTTGATTATTATATTATATCGCAAGCGATTTGTCAACAGATTTTTTGCAAAGTCGGATAAGATTTTTAATTTTTTCTGAATTTTATTTCCCGCCCCGCCGGAAGTTCCGACGGGGCAGTAGGCTGTCATTCGAAAATTTCGTGCACTCCCGCCCCGACATCATGGGTTTCTTCGCCTATTATAACAGAAGCGGTGCTGCCTTCGGGAACGGTGAAAATATATCTTATTCCGCCGTTTTCACGCCTCCACTCGCTCTTTACCGTGCCGCGGCGGGTATCTATCGAGGCTCTGACA
>OHVO01000815.1_pt1 | contig 12094 bp, 5 predicted proteins | sample 1579371 | NCBI WGS metagenome assembly OHVO01 (sample SAMEA3882557, study PRJEB24775) | human gut metagenome | biome: human-associated habitat; feature: intestine environment; material: feces | place: Netherlands | collected 2009/2010 | reverse complement strand
CTGCGGTGATCTGACACGTAACCGGAGAATCATACTCCAGACGCAGACGAATCCGTGTTGTCTTCGGCGGCCGTTTGGGCAGCCCGTCCAGCTTCATGGTATAGCGGTTTCGTTTTCCGCTTTCCATGGAGCTTACAACAAATTCCAGCTCCTCCGTTCCGTCGAGGATCAGCTCACATTCTTTTTCTGCTTCATACCAGTTCACACCGGCTGCAATCAGCGCATAGTATGCCGGAGAACCATTGATCGTCATCTCCATGCCGATGTTGTAGCGCACGAGGTCATTTCCGAGGAAGAGATAGCCCTTTAAGCGGCGCTCCTCCACTTTTTCGCGCGCGGAAAAGCAGGCGCCCTGTGCAAACAGGTTCGTTCCGCCGAAGATTCTTCTCTGGTTTTTCTTTAACTGACGCAAAGAGTTGTCGGCCCAGGCAAGGTCGAACTCCTCGCTCACCAGAAATACGCTGGAATAAATTTCATTCCCCATCGCTTCTCCCATCAGATGGCAGAAATCGCGGTCGCGCTCCATCGGCTCGATCGAAAGTGCGGCTTTTGGCCCTCGTTTTACGGTCACAGTTGCCGGCTTCGTTTTACGGCTGATGGAAAGTTCAGAAAACGATGCCTCCTCATCTTTCAGGAAAAACAGACCGACTTTACGGCTCCAGAGCTCCGGCTTCTGGTTCAGCACATGGCAGTAAAAGCTCTCGTCATGCTCCTGCAGATAGGCTCTGCCGCGCGGAAGTCCGATTATCTTGTATGCTTCACGCACATTTTCCACAAATGGACGGGTCAGATGGCCCGTGGTGATCATCATCGCCTGGATCTGCTGGTCCGGACGCTCGATGCCGATCATCTTCAGTGCTTCGCGAAGGAACGTGCCAAGGACTTCTCCCGGCGTGTAATCCCGGTTTTCGATCTGGCAGATGCGGGATCCCATGCAGATCTCGTACAGATTGTCCAGCCAGATGCCGTTTTCCGCGTGAGCAGATTTTTCTGCATCCGGTCCTGTTTTCCACGTTTCCTCATTCCGTTTTTTGGCAATGGCGGTCGGAAATTCCACCGCCTCTTCTCCTTCTTTTACCGGGATGGAGACGGCCGTATGGGTTCCCCTGTCATAGCAGCAGAACTGGGAATATTTCTCTCCAAAATCAAATCCTAAAATCAAATTTTTCTGTTCCATGTCGTATCCTCCTGCTGCTTCTTTTCCTCCACAAGTGCAAAACAGTTCCGAACCAGAGCCTCCTGCTGCAGATACTTTCGGAATACTTCTTCTGCCTTTGCCGTATTGCCGAGGGTTCGCGCCGCAATCATCTGATTCAGCAGCTGGTACCGCGTCTTTCCTGCTTTTGGTTCGCCGGTCATGGAGACGGTTTTCACCTCTGTTTTTCCCTCACCCTGACGGTTCGTAAAGGTCAGGTAATACTCCATTTTCTCGCCGTAGAACAGCAGAAACTCTTTCACAAAAATGCCCTGATACATATTGCGCATCGGTTCGCTCTTCCATGTTTCTTCGGCGTTTGTCCGGTAATGAATCGTCACCTTTGCCTCCGCTCTCTGGCGCTCCTCGATGAACATGCGGTCGCCGATCTGGAAGCCTTCTGTCAGGTGCTCCGGCAGATCCTTGTAGAAGGCAAAGCGGAGTCCCTGTTTCGTAAACGCCAGAAGCAGGGTATGCGCCTCTTTTTCTTCCTCCTCAGAAAGCTGCGGCTTCGTGGAAAGATGTTTCAGCATCGCAAGACGGCAGATCTCGTCCAGCTCCCAGCCCTGTTTCCAGGCGCGGTCCAAGTAGTCAAACATCTGATCCGAAAGCGGTTTTCCGTCCATAAAATAGCCGATCGCAAGATACGTCAGGTATGCCAGAATGACATGCTCTTTTCCGCTCTGGCGGATGTAGCTCTCCAGCATTTCCTGCTCCCACTTCGGGTGGCTGCGCACAAAGACGGACCAGGTCAGAATGCGCTCCTCCAGCTTGTCGCTCTCCATCTGAAAGCCGCGGATTTTATCCCATAAACTGCACATATCCTCAATAGAACCGGTGAAATAATCTCTCAGATAGCACAATACAATTTCATCGTAAATGCCCTGTTTTACCACGTAGGATGCCAGATAGAGAAGCTCCTCGTCCTCTGTAAACTCTTTTTCCAGAATCATCGCATGCGCCAGACGGAAGAGACACGACACCGGGATCTTTTCGTAGCCGTACCGATCCGTCAGGGCAAAGGCGCGGCTGTAACAGCCGTAGCGTACCAGAAGCTCGATCGTAGAAATACGGTCCACCTTTGCGTAAGCGCTGTCCTCCAGCTCTGCAACAGCCGCCTCGGTCTCACGCTCATCCGGATGGGCAAGATAGTATTCCAGCAGTTTCTGACGCACTGTTTTCCGGTAAGCACTGGAAAATGCGCTCGTGCGCGCTGCCTGCTGATACCAGGCAAGATTTTCTGCAGTAAGCTGCATCTCCTCTTCCTGCTCCCCGCACAGGTGTAGCAGCAGACCCGGATTTTCAATGGCAAAACCGCCGCAGGCACGGGCAAGCTCTTCATCCGTAAACAATGGCTCTACGCGGCAGGTTTCTGTCACCGCATATCTTCTGCGCTGCTCATCTTCGAGAAGAATCCGCGCTTTTTTGCCGTACAGACGGATATAAGCACCCTGTTCCGTCATCGGATAAGACGTTTCGCCCGCCATCGCCGGATGGCAGACGATCACACGCGTGATTTTCGGATTTTCACACGTTACATGATGGGTAAACAGCACATTTGCGATCGCTTTTGCGCTGTCGGGATCTTCCGGTTTTTTCAGAAAAGTCCGGTACAGTGCGGCGTATTCGCGGTTCATGCGGCCTTTCTGGATCTGTCTTGCCGTGAAAACCTCCATCGCCGGGCGGTAGCTCTGGAATGTATGGCGGTCTTTTTCGCGGTTTTTGATCACGTTGGCGTAGATCAGCGCTTTCTTCTGGCCTGCCATTGTGTTGCTGTAGGAGAAATACATCCGGATGACCTGCGGAAGGACCTCGTCGAACGACGCATCCATCGTTTCGATATAGTACTCGTACAGGCGCGTGATGCGGATGTTCCGCTCCACGGCTTTTGCATACCACGGGAAATATTCCTTCCGCACCGGGCGGCCCTTCATCACCAGTTTGCAGATGGCTTCGAGCACTTCATCGGATGGAAAACGCTCATAGCCCGCAGTCAGAATCTGATAGACATTCTCATCGAACGTTTTCATCGTCTCTGTAAGATAAGCGGCCCGTTTTAACAGTTCCCCGCTTAAAATGCCTTCTTTCTGCGCAAATTTCAGCACCTGAACGGTGAACGGCGAAATCCGGCGGAGCTGTCCCTCCTGGCGGAGATAGAGCTGTGCCGCATCCAGATACAGAAGCGGACTCTTGCACCCGCACTCATAGCAAAGTTCCATCGCGTAGAGCTGACGGGTCAGCGACTGCTGCCAGGAATCGTCGGCATCAATGGCAAGCTTTAGCAGAAAATAGCTTGCACTCTCCTGCCGCATCAGTGTTCCAAGGCGTGATACCAACCCGGTATGGCCCACTTCCATTTTCAGCTTCCATGCCAGATGCAGGTACGCTCCTTTTTTCTCCGCGGTGTCCAGCAGTTCCTGATGCTCTTTTACGTAAGAAAGCGTTTCTCTTGCTTTTCCGGTTTCCTCATGGCTCTCGTACAGCCATGCTTTTCCCAGCGTCACCCACGCCATGTCTCCGCCGGCTTTTTCGAACTGCTCGATGGCCTCCCAGGTATCCTGATACCAGGTACGGTAGTCGCGTTTATGGACTGCCAGATCGAGATAGCCGCGCGCGATGGCAGTTATCTGACGGTCGCGCTCCGTATTTTTCCTGCTGGTCACATGCTTTTCGCTGTTTGTCACTTCCAGTTCAAAGCGAAGCTCCTGTTTTCCCTGACGCACCGTAATTCTGCCGTAATGGCGGCCGTTTCCGATTTTCTCCTGATGGATAATGTATTCCACACCGTAGACGCTTCCGATGAAATCTTCTGAAGTGACGACTTTCTTTTCCACTTCCAGAAAGTCTCCCTGCGCCTCGATTTCCATGCGGACGTAGCCCCAGGTATTTTTATACAGATACAGTGTTTCCTTGCGCGGCTGGTCCACGGTAAGCACAGTTTTCTCCGGCTGTTCCGCCGAAAGCATCACCGGCTCTTTCTGACCGAGGGCAACCAGAAATTCCTCCAGATGCTGAAATGTCACCGGCTTGTGGGACAGTCCCTGATAAAGTGCCATCTGCTCCGGTGCCTCTTTCTGAAGAAGACGTGCAAACTCTTTTTTTACAAAGAAGCGGTACGCTGCGCCGAAATCATGGCTTGCCAGATGCACAAAATCTGCCAGGGAATGAATCTCCTGTCCGGAAATGTTCATTGTCTTTCCCGCAATCGAGACGTGTACCCGCACGCAGCGTTCCTCCAGATTGCTGCTGACGGTGATGTTTCCACAGATTTCATCGCCTGCTTTTAATCCGCTGGTATCCACGCCGTACTCAATCGTACTCGCCGTTCCCTGGAACTGATTTTTCGCCAGAACGATTCTCTGATGATCTGTGGTCACAATTCCTTTTACTCTTCTCCCGTCTTCCGCTCCGATATTCAGCTCTCCGCGGAAATTCTGCCCCTCGTCCAGCGTCAGGGCCACCTCCGTCTCGGACAGCAGCAGATGGGGAACCTCATATTCAAATCTGCCGTTCAGCAGTTGTTCCAATCTTCTTCTCAATGTTTTTCACCTTATTTTATCTAAATCGTTTTCGTTCTTTTCCACAACGTCTGATTATACCCCAAGACGCACGGGATTGCAACGGAAAGGGGACGCTCCTTTTAATAGTCGAACAGCGAAAACTGGTTGCTTTCGGGCAGATCTCCGAAGACACCTAGGTCCGCCATAAAGTCGATAATCGTCTTGCTGACCTTGGTGCGGTCGCGGAAATCATCTTTCGAGAGGAATTTTCCGTTTCGTGCCGCAAGGACAACGGCGTCGGCCGCCTTGTCGCCCAGACCCTCGATCGAGTCGAGCGCCGGCATCAGATGTTTGTCATCGTAGACCTGGAAGCGGTGCGCCTGTGCCTTATAGAGGTCCACCGGCACGAAATCGAAGCCGCGGGCGTACATTTCCTGGACAATCTTCATATCCTTGACGGTTGCCTGCTCCTTCTGAGTCAGCGTGTCTTTCCGTTTTTCGTAATCTTTCATATAATATTCCAGCCGGTCGCGTCCCATGCACATGAGCTCGTAGGAGAATGCGGACGCACGAATGGAGAAGTACGCCGCATAGTACGCCAGCGGATAGAAAATTTTATAGTAAGCGATGCGGTACGCCATCATGACGTACGCCGCCGCGTGGGCTTTCGGGAACATGTACTTGATCTTTTTACATGACCAGATGTACCAGTCCGGCACATCGTGGGCCTTCATCTCCTCTTCCCACTCCGGCTTTAATCCCTTTCCTTTTCGCACGCTCTCCATGATCGTAAAGGAAAGCTCACTTTCGAGTCCCTTGTCGATCAGGTAGATCATGATATCGTCCCGGGTACAGATGGCGGTGGAAATCGTTGCCTTGCCCTCCTCGATCAGGGTCTGCGCATTGCCGAGCCATACGTCGGTTCCGTGCGACAGACCCGAGATACGGATCAGATCTGAGAACGACTGCGGCTTCGTGTCCAGAAGCATCTGGATAACGAAATCGGTACCGAACTCCGGCACGCCAAGACATCCAAGCGGGCAGCCTCCGATGTCCTCCGGCTTGATGCCGAGCGCCTCGGTGCTCTTGAACAGCGACATGACCTCCGGGTTATCGAGCGGAATCGTCTGCGCATCAAGGTGCGTGATATCCTCGAGCATACGGATCATGGTCGGATCATCGTGTCCGAGAATGTCGAGCTTTAAGAGGTTGGCATCAATGGAGTGGTAATCGAAATGGGTCGTAATAATGTCGGTTGTCATATCGTTCGCCGGATGCTGCACCGGGGTGAAGGAGTTGATATCCTCACCGAACGGCAGAACGATGATACCGCCCGGGTGCTGGCCGGTGGTACGGCGGATGCCGGTGCATCCTTCCACGATACGGTCGATCTCGCAGTTCCGTTTGTGCTGGCCGCGCTCTTCGTAATAGTTCTTCACGTAACCGAACGCTGTTTTATCCGCCAGCGTACCGATGGTTCCCGCACGGAACGTCTGACCGGCGCCGAAAATAACCTCTGTGTATTTGTGCGCCTTACTCTGGTAATCACCGGAGAAGTTCAGGTCGATATCCGGCTCTTTGTTTCCCTTGAATCCAAGGAACGTCTCGAACGGAATGTCAAATCCGGCTTTTTTCAGCGGCTTGCCGCAGTTCGGGCAGACGGCGTCCGGCATATCGCATCCGGCACGGCCGACGTACTCTTTGACGCGCGGCGAATCGAACTCGCTGTAATGGCACGACTCGCAGTAGTAATGCGGGCTCAACGGGTTTACCTCCGTGATTCCCGCCATCGTCGCAACGAACGAGGAACCGACGGAACCACGCGATCCTACGAGGTAGCCGTCCTCGTTCGACTTCCACACCAGTTTCTGTGCGATGATGTACATAACGGCATATCCGTTGGAAATAATGGAGTTCAGCTCCCGCTCGAGGCGCGCGGAAACGATCTCCGGAAGCTCCTCGCCGTAGATTTCATGCGCGCGGTCGTAACAGATTCTCCGCAGTGTCTTGTCGGAATCCTCGATGACCGGCGGGAATTTTCCGGCACGGATCGGGGAGATTTTGCGCGGATTGGTGATGACGACCTCCTCCGCTTTCTCACTTCCGAGATACGAAAACTCTTCAAGCATCTCCTCGGTGGTGCGCAGGAACAGCGGTGCCTGCTCATCAGCGTCGTCAAAACCTTTTCCGGTCATGATGATGCGGCGGTAGATCTCGTCCTGCGGATCCATGAAGTGGACGTCGCACGTTGCCACAACAGGCTTATGGAACTGCTCGCCAAGTTTGACGATGCGCCTGTTGATCTCCTTTAAATCCTCCTCGCTCTCTACGGCAGAAACGTCCTCTTTTTTGATCATGAACGCGTTGTTGCCGATCGGCTGGATTTCCAGATAATCGTAGAAGTCCACGAGACGCGCAATCGCCGCATCCGGTTCACCGCGCAGGATTGCCTGGTAGAGTTCGCCCGCCTCGCAGGCAGATCCGATCATCAGACCGTCCTGGTATTTCAGGTAGACGCTCTTTGGCAGCTTCGGCCGGCGGTTGTAGTATTTCAGGTGGGATTCCGACACGAGGCGGTACAGATTGACACGTCCCGTCTCGTTCTTTGCCAGAATGATCGCATGGTACGATGGAAGCTTGCGCACAGCCTCCTCCGATACTTTCCCCTGCGCATTCAGGTCATCCAGAGTCAGAATATTGCGCTCCTCCAGCATTTTTACGAATTTCACGAAAATTTCCGCCGTACAGCCGGCATCGTCCACCGCACGGTGATGGTTTTCCAACGATACGCCGACCGCCTTCGCAACGGTATCCAGCTTGAAACGGTTCAGGCCCGGCAGCAGGAAACGCGCCATGGCGACGGTGTCCGCCGTTGTAAATTCCCGCTCGATCCCCTGCAGGACGCAGTTGTGCTCGATAAAGCTCATATCGAACGAAGCATTGTGGGCAACCATAACGGCTCCCTCACTGAACTCCAGGAATTTCGGCAGCACCGTTTCGATGTCCGGCGCGTCAAGAACCATGTTGTCGTTGATGCCGGTCAGGTTCTCAATCCGGAACGGGATCGGGACTTTCGGGTTAACGAAGGTGGAAAACTTATCGACAATCGCTCCGTTTTCCACACGGACGGCACCGATCTCAATGATTTTGTTGACAACCGGGGAAAATCCCGTCGTCTCGATATCGAAAACAACGTAGCTTCCGTGGATGTCCTGTCCTTTGCTGTTGACAACGATATCTTTCAAGTCGTCGACGAGATAAGCCTCCATGCCGTAGATGACCTTGAACGGAGCCGAAACTTTTTTCAGCTCATCTTTTGTCGCATCCGGGTGCTCTGCCTGGTATTTTTTCCGGTAAGCGCCGTCGATCGCCTCGATCGCATGGTTTGCCTCCGGGAAGGACTGCACCACGCCGTGATCGGTGATCGCGATCGCCGGATGGCCCCACTCATAGGCACGCTGTACCAGACGGGCAGCATCGGTGACACCGTCCATATCGCTCATCTTTGTATGGCAGTGCAGCTCCACACGCTTCACCGGACTCGTATCCTGACGGCCGGTACGGAAATCGGTGATCTTCTTGATGCCCCAGACAGACATAACCGTCAGATCGTGGTCGAACGCATCAACCGTCGTTTTTCCTTTTACTTTAATGAACGCGCCTTTTTTGATCGCATCCTTTAATTCCGGCACTTCCGCGTTCTGGACGAAAATCTTGACGCCGATGGTATCCGTAAAGTCGGTGATCGTGAACATGAAAATCGTACGCTCATTCCGGATCTCGCGCATATCCACACTCTGGACTCTTCCTCGGATGACAACATCACCGATCTCATCGCCGATTTTCAGAATCTCCACGCTCTCATCCTCGAAATCTCTTCCGTACAGCACATCCGGATTGGAGGATTTGCGCGGCTGATTGTCCGCATTCCGGCCGAAACTGCCCTTGCCTTTTTTGAAGGAACCGCGTCCGCCGCCGGAAAAACCTTTTCCCCTTCCGCCGTCTGCTGCTTTTTCTTTTTTCGCCTCGCCGTCCTTGGCTGCTGCGGCTGCTTTTGGCTGTTCGCCTGCTGCTTCCGCCTGCTCTTCCATCCGGTTCTGCTCTTTTTCGCCGAGCATCTCACCGTAATGGGTATGCGCCAGAACGTGGCGCACTTCCTCCCGGATGCGGAGCTCGGAATTTCTCATGGCGCGGCTCTCGCCCTCCGGCTTTCTCATCTCGGTTTCCACGATCAGGTCGAAGCCGCACCGCTCACAGAAGATTTTCTCGAGAATATGGACCAGCTCCTCCTCGCGCTCCTTTGCCACAACGGAGTCCACGAGCACCAGGTGCATTTTGTTCGTCTCCGGGAAGGTAATCTCGGCAGTCGAAAACAGATGATTCAGAAAGACACTGTGGTTTTTCAGCTCGAGCAGGATACTCGGACGGTACACCTCCAGAAAGTTTTCCGGCGTATACTGGCGCGACAGATAGAACCGCTCAATAATCTTCACGCGCAGCGGCACGTTGGAAAAGAGCTGCTCCTCGATCTGGCGCTCCAGCTGATAAATATATTTTTTATGAATCCACTGATGGCTGACCACATAGATCCGCAGCAGATCTTTTTTCTTATTGATCGATACCCGCGAAACCTCCACGGTATCGAGAAGCTCTGCCATGCCCCCTTCGATTCTCAAATCCGGAAATACTTCCTGAAACTGTTTTTCCATTCCTATTCCTGCTTTCTTTTCTACTTGCCCCAGTGGTCCAGCTCGTCCTTTAAGACGGACAGCAGCTCGCTCTCCGGTACTTTTTTCACGATTTCACCTTTTTTAATTAAAATGCCGACGCCTTTTCCGCCTGCAACACCAAGATCCGCCTCTTTTGCCTCGCCCGGTCCGTTGACCACGCAGCCCATGACGGCAACCTTGATATCAAGATCGTAGCCCTGCACCAGTGTTTCCACCTGGTTTGCCAGTCCGATCAGGTCAATCTGGGTCCGTCCGCAGGTCGGACACGATACGACCTCAATGCCGCCTTTTCGAAGTCCCAGGGTCTTTAAGATCCGTTTTGCGGATTTGATTTCCTCGAGCGGATCGCCGGTCAGGGAAACGCGGATCGTATCTCCGATGCCCTGATATAAAATAATACCGAGCCCCACTGCCGATTTGATGTTGCCGGAATACAGCGTTCCTGCCTCCGTAATGCCGACATGAAGCGGATGATCCGTCTGGTTCGTGATCAGCTCATGCGCTTTTGCACACATCATCACATCAGACGATTTGATGCTGATGACGAGATTGTCATAGCCCATCTCCTCGATGATCCGCACTTTGTCGAGCGCGCTCTCCACCAGGCCCTCTGCCGTTACGCCGTTGTATTTTTCCACCAGCTCTTTTTCGAGTGAACCGCTGTTGACGCCGACGCGGATCGGAATCTGGCGTTCTTTTGCTGCATCTACAACCGCCTGGATCCGGTCGCGGCTGCCGATGTTGCCCGGGTTGATGCGGATTTTATCGGCTCCGTTTTCGATCGCGGCGATCGCCAATCGATAGTCAAAATGAATATCTGCTACAAGCGGAATCGAGATCTGTTTTTTGATCTCGGACAGCGCCTTGGCTGCCTCCATGGTCGGGACGGCGCATCGGATAATGTCACATCCGGCTTCCGTGAGCGCCTGGATCTGCTTTACGGTTGCCTCCACATCTTCTGTTTTGGTATTCGTCATGGACTGGATCAGAATCGGATTTCCGCCTCCGATGACCCGGTCGCCGATTTTCACAACTCGTGTATTTGCTCTGCTCATTGTCTTTCCTCCATTTATTTTCTCCGTGATGGCATAAAAATCTTATTTTATTATAAGACAATTTTTTCTCCGGCACAACCGTCTTTTCTCTTGCAATTTTTTTCCAAATTTTCTATAATGCTAGGAGTGATTTTTTTTATTCAACTGGAAAGGAAGACATACAAACGATGAAAAAGATGATCCTCGTAACCTCGCCGCCGGCGTGCGGAAAGACATACATTTCAAAACAGCTCGCCAAGGAGCTGAAACACGTTGTTTATCTCGACAAGGATACGGTCATTCCGCTGTCGAACCGCGTTTTCAAAGCGGGCGGACAGGAAATCAACCGCAGTTCTGATTTCTTCGAGGAGAATATCCGCGATTATGAATATGAAGTAACGGTCAATTTCGGACTGGAAGCACTCGAGTATGACGATATTGTGCTGATCAACGCACCATTCACACGCGAAGTGCATGATGAGAAGTTCCTGAAAGACTTCTCCAAAAAGCTCGCTGACCATGGGGCAAAGCTTGTTGTGATCTGGGTTGTCACAAAACCGGAGATCTGCCACCAGCGCATGATCGACCGCAACTCCGTGCGCGATACGTGGAAGCTGGAGCACTGGGATGAATATGTGAAAACGATCGACTACTCCATCCCGGAAGCACTGAAGAAAATGAGCAGCTGCCTCGATCTGATGCTGTTCTACAATTCTTCGGATGAAGAATATCAGAAATCCATGGAGATGGTTATCTCCCGTCTCGAAGACGAATAACGACTAAACGAAAAAAGAGAATTTTGCCGGACCTCATTTTTACAGTCCGCAAAATTCTCTTTTTATTTATAGAAACTATTTTCACATCCGATACAAAAGATAATCCGCCGCTGCCGCCCACAGCACCCAGGAAACGCAGAGAACTGCGAACACACTCTTATATCCGAGCACGGCAAAGTGGACGCGCCATTTTTCCTTCTGCGTGAATTTCTCCGGGTTTTTGCCTTTTACCATCAGCATTCCGGCGATCACGAACATGCCGAGGGCCGCGATCAGCAGCAGGCCGTCTTTCGCCGCCTCAAGGGCAGCGCGGAACGTGAATCCCCCAAAGAGGAATCCTCCCAGCAGCAGCACAGCTGCCGCAGCGCCGCCGGAGAGCAGGCCGATTGTAAATGCTCTGCCGAGATCACGGCAGATGTTCTTTATCTTTTCCATGTTTTATAATTCCTTATTTTCTTCTAATGCATCACAGAAATGACATGCCACAAAGTGATTGTTGCCCACGTCTTTTAATTCCGGCATCTGCTGTCGGCAGATGTCTTTTGCGTACTTGCATCTTCCCTGGAATTTGCAGCCCGGCTTCGTGTTGATCGGGCTCGGCACCTCGCCTTCGAGGCGGATTTTTTTGCGGTCGCGCTCTGCCTCTACTTTCGGGTCCGGAATCGGAATCGCGGAGAGCAGTGCCTGTGTGTACGGGTGGCGCGGGTTGGCGTACAGCTCCTCGGATGTCGTCAGCTCGACGAGCGTTCCCAGATACAGAACCGCCACACGGTCGGAAATATGTTTGACCATCGACAGATCATGCGCAACGAAAAGATAGGTCAGACCCATCTTCTTCTGTAAGTCCACAAGCAGGTTG
>OHVO01000806.1_pt1 | contig 12152 bp, 9 predicted proteins | sample 1579371 | NCBI WGS metagenome assembly OHVO01 (sample SAMEA3882557, study PRJEB24775) | human gut metagenome | biome: human-associated habitat; feature: intestine environment; material: feces | place: Netherlands | collected 2009/2010 | reverse complement strand
CCCGCCGGAGGCAGCGGCGCGAGGTAATAAGCCTCTCCGCAGCGTGTATACTGCTGTGCGCGGCGCTGATGCAGACAGCGGGCACGGTCATCGCTCCGGGACAGACCGCCGCATGGGGCGTGTTCGGCGCGATGCTGCTGCGGGAGGACGCGGGCGGCTATGTGCTGGTGGCCGTCGTCTCCTTTGCAGCGGCGGTGGTCATCACCGCGCTGTGCTTTCATTTAAGGAAAAAAGAATGGCAAGGAAAAGGCGGAGCAGATAAGCCCCCCCGACACGAAAAGGAGGAGAAAAGCCAATGAAGAAACGAATACTCAGCATCCTGCTCCTATGCTGCATGGTGCTGACGCTGCTGCCGACAACAGCGTTTGCAGCGGAGACCGGCGCGATGGATAATATTCCCGCAAAATTTGATGTGGAGATCGATCTGTGCAACAGAACGAGCGACATCAACATCAAGGACAGCAAGACATACTATATCTATTCGTCCTCAAGCGATCCGGACTTTGTCTGGACAAAGAAGATCCAGATCAACGGAAAGAAGGCGGCACCGCACATCTTCCTGGATAACGTGAATATTCAGGTGAAGAAGGACGCCAAGACACCAGCCATCGAGCTGCATGGAAAGGCGTCGGCGTATCTGTACTTTATCAACCGGGACAGTAAGCTGACGGGGGCCACCGGACGGGCGGCCATTCAGAAAAACCGCAGCGAGGGGCAGCTGTGCGTGCAGGTGATGAAGGGCACCACGGTGACGTGTCAGGGCGGCTATAAAGCGGCGGGCATAGGAGGAAGCTGGGCGACCCGCAATATCGCAGAAAGTCTGTTCAACCTGGATATGTACGGTCACGGCGCAAATATGCACTTCGGCTCTCAGACGAACCCATCGCTCTGGAGCGGCACCATCATCGCCAAGGGCGGCGATGGAGGAGCCGGCATTGGCGGCGGCAGAAACGGCAGCGGCGAGAAGCTGTATTTCTACTCAGGTAAAATCGAGGCGAAGGGCGGCGAAGCGGGCTCCGGCATCGGCGGCAGCTTCAAGGGCCGCGGCCGCGATATCTACATCTACGGCGGCGATATTTCCGCCACCGGCGGCGATGGAGGAGCCGGTATCGGCGGGGGCTGCTGGAAATCGTTGCAGGACATGGATGGCGACACCGCAGCCTATAATATCAACATTTACGGCGGCAAGATCAACGCCCACGGCGGATACAACGGCGCGGGCATCGGCGGCGGTCAGTTCGTCCCGGCGCGCGATATCACCATCACCGGCGGCGAGATCACGGCGCACGGTACGCACGGCGCGGCCATCGGCGGCGGACGCTGGTGTCACGGTCAGAACATCACCGTGACGGACGCGAAGCTGAAGCTGACGACAGGATACTCTCGATACATCTCGGACGAGGCGGCAGCTATGGGCTACGGCGATCGTGTGTACTTGGAAAAGGTATACGATATCGACGTAGGGAAAAGATATATAGGAGATCTTGTCAGGAACCCCCTGCCCGAAGACTACAAGTCCATCAAAATAGGCTCATACCATGGAAAGCTGGTGAAGCTGAAGGTTGAGGCGCAAGCCATCAACCGCGACGACGAGTTCGCCCTCTTCTGGAATCTCTATGATATTCTGATTCCCAATGAAAACGGGTGTATCGATGTGCAGCTGCTGACGCTGCCGTACGTGAAGAACTACGGCTGGGCGATCGAAGCGATGGAGATGGAGCTGATCGACGACCCCTGCAACGGGAAGCACGACTTCGGCTGGGTAAACCGGCAGTCGTGCCACGTCTGGGCATGCCGGAATATGAAATGTCAGGCGCGTGACCCGGTGGCGGAGATGTCCAAGCAAAACGGAAAGCACATCCCCGGCGACTGGAGCAATCAGAAGCAGCTCTGCACTGTGTGCGGCCATGTGATGGGAACGGACACGAAGGCGCCGGTGCTGGAGGTGCTGAAGGACGGCGAGAGCTACACCGTCGAGGATAACATCAATGGAAATCCCGGCGCGTACACCTTCACCGTGAGCGACCCGGCGCTGGATGGTGAAGCGTCCTCCGGCATCAAGTCGGTGACCATCAACGGCGAGCCGCAAGCCGGCCCCACCTATCGTCTCCCCGCGCCGGATGGCGGCAACAATGACGCGGGAGCGGAATATACCGTGGTTGCGACTGACAACGCGGGAAACGAGACTACGGCCACAGTCAGAACCTACAGGCGGCACCATGTGAAGGTCATCAGCCCGGACGGCAAAAAGACCTACGCCGATCTGATGCTGCCGCACAATGAATATCTGGTGCTCCAGATCAGGCTGCCGGCGGGCGTGTCGGCAACGCTGACCGATGAGGCAGACGGGACGAAAATCCCATATGACAAGGAAAAGGGAGAGTTCCGGGTAGGTCTGATCACCAAAAACCGGACGCTCGTGCTGAACTATTCGACGAAGCATCCAAAGGTCGAGCTTCGCTTGGGGACGGGTCAGTACTTCACGGGATATAACGCGGATTCGGACGAACCGTATTATCTCAAAGGCGCGTCCATGGATGGGAATTCCTATCAGATAGGCATGTGGGTCGACACGGACGCGAAGCCGGGCTATTACCTCAGCTCTCCGAATCGCTACACGCAGGAAGAGCTGGCAGCGCTTGACGAGTCCCTCTGGAAGGAATACAAGATAGCGGAAGCCACGCCGGGATCGATCGTGCTGCCATTTATCTTAATCACAATAGACGCTGCGGCGTATGAAGAAAACGGCGGTTGGTATGTCTACGCCAAAGCCACGAACCCGACGGGAACGACCTTTGTATCTACGCCGAATATAATCATTGACGTCGAGAACCCGAAAGCCATTGATCTTTCTACCGGAAAGGAACTGGAGAACTATGGTAAGTATTACGGCAACCTGCGGTTCAAGGTAGAGGACTCATCGCCCGTCACGGTTCGTTGCCATACATCCCCGAGTGGGAAAGCTGAGCTTCTGACGCCGGATGAAAATGGCGTTTATACGATCCCGGCAGAGTATGACAACAGCATCCAACACACGCTTATCATCGAAGACGCCTGCGGAAATGTGGCCTCCTACAAGTCGTTCAGGGTTTTCTGGAACTACCTGACCAATGTGCGGGAGAAGGACCATTGGAACGAGACGCCTGCGCAGCCGATCCGTATTTCCAAGGAACAGAATCTGAAAGAGGCGCTCTCCAATATCAAAATCGGGGTTTATACAGCTGACACCTCCGGTTTTATACCTGTCGAGGTTTCGTGGGAGATCCCGGCGGACTATGATCCGCAGTCCCAGCGGGAGCAGACCTTCACGGTCAACGGAACGGTGATTTTGGAAGGCACCGGAACACGCTGCAAATCGGGGCTTGATGTTATCACACGTCCGGGAGAGGAGTGGAAGAAGAACATCTCGGTGCAGGTGACCGTGGAGGGCGACCCGCAGTATAAGGTGACGGTGCAGGATTGCGAAAACGGCAGAGTCAAGGTGGTGAACGCTGCGGGAACCGCCGAGGACGGCACGCCACTGTTCTTTAAGGGCGAGCTTGTCATGCTCTCCATTGACCCCGACGAGGGCTATATGCTAAGCACGCTGTCCGTCAACGGCAACCCTGCCGCCGTTGCGGTTGGGGACGATACCTATACCTTCACCCAGCCGGAGGGAGATGTTACCATCACCGCAGCGTTTGAAATGCGCAACGAGCATACCGTCACTTTTGACGCTAACGGCGGCTCCGAGCCTGAGGATCTGCCAGAGGAGGTCACCACCGCAATGCCCGCTAAGAAGATATTGCACGGCAGCGAGTATTCTCTGCCGGAGTGCGAGTTTATTGCGCCCGAAGGAAAGCAGTTCAAGGCATGGGAGATCGGCGGCACGGAGTATCCGGTGAACGCCCCTGTGACCGTCACCGCTGACATCACAGTCAAGGCGCTGTGGGAGGACGCGCCTCCCGCCCCTGCCGAGTATACCGTCAGATTCAATGCCAACGGTGGCGGCGGCACAATGGCAGATGTCACCGGCGTTTCCGGCAGCTACACCCTGCCCTCCTGCGGTTTTACTGAACCGGAAGGCAAGCAATTCAAGGGCTGGTCAACCAGTGCCGACGGTTCGGTTATTTCCGGCACGACCTATGAAGTAAGCTCGGATACTACCTTCTATGCAATCTGGGAGAGTAAAGAGTATTCCATCATCGTAACGGACGGCAAAGCGACAATCGGTGCAGGAAGCGAAATCAGTAAAGCGGCGCAAGGCACAACCATTACTCTGACCGCAAATGCGGCTCCTGACGGTAAGGTGTTTGATAAGTGGGTAGTAGAAAGCGGCAACACTACTCTTGAAGATGCGAACAGTGAAACCACTACTTTCATAATGCCTGACAGTGAAGTCAGCGTGAAAGCGACCTACACAATTCCCCATACCCATACCTACGATCAGGAAATTCAGAAGCCGGAAACCCTCAAGTCGGCTGCCGACTGCACCAACGATGCAGTATATTTCAAGAGCTGCTCCTGCGGAGAGATCAGCACAACAGAAACCTTTACAGCAGCAGGTACACAGCTCGGGCACGCATGGGCAAGCGATTGGAGCAAGGACACAGACAATCATTGGAAAGAATGCTCTCGCTGTCACGAAAAGAAGGACGAGGCGGCTCACGATTACGGTAGCGATAACATCTGCGACACCTGCGGATATGACAAGACCGTACCGCATACGCACAATCTGACCCTCGTTCCCGCAAAGGCTCCTACTTGCACGGAGAAAGGCAACACGGCATATTACACCTGCGACGGCTGTGACAAGTGGTTTGAGGATGCAACCGGTGCATCCGAAATTACCGACAAGACAAGCGTAATCCTTGCGGCAACAGGTCATAGCGCTTCCGACTGGAAGTCCGATAATACCGATCACTGGAAAGAGTGCACCGTTGTCGGCTGCGGCGTGATCATCGAGGGCAGTAAGGCGGCGCATACCGCCGGTGAATGGATCATCGACACCCCGGCAACTGCTACAACCGACGGCTCAAAGCATAAGGAATGCACCGTCTGCGGTTATACGATGGCAACCGAAACTATCCCGGCAACCGGCGGCGGCGAGCATAGTCACAGCTACGGCTCCGACTGGAAGAACGATGCTACGAACCACTGGCATGAGTGCTCTTGCGGAGATAAGGCCGATAAGGCGGCACACGACTTCAAGTGGGTTGTTGACAAGGAAGCGACCGCAACGCAAAAGGGCTCCAAGCATGAGGAGTGCAGGGTTTGCGGCTACAAGAAGGCGGCAGTTGAGATTCCGGCTACCGGAACACCGACTGAGCCGGGCAAGCCGACCGATTCGGATTCTCCGCAGACCGGTGACAACAGCAATATGATCCTCTGGATCGCACTGCTGTTTGTCAGCGGCGGCGTAGTGATCGGCATCACCGTTTACAGCAAAAAGAAGAAAGAAAACGCTGAATAAATCAGCTGCGAACCTTTGAGCAAAGGGCGGTGACGGACATTGCCGTCATCGCCCTTTCGCTTGGACTGGAGAAGAACCACATGATGCAGGATTATCAATCGAACCGCCCCGTCAGGCAACAACCGCCGGGACGATTCCCGAACGAGTCAGATCGAACGGTAGAGAGAATCAGAAAAAGGAAGAAAAAACAGACGCAGCGCCGTATGGTGCTTTGCGGTGCGATCGCCGCACTGGCGGTAATCATCGTTGGCATTATACTGCTGGCAAAAGGCTGCTCCGGCGGCACGGACGCACTTGCAGGCACATGGGAGTTCGACGGAACGACCACCTATTCCTTTGACGGCAGCGGAAGCGGCGCAATGGAGCTGCCCTCCATATCCTACGATTTCACCTATACCATCGACGGCAACAAGCTCATGATCGATTACGTCAACGAGTCGGTGCGGGATTCCGAATATGAATTTACCGTTGACGGAAATACCCTTACCTTGATCGGTGGCGAGGGCACGGTCGGCGGGACATACGAGCTGAAAAGAAGCTCAAAGAAATAAGGGCTTCCGCAAAAAACAACAGGAGTGACGCTATGGCAGAATCCAAGAGCAGACTGTTATACATATTGAAATACCTTTGGCAAAACACGGATGCCGAGCATTATGCAACAACGGCGGACATCCTCGCTTTTCTGAAGGGCAACGGCATTTCCTGCGACAGAAAAACAATACCGGGCGATATTGCGAAGCTCTGTGATATTGGCATTGATATTGAAGAAGAAAGAAGCCGTGAGAACCGCTATTCCCTGAGTAGTCATTTATTTACTCTGCCGGAGTTGAAACTGCTGATTGATGCGGTGGAATCGTCCAAATTCATCACGGTAAAGAAAAGCGCGGAGCTGATCGAAAAGCTGTCGCAGATGACCAGCATCCATCAGGCGGCGGAGCTGAAAAGCAATCTGTATGTTTCCGAGAGAGTAAAACCGCTGAACGAGCAGATTTACTATTTGGTAGATAATATCAATACGGCAATCAACCGAGGGAAGCAGATTTCGTTCCGGTACTTTCACTACGACCAACATCGAAAAGAAGTCCCCAATAACGATGGAAAGCGATATTTCTTCTCCCCCTACTGTTTGGTATGGAACGAGGATCATTACTATGCCATCGGTTACAGCGAAAAGCACCGAAAGCTCGGCACCTTCCGGGTGGATCGGATGAAGGAGGTGGAAATCCTTTCCGTCGACGCCGCAGCGAAGCCCGCCGATTTCAACCTGCCGGAATTTACCCGCCGTGTGTTCGATATGTACGACGGTGAAACCAAAAAGGTTACGCTGGTCTGCAAAAACGATCTGATGAATTATATCGTAGACCGCTTCGGTGATGAGGTAGATACCGTTCCGGGTGACTGCGGACACTTTAGGGCTGTGGCGGAGGTTTCCGTCAGTCAGACTTTTTTCGCATGGGTGTTTCAGTTCAACGGAGATATACGGATCACAGCTCCCGAAGAGGTTGTTTTGCAGTATGGGGAAATGCTCAAAAATGCTTTGCAGACATAGGCTGTGCCGCTGTTCGGAAAATGAGATGGGTGCAAAAACGCCCATCTCGTTTTGACTTTGCCGAAACCCCTTGTATTCGTAAAAAGTTCAGGATATAATATGCTTACGGTGTTCGCAAAAGAGCGAACCGCGAAAGGAGCCGCCACATGAACAGAGCAAAGACCTTCGGGGACTTTCTGATCGCAAAGCGTATGGAACGGGAAATGTCCGCACGGCAGCTTGCCATTAAACTGGACTACTCCGCCGTGTATATCTGTGACATTGAAAAGAACCGCAGACCCGTTCCCGATGAGATTCTGGAAAAGCTGCCCTCCCTGCTTCTGCTTTCGGAAGCGGAAACGGAGGAAATGTACGACCTTGCCGCAAGATCGCGGCATACGGTGAGCGCAGACCTGCCCGAATACATCATGGAAAAGGACATCGTTCGTGCTGCGCTCAGAACAGCCAAAAAGCATAATGTAACGGATAAGCAATGGGAAGATTTTATCCGCCGCATTACAAAAGAGTCCGACTAATCTTTCGGACAGAAAGGACGCAGCAGTGGCAACAGTATTCTATCGACCGCAGGCGCTTGAAACGATTGCCCGCCGTACATTAAATGAATATGATCCAATGTATCTGAACGGCAGTCCCCGTGCAGTGCCGATTGAAACAATCATCGAAAAGACTTTCGGATTAAGAATCGAATACCAATATCTAACCAATGATGCCCGTGAACTTGGCAGAATGATTTACGATAGCGGCATCACTACCTACTACGACCGTGACAGAGGCGACTACGCCCTGATGCGCGTGGAGGGCGGCACCATGCTGATCGAAGCGTCGCTTCTTGAAGATGAACGGTGCTACGGCAGACTGCGCTTTACGCTGGCGCACGAGCTGGCACATCACATCATTCATAAACGCATCTTCAGCGGAACAGGCGTTGCCGCCGCTTTGTATAACCACGATGCCAATGAGGACGCCACGGAATGGCAGGCAAATTACCTTGCCAAAGCCATCCTGATGCCAAACGGACAGGTCAAACGCTGCTTTTACGCACTCCGACCCGTGTGCCGGTCAAAGAGCGAGTTTGTCTGCAAAATGGCGGAAATCTTTGAGGTGTCCAAACAGGCAATGGAGATACGCCTGAAGGAGTTTGCCCTGATATGAAAATCCTGCGGGATTTTTTTACCCTTAATATTCGCAAGATTGCGAATATTATACAGAAAGAACGAGGTGACTGAGGATTGAAAAAAGGATGGAAAACCTACCCGATGTTCTGCCCGAACTGCGGAGCAATAAACCACGGACACAAAAGCGAAGATGAGAAGATCCGCTATGAGTGCAGAAAATGCACCGTAAAGTTTGTCCGGGTACCGAAAGGCAGGCGGCACGACACGATTGAGCTGTTCGCCGCACAGGGGCAAGAGGCTCTGATGTAGGAGCGATACAAAACTGAATACGGCGTAACGACGGTAAGGTCGGGCTGAAACAGAGCCGCACTAAATCCTTATCAGGTCACACGCTTTGAATACTTCGGTGTGTTAAGCCAGACTTGCTGACAGCAGACATGAGAGGCCGCCGACAAGACAGATAGCCACAGGCTAATTCTGTCTTGCCGGTGGCTTCTTTTTTCGGCAAGGACAACCGAGCAGGAGCTTCCGGCAGAGAAATCTCTGAAAGGAAGCTCTTTTTATGTTGAAGAACTGGCTCTGCTACATAGCGAAATACCCGTGATCTCCGAATTTTGAGTTCAACCAAAAATTCAAAATTCAAAGGAGATTACGAAAATGACTGACAACACATTAAATCTTGACGCCCTGACAGAAGCATTTAAGGCTGACTGCAAGGTGATCAGGCTGAAATACGAATACCCCGGCTACACGGGTACAGAGAAGTATGCCATTATTTCCGACTTGAGTTACGAGCAGATTGTTGAAAAACACGCTCCTGTCGTAAAGCAGTATATTCCTTTCCTGCTGCTCAGCAAGGCTGCGGGCGAGGTCTTTGCAGAGTTTAAGCGCAACGAGGACAAGTTCTTCAAGCGGATGCAGCGGGATGACAGCTATGGATTTGAGGACGGTACTACGGAGCTGTATAACTCCGGAATCTGTGTTCCCGACTTTACAGGGGAACTGTTTGAGGAAGAGAAAGACAGCCGCATAGTTTGGGCGGCGTTTGCCCGTCTTACGCCCACGCAGAAGAAATATGTAAGGCAGCACCTTTTCGGAGGTAAAACCTTCACACGGATAGCCAAGGACGAAGGGAAATCCATCAAGACCGTGCAGGAGGCTTACATAGCTGCGATAAAAAAGATGAAAAAGTTTTTGAAAACACCCTCAAATTTGGACTCCTAATTCAGAGTAAGTGAAGGGGTTCTTTCCCAACCACAATCGGGAGCCGCTTCGTGAACCTTGAAAATTGAATATACAGGCACTTGGGACATTACTTCTGATGATTAGCCCGAAGATGGGTACGCCGTGACTTCTCCTAACCGGAGGACGAGCGAGAACCCCCGATCTGAAACCCGGATTGCCACCGGGACGGCGATGACAGTCAGAATGATAATGATACTTCTCTACGGAGCTGGCGGAGAACCCGGCAGAGGTGAGATTCCTATGAACACGGTGCAGCACACCGTGACCCAAGTGTTTCCCGTAAGGCAAAAGCCGCCGCAGGGGGCGTTGAGAACAAAAACTGCGGACATATACATAGCCGTCGATTTCAGGCGGCTATGAAATCGACAAAGAAGGAGGAAAAGCGAAATGCCAAACTGTAAAACCATAGCGATATGCAACCAAAAAGGCGGCGTGGGGAAAACCACCACGGCAGTAAACCTCGGCGTAGGATTGGCTATGCAGGGCAAAAAGGTGCTTCTCGTGGACGCTGACCCGCAGGGCGACCTTACTACCTGCCTCGGTTGGCAGGACACGGACAGCTTGCCGCAGCCCCTTTCCAATAAGCTATCAGCAGTAATGCGGGAAGAACAGCAAGACCCGTTCTCCGGCATTCTCAGCCACGAAGAAAAGGTTGACCTTGTTCCGTCAAACCTTGACCTTTCAGCGTTGGAGATGAGCCTTGTGACTGCAATGAGCAGAGAGAGCGTGATGAAAAACTATCTCAGCCAAGTGAAGGACAGATACGACTATGTACTGATAGATTGTATGCCGTCCCTCGGTATGATTACCCTTAACGCACTGACGGCTGCGGACAGCGTTATCATTCCCGTGCAGGCGCAATATCTGCCGGCAAAGGGAATGACGCAGCTCCTGTCCACGATTGCCAAGGTAAAAAAGCACACCAACCCGAACCTTGCCATCGACGGAATCCTGCTGACCCTTGTGGACGGCAGAACGAATCTCGCCAAAAGCACCGTGGAGGCGCTGCGGGAGAACTTCGGCTGCCGGATCAGGATTTACCGGACGACCATTCCCGTTGCCGTGAAAGCCGCAGAGGTTTCGTCCAAGGGAAAAAGCATATACGCCTATGAGCCGAACAGCACCGTGTCCAAGGCCTACGCAGATTTCACGAAGGAGGTGTTAGCCGATGGCAGGCAGAAAGAGCGACTTCACGCTTCCCACGAACACGCTCGATGACCTGTTCTCCACGCAGGAGGAACGGGACGACGCAAAGCTGGCAAAAATCCGGGACATTCCCCTGACGAAGATCGACAATTTCCCCGACCATCCCTTTAAGGTGCGGGACGATGAGGATATGTTACAGCTTGTGGAGAGCGTCAAGGAGCGCGGAGTCATCACCCCGGCGACCGTCCGGCAGAAGGAGGACGGCAGATACGAGCTTGTTTCGGGACACCGCAGAAAACGAGCCTGTGAGCTTGCCGGATTTGAAACGCTCCGCTGCGAGGTGGTAGACCTTGACCGTGACGCCGCCACCATTTTGATGGTGGAGAGCAACTACCAGCGGTCGCAGATACTTCCCTCGGAAAAGGCATTTGCCTACAAGATGCGCTTGGAAGCGATGAAGCGTCAGGCAGGCAGACCGAGCAAAGAAAATGGTGTCCCACTGGGACACGATAATCTTTTCGGGAAGTCAAGAGAGCTTTTAGCTGCCGAAGGCACAGATAGCAACACACAAATTCAGCGATATGTCCGCCTTACCAATCTTGTCCCCGAACTGCTTGACCTTGTGGACGATGGCAGAATCAAGATGCGCCCTGCGGTGGAGCTGTCCTATCTGGACGAGGGCTGCCAGCGGGATGTGGTAGAGGAAATCGACCTGAACCAGTGTACGCCCTCCCATGACCAGACCATCCGTATGCGGAAGTTCTTTTCGGAGGGCAAGCTCACGCCAGAGGTGGTGTCCGCCATTATGTGTGAAGAAAAGCCCAACCAGCGGGAAAAGATCATCCTGCGAGGGGACAAGGTGCGAAGCCTGATCCCCAAGAATATTCCCATCAGCCAAACGGAGGACTATGTGCTGAAGGCCTTGGAGCATTACAGCCGCTTTCTCCGTCAGCGGGCGGATCGTGACAGCCGGTAACGGCAGGCGGAGTACGTTTTTCCGCTTCCCCTTCCTCACACTCCAACCCCTTGAATACTAACAGACTAACCGAAAAGAGAATATCTATCTCTCTTAAATAAACTCTATCTCCCTTGAGTATAGCTATCTAAGAGAGCCGAGGGAAACAGCGCAAAGTTCCCGAAAAAGCCGGTTTTCGGTATCATTAAAGGTTCTGCCGTCATCGCAGGCTTGATTTCCCCCTCTTTTTTCGGCTAAAATGAGTGCGAAAAGGAGGTCGCACGATGAAAACGAGGGTTTTGAGCATATTCCTTATTCTGCTTTTGTGCCTGACTGCCGGGTGCGGCAAGGCTTCACAGAACACCGAAAAGCCCGACGGGTTTTCTTTTTCGGAGAGCCAGACAGAAGAAGCTGCCGGAAAAGATACCTCTCAGGCAGAACAGACAGCCCCGGCTCAGCCACCCGAAGCACAAAGCGCACAGACAGCAGATGAGGAAACGGAAGGAAGCGCGGAAAGCGAACGCCGACCGGTTCCCGAACATCCAGTAAGCGGCACAACGCCGCCGCAGACAAGCGATCCGCAGCAAAAGAAGGACGAGTCCGAGCGTCGGTCGGAAACCACAGCTTCACCGGCTCCATCCGAAACAGAACAGCCCATCCCTCCGGCAACCGAGGAACCGAAGCCGTCAG
>OHVO01000804.1_pt1 | contig 12182 bp, 11 predicted proteins | sample 1579371 | NCBI WGS metagenome assembly OHVO01 (sample SAMEA3882557, study PRJEB24775) | human gut metagenome | biome: human-associated habitat; feature: intestine environment; material: feces | place: Netherlands | collected 2009/2010 | reverse complement strand
TCAACAACTACTGCTCTGCCCTCTTTCAAGGACCTTTGTACATCAATAAAACGCTGATTTTTGCTGCCCATGAATTTAAGCTCAAGACTTCGTTGTGACAGTATAAAAGGACCGTCCACAAGATAATCAAGCTGTTGCAGCAGCTCAAGATAGCCGTTATTATCATCAGCATTGGCTATAAGATATTCATAAGTATATCCAGTGAAAGATATGACATTCAGCGGAAATCCATTAAAGGCTTTTATCCTGCTTGCAAGCTCCGCCAGAGGTTTGCACTGGCAGAAAGGCTCTCCACCGCTGAACGTCACTCCGTCAAGGAGTGGGTCTTTTATTATCTCGTTGTAAAGCTGCTCAGTATCCACTATAACGCCGCCGTTAAAATCATGAGTTTGCGGATTATGACAGCCCTCGCAGCCGTGGGGACAGCCTTGTGTAAAGATAGTGTACCTGAACCCCGGGCCGTCTACTATAGATTCGCCGACTGTTCCTGCTATTCTAAGTTCCATGACTAATTATCGCCCTCACAGCTGACCTTTACACGAGGTATCCTCTCATGTATCACCTTGCTGTGTTCAGCCTCAGAACGTCCGCATTTCGGGCACTTGTCGCCTATTATACCGGTATATCCGCAAACAGGGTCACGATCAACAGGGTGATTTATAGAGCCGTAGCCTATGCCGACTTCTTTCATGTATCTTACAACTTTCTCAAATGCTGAAAGATTGTTCAGCGGGTCGCCGTCAAGTTCGATATAGCTTATATGACCTGCGTTTGTAAGAGCATGGTAAGGGGCCTCTATTTTGAGTTTTTCAAAGGCTGTTATTGGATAATAAACAGGCACATGGAAGGAGTTTGTATAGTATTCTCTATCCGTAACTCCTGCTATCTCACCGTAACGCTCTCTATCCATTTTGACAAATCTGCCTGAAAGTCCCTCAGCAGGCGTTGCAAGTAGGGAGAAATTAAGTCCTGTACGCTTTGTTTCTTCGTCCATTCTTGCTCTCATGCGTGAGATTATCTCCAAGCCAAGTTCCCTTGCCTCTTCCGATTCACCGTGGTGTTTGCCCGTGAGCACTTTAAGGCACTCCGCAAGTCCGATAAAGCCTACAGAAAGCGTGCCGTGCTTGAGAACTTCTTCAAGGGTATCATCTATAGTTAGCTTTTCAGAATCGAGCCAAATACCCTGCCCCATAAGGAATGGATAGTTTCTCACACGCTTTGAGCACTGTATCCTGAATCTGTGCATTAGCTGATCGATACAAAGATCCATAAGCTCATCAAGGCTGTCAAAGAAAGTTCCTATATTACGCTGTGCTTTTATGCCCAATCTTGGCAGATTTATCGTAGTGAATGAGAGGTTTCCCCTTCCGGTTACGACCTCACGGGTAGGGTCATATGCGTTGCCGATAACTCTTGTTCGGCAGCCCATATAAGCTATCTCTGTATCAGGGTCGCCCTCTTTATAGTATTGCAGATTGAAAGGAGCGTCGATAAATGAGAAGTTCGGGAAAAGACGCTTTGCAGATACACGGCAGGCAAGTTTGAAGAGGTCATAGTTCGGGTCATCAGGGTTAAAGTTCACGCCCTCTTTTATCTTGAAAATGTGTATCGGGAAGATCGGTGTTTCGCCGTTGCCAAGGCCAGCCTCTTCTGCGAGCAGGATATTTTTGATAACAAGTCTGCCCTCGATAGATGTATCTGTGCCGTAATTTATGGAACTGAACGGCGTCTGAGCACCTGCACGGGAGTTCATGGTATTAAGATTATGGATAAGAGCCTCCATTGCCTGATAAGTAGCTCTGTCAGTTTCTTTCAGAGAGTTCTTATAAGCAAAGCTCTGGATCTTCTTTACAAGCGGAGCGTCAACAAAATTCACAAGGAACTGTGCCTCCGCCGCCTGATAGTCGTTATCATTGGCAAGAGTGACCTGAAGTCCCTGCTCATCAAGCATTTCGGTTATTTTCTTTGCAATGCTCTGAGCGTCAGAAACGTCACCAAGCAGAGCAAGTCCCCTGCCGATATTGTCACGGTAACGGTGTCTGAAAGTCTTTTTAACGCCCTCTGCCATATCATAATCGAACTTAGGCAGCGACTGACCGCCGTGCTGGTCGTTCTGATTTGACTGGATAGCTATACAGGCAAGTGCTGCATAGCTTTGGATATCATTAGGTGTACGCAGATAACCATGACCTGTGGAAAAGCCCTTGTTAAACAGTTTTGTCAGGTCTATCTGAGTGCAGGTAGTGGTCAGGGTATAAAAATCAAGGTCATGAATGTGGATATCGCCCTCCTGATGAGCCTTTGAATGTTCAGGAGCGAGGACATACATCTCATTGAACTCTTTCGCACCCACAGAACCATACTTGAGCATCGTGCCCATGGCGGTATCGCCGTCAATATTGGCGTTCTCACGTTTCAGGTCATTATCCTTGGCGGACTGGAAAGTAAGGTCTTCATAGACCTTCATAAGACGGGTGTTCATTTCTCTGGCACGAGTCCTGTTTGAACGATAAAGTATATAGCTTTTCGCTGTATCAGCCATACCCTCTTCGATGAGCACACGCTCAACACAGTCTTGTATCTCTTCAACAGTAGGCATATCAAGATGCTTTTCCATAAGTTTGTCAACAACTTTTCCCGAAAGCTCCAAAGCCTCCTCATAGTTATCCTTGCCCACCGACTGAGCAGCTTTATAAATAGCACCTGCTATCTTTTCAATATTGAAAGTTACAGTACGTCCGTCACGCTTTTTTATCTTTATTATCACAATACCGCCTCCGATTTTCCTGATTTATCCTTATCGTCTATTCATATTCTCACATTAAGCGCCGCTATCACAACATCTTGTATAAGCAGCAACGCTTAATACAAGTATATAGTATAAACAAGGTAAAGTCAAGGCGTTATACAACAAAATGTGACTTTGTTATTTGTATTAAATGCACAAAGCCACATTTTCGTCATATATTGATTTTAAGTGTCAAGTAAAATGCTTTTAGCTGTAATGTAGTCGAACTTTACAATGCATGATACAATACAACTTAGTTCTTGATACTGTAAAGTGAGCTAACTTGTCGTCTTATGTATTTTCAAGTGTTGCTCCACACCTCTAAAATGTCGCAAATAGGCGAATTCAGCGAGTATGTAAAACAATTTAGCTTGCCATATTTTTAAATTTTGCACTATGTTGTTGAACTGCTTTCAGCACTCTCGTAAGTGTAATCATGTGTGACTACAGAGCTGCCTGTTTCATTTTCAAGCACCTCTTCGAGAGTAGTATTCATCATGTAGGCACAGAAAGATATCAGCAGGACAAAAAAACTCACTATGAGCACAATATCCAATCTGTATCTATTTTTCTTGTTTTTGTTATCGTTCATAAGATCTTCTCCAAAATATGATTTACTATTATTATACTATATGGTTCTGCATTTTTCAAGCCAAAAAGATAAAAATAAAGATAATTTTATCCCCTGCCCGACCCTATGTGATAAATGCACAAAAAGCCATTTATTGTATTGTGTAATTTTTGTTTTTACCTCTTGCAAAAAAGCCGCATATAGTGTATAATAAATAGTATATTGCTTGGCGTTTGATGTGCGTTGGGCATATGAATTTTCAGGCAATTTGATTTAACAGAAATGAGGCTTTTTTATGTGCGGTTTTGTTGGATTTACAAATAAGATCAATGACGCATCTATCGTTCTTGGCAAAATGATGGATAGAATAAAACACAGAGGTCCTGACTCTGACGGAAAATATGTTGACGAGCAGATAGCAATGGGTTTCCGCAGACTTTCGATCATCGACCTTTCAGATCAGGGCAGCCAGCCTATCTTTAATGAGGATAAATCCCTTGTGCTCACATTCAATGGTGAGATCTATAACTACAAGGATCTCCGTGAGGAGCTTATCGCTGCCGGCCATAAGTTCTACACACAGACTGACTCTGAGGTGCTTATCCACGGTTATGAGCAGTGGGGCGAGGATATGCTCGACAAGCTGAGAGGTATGTTTGCATTCGTTATCTTCAACAAGAACACAAACGAGGTTTTCGGTGCAAGAGATTTCTTCGGTATCAAGCCTCTTTACTACGCAAAAATGGGCGAAACTCTTATGTGGGGTTCTGAGATAAAGAGCTTTCTTGACCACCCTCATTTCAAGAAGGAGCTTAACACAGACGTTCTTGAAACTTATCTCACATTCCAGTATTCTCCTACAACAGAAACTTTCTTCAAAAATGTTTACAAACTTCCTGCCGCTCACTGCTTTACATACAAGAACGGCGAGATGAACGTAAGAAGATATTGGGAAGTTAAATTCCACGCTGACAATGGCCCTGCTCTTGAAGATTGGGTGAATAGGATATCTGACACTTTCAAGAACTCCGTTGAGGTGCACAAGTTTGCCGACGTTGAGGTAGGTTCCTTCCTTTCAAGCGGTGTTGACTCAAGCTATGTTGCCGCTGTTGCCAACGTCGACAAGACCTTTACTGTTGGTTTTGGCGAGGACGAAAAGTACAACGAGATAGGTTATGCTAAGGAGTTTTCAAAGTATATCAATAAGGAGAACTTCTCCAAGGTCATTTCTCCTGAGGAATACTGGAACAGCCTTTCAAAGATACAGTATCATATGGACGAACCTCTTGCTGACCCTGCTGCTGTGGCACTGTTCTTTGTATGTCAGATCGCCTCAGAAAAGGTCAAGGCTGTGCTTTCAGGCGAGGGTGCAGACGAGATTTTCGGCGGATACAACATCTATCACAACCCTGCTGATATGGCAAGCTACTTCAAGATACCAAGACCTATCAGAAAAGCTGTTGGTGCAGTTGCAGAAAAGCTGCCTCACAAGCACGGCATAAACTATCTTATAAGAGGTTCTAAGGACCTTGACGAGAGATTTATTGGTAACGCATACATCTTCTCTGAGAAAGAGCGTAAGGATATTCTGAGCATAAAAACAAATGCTCCTGACGCTATGGCTATCACAAAGCCGTTCTATGACAAGGTAAGAGATCAGGATCAGGTAACGCAGATGCAGTACATTGACCTGCACCTTTGGATGACTGGAGATATCCTTCTTAAAGCTGACAAAATGAGTATGGCTCACTCTCTTGAGCTTCGTGTACCATTCCTTGACAGAAAGGTAATGGAGCTTGCAGAGCAGATACCTGTTAAGGACAGAGTTACAGAAACTGAAACAAAGTACGCAATGCGTCTTGCTGCACTTCAGGCTTGCCCTCCACAGACAGCGAAGAAAAAGAAACTTGGATTCCCTGTTCCTATCAGAGTTTGGCTCAAGGAAGATAAGTATTATAACATAGTAAAGGATAAGTTCACTTCACCTCAGTCAGCACAGTTCTTCCACACAGATAAGCTTGTACAGCTCCTTGACGATCACCGTGCAGGCAAATATGACTATTCAAGAAAGATTTGGACAGTGTTCTCATTCCTTGTTTGGTATGATGTTTATTTCAGCGACAACGTATAATATAAAGTATAAAAAAGCGGTAACTTTTAACGGTTACCGCTTTTTTCTATAAATTTTTGAGTTCTTCCTTGAAACTATCTGCAAATTTTCTGTTCAGTGAAACAAACAACTCCTGCTCTTCCCTGCTCCAGCTGAGGTATATCTTGTTCTCGACTGCCACAACTCGCTCAATAGTTTTATGCATAAGTTCGTTACCCTTGTCGGTCATGTAAATAAGAGTATTTCTCCCCTGACCCTGTTTGAGATAAAGCAGTCCGCTTTTCTCCATACGCTGTAAGGCTGAGTTCAGTGTAGACCTTGTCAGCCCTGTCATTCGGCATATGGTGCTTTGTTTACAGCCGCTGCCCTGATTGTAGATCATATACAATATGTCAAATTCGCTGTCAGGAAGTCCTAGCTTTACCGCTGCCTCGTGATAAAGCCCCTCTATCATGCCTATCACGCTGTTAAATTCTTTTAGCTCAACTTTAAGCATACAGCACCACCTTAGGCATAGTGATATTTCTTTCTTGATTTGATAAGGCAAACAGCTGAAAGCACAAGTGCAAGCACTTCGGCAACAACTATTGATGACCATATTCCGTTGATGCCAAAGAATATAGGAAGTATAAGCACGCTGAGTATTTGGAAAACAAGCGTTCTGCCAAAAGAGATAAGTGCGGAAATAAGACCGTTGTTAAGTGCTGTAAAGAATGATGAGGCATAGATGTTAAAGCCAGCAAGCATGAATGAAATAGCATAGATCCTGAAACCATGCTCTGTGAGTTCATAAAGCTCCTTATCATAACCAACGAACATGCTTGAAAGCACTGGTGCAAGTATATGTGCAAGCACAGTTATGAAAAGAGCGGCTGTGAAGATTATACGCAGGCTCTTTTTCAAAAGGCCCTTCAGTTCATCAGTATTCTCAGCACCGTAGTGGTAAGCTACTATCGGTGCTGAACCGATAGAATAACCAAGATAGATAGCCACAAAGAACATATTTACATACATTATTACTCCGTATGCAGATACGCCGTTTTGACCTGCGAGCTTTATAAGCTGGAAGTTATAAAGCATATTTACAACTGACATTGAAACGTTCGTCATAAATTCTGACGAACCGTTTGTGCAGGCTTTGAGGATCGCTTTGCCGTCAAAATGAGTTCTGCCAAGTCTAAGCGGTGACTTGTTAGGCAGAATGAAATATATGAGCGGTATCACGCCGCCTATGAACTGGCTTATAGCTGTGGCAAGTGCAGCACCTGCTATTCCCATTTGGAACACTGCAAGAAAGAGCCAATCAAGTACCATATTCGTAACGCCGGCGGATATTGTTATATACAGACCAAGCTGCGGCTTTTCAGCCGTGACCAAAAAGCTTTGAAACACGTTTTGCAGCATAAAAGGCACAAGTGCAACCATGATGATTCGTCCGTATGTCACGCAGTAGTCAAGCATATCGGCTGTTGCACCGAGCTTATGTGCCACTGGTCGCATTGCAGCAATGCCCACAACGGTAAACACAAGACCGACAGCTATAAGACCGTATATGAGCAATGAGAATATCTCATTGGCTTTTTCAGGCTTTTTCTGCCCCAGTTTCATTGAAACAAGAGCACTTCCGCCCGTGCCTATCATAAATCCCACAGCACCGAATATCATTAGAAACGGCATAATAAGGTTAACCGCAGCAAACTGCGTTTTGCCTGCGTAGTTTGAAACGAAAAAACCGTCAACAACGCAGTAGATAGATGTAAATACCATCATTATTATTGACGGCAATGTGAATCGCAGCAGCTTTTTGTAACCGAAATGTTCTGATAGTTTAATGTTCATTTTTACCTCCTATATGTATGTACGAAATCGTACATACTGTATTATAGGCCATAGAAATAAAATAAGTCAAGAGTATTTTTGAATTATTTACAAAATAATAATATAGACTTTGTAAAATCAATGAACAATAAGGTAAAAATGAAAAAATATTGTGCTGTAGCTATTGTAAATTTAAAAATAATATGTTATAATAAATCATAAATAAATGTGTGGAACAGGGGGTATCATATGACAATGGCTACACTCAAAATAGTTTTCTGGGCTATTGCATTCGTGTTCTTCGTGATATGCGAAGTTGCGACAGGAACGGCACTTGTGTCAATATGGCTTGCTATAGCGGCACTTATCGCAATGTTCTGTGCAATAGGCAAGCTTTCATTTCTTACGCAGTGCATTATTTTCGTTGTAAGTTCGATAATACTTCTTATACTTACAAGACCTGTGGTGAAAAAGCTCCAGAACAAGACAGTTGCAACAAATTATGAGCTTGACATTGGAAAGACCGCAATAGTTATCGAGGCTATAGACAACTCTATAAACAAAGGCAGAGTTACTCTTGACGGAACTGACTGGGCGGCAAGGACTGAGGACGGCTCAAAAATTTCAGAGGGCACGCCTGTTAAGGTAGTGCGTATTGACGGTGCAAAGCTGATAGTTTCAGATGAAAAGTAACAGCTTACATAAAACTTAATATTTTAGGAGGCATATAATGGAACCAGGAATTTATATTGCACTTGCGGTCATCATACTGCTAATAATCATTGTTATCAGCAACATCAAGATAGTACCGCAGGCATATGTATTTGTAGTTGAAAGACTTGGAGCATTCCATGCAGCGTGGGGTACAGGACTTCATGTTAAAGTACCGTTTATCGACCGTGTGGCAAAGAGAGTATCTATCAAAGAGCAGGTAGTTGACTTCAAGCCGCAGTCAGTTATCACGAAGGATAACGTAACGATGCAGATAGACACAGTAGTGTTCTTCCAGATAACAAATGCGATGCAGTTCACATACGGCGTTGAAAGACCTATTTCAGCTATTGAGAATCTGACAGCTACGACACTCAGAAACATTGTTGGTGACCTTGATCTTGAGGCTACGCTCACTTCCCGTGACATCATCAACACGAGAATAACAGCCATTCTGGATGAGGCTACAGACAGATGGGGCATCAAGGTACAGAGAGTTGAGCTTAAAAACATTCTTCCGCCTAGAGAAATTCAGGACGCAATGGAAAAGCAGATGAAGGCTGACCGTGAAAGACGTGAAAAGGTCATTCAGGCAGAGGCTGAGAAGAAATCTCAGGTACTTGTTGCAGAGGGTGAAAAGGAGTCTAAGATACTCAGAGCTCAGGCAGACAAGGAGTCACAGATACTTGCAGCAGAGGCAGAAAAGCAGTCAATGATCCTGCGTGCGGACGCTGTAAAGGAGCAGAAGATACTTGAGGCAGAAGGTGAGGCTCAGGCTATAGACATGGTACAGAAAGCAATAGCTGAGAGTATCGTTAAGCTGAATGCTGCTAACCCTAACGAGCAGGTTATCCAGCTCAAGAGCCTTGAGGCATTCGCTAAGGCTGCTGACGGCAAGGCTACAAAGATAATCATACCAAGTGAGATCCAGGGTATTGCAGGACTTGCAACGGGGCTTAAAGAAGTCATGACAGACGTTAAAAAGCCACAGTAACACTATAAAACATAAAAATCCCCTCAAGGCCAAAACTTTGAGGGGATTCATTTTATATGTACAAAGAGCAAGACAGGGCACGGAATAGATCCAATGCCCTGTCTGCTCTTTTTTTGTCATCATTCACACAAATTGTTACAACTATATTTTATCAGATATACGCCTATAAGGCAATAGTTTTTGCACGAGCGGTCAAAAAAGTGTAAAAATGTTCATTTAGTGTCGTTGTCAACGGTATAAGCAATGGTATTACTAATAGGAGTGCACTCCCCTGTAGATTCGTCATAATCTTTTACCAAAGTCACTGTATAGTCGTCCTTGTCCGCAAAGCTAAGAAAATTTGTCCACGTTTTATATTTTGCTTGAAAGGACTTGTAGAATTTGCCGTTTTGAGTGACGTACCAAAATAGATTATCTTTATCTGACATTTCGGGGCGATCAACTAATATCCGTCTTTCATTGTGGTCGGATTTCTCTTCGGTGAGGGTTATTTCTACCTTAACGTCATTTAAACTGCTCTTGTCTTTTATTTCGTAAATCGGTGTAATGCTTTTTATAAAACGAGAGCGTTCATAATATTCAATTTCATAAGTATCTTCTGAAACATCTACATGATCTTTAGGACCAAGTCGGAATGAATAATATGTGCGGTCATCTGTATCTACACACTCCAAAACATTAGCTATGTTCTCATTGCTGAAATCCGAGCCGTAAAATTTCACAGTTAAATCAGTGCATTTTACAGTGATAGTTTTATCGTTACTCAGGTCATATTCAGCGGCTCTCATCAAGAAATAATCGTATTCAAAATCACCGCTTTTTACATAATTGCTTGTTCTTATCCAACTTGACCATAGATTGCTGTCATAACTGACCCATGCCAAAAACAAGCTAATTACAATTATAGGCAATATTGTAATTAATGATTTGCTTAATTAAGTTTCCCATACTTTTCTCGTACTTGTCTAAAATTCTTGCTCTGAAGATAAAATACAAAGAAATTCCGCCAAAAAGATACGTCCCCAAAAACGAAAACAGTTCTATTCGGCTGCACAATATAAATCGTTTTACCGAACTTTCTCCTAAGAAATTATAATCGTATATATTATAGAAGATAAAATTGATTATAAAGAATATTAATGTCAGTATCAATGTAAATACAAGAAAAATATTGCTTATAAAATAGCCCTCTTGTTTGCTTTTTTTCATTGTTCATCCTTTCTGTTATATTTACCGCATTGATTAGTCAATGTTATTCGATATTGAAATAACAAATCCCGATAATTCGTAATATGTAACATGATAAGAAGAATATTCTCCACTTTTTAACATATCATACTGTCTATCTGTCAAAACCAATTCCGTGTTATAGTTATCGTAAATTGGAATTATATAACGCAACCCATTGGACGATTTATATACAGTTGGATCTTCAATATCATATTCCACAATATTGTTATTTTCTATATCACTACTTATTTCGCTTAGGCACAGTATCTGTTGGAACGAATTTTTACTTCCATATGATGCAAAATCTCGCGTAGACAAAACTACGGTCAAAACTATCCATAACATAGAATATATAACGGCTTTGATACACTGCTTTTTCTCAATTCCGATCAATGAGGTTTTAAAAAAGCGAAAATAAGAAAATTTGTTTTTAAACTTATAGTCGTCGAAATCTCTGTAGGGCTTATCATATGCACGGTACATTTCTACCATGGAAAATAATATTTTGGAAGCATTATAACTGCATATTAGAATACAAATAAATCTTATGATGAAAAGGACTTTTAAGTTGTAAATAGAATATTCTAAAAAATCGCCTGATAAAAATGCGGCTGTGAACTTATAATTTAGATACATAAAAAGGAAAAAGAAAATTATATTGTCCAATGTTATCAATAGAATATAGTTATCTCTTGCCTCCGGATCATTCCATTTTTTCGACATCTTATTTACTCCTAAACATAAAGGACGCTCTGTGATATAATTTAATTCTGTAATCCTCATTATACTATAAAATCTGTAAAAAATCAATATCTGAGCACAAAAAAGCAGACGCTCTAAAAACGTATGCTTAACTTTATGGTTCAAGAAACTACACGGCATTGACAATAGAACCTAAGGGTAGGGTAACGTTAGTGAAAATAAATTATGTTTCAAAATATGAATGATACTTAATAGTCTTGTCACTTTTAGAAAACAACAAATATACAACTCGTTGAACATGGGTTTTATTATTTCGTTATACTGATTTTCGATTTTCTCATCTTTGTATATATACGCATAATTTTCACTTTTTGCGGTTTAAGGTCGTTAAATGCCTTTTCGCTTAATATAATGCAGTCTTTTCCAAAGCTGTTATCTACAATATCAACAGTAAGATTATTTATCATCTCAGCATTCTTACTACCAATAAAAAAAATTGACAAAAGATATTTTAAATTGTAGAATTATATAAATATAACTAAGTGATAAAAAGAAATCTATTATTCAGAATTAAAGAGGTGCTGTCAAAATGAAAAATAATTTCAACAAATATTTTTCAACATACTTCATTATAAAGCTTATTATCTGCATTATTTTGCAGAACACTTTGTTTATTATGATACTAGGGAAACTGTCGGTAGACCTTGATAACGATATTACATGGTATGTTGTTATTGTTCCGTTAATAGTATTGATCTCGATATTTTTCCTTTTTACTTTTACCACAGCTAACGCAGTAACAAAAGTCAGAAAGAGTGACTTGCTGATCGAAAAAGACACACCGCACAATTATTTTAAGATCAAAGCAGTACTTACGTCTGTTTCATTCTCGCTAAACGATCTGTTTTTGCATTTTAAATTTCGAGAATATTTGTTGTTGACATATAATGAAGAAATAAGAAAAATCAGTATGCTCAACTCCGGAAATTTGACATATCGAGATAAACTGCTCACCGATCTTGAAGTATTGAGGGACAAATACTTCAAATGCTCTGTTGCGATCGTGATAGTCGTCATACTATTTCATCTTGTTGGCGGATTATTTTCTGCAAGAATAATGGTCAGCAAATATTATAACGCAGAGAGAGTACACTAGATATGTTTAGGTCGAAAATGGCACGCAGTTCAAGTATATCAAATTCATCAAGACAAAGCATATTTTATCCTTTCATTACAATTTTTTCGTAGAGGACAAAGC
>OHVO01000803.1_pt1 | contig 12207 bp, 8 predicted proteins | sample 1579371 | NCBI WGS metagenome assembly OHVO01 (sample SAMEA3882557, study PRJEB24775) | human gut metagenome | biome: human-associated habitat; feature: intestine environment; material: feces | place: Netherlands | collected 2009/2010 | reverse complement strand
CTGCCGACACCACACTCACCATCCCTTCCACCGCCCGCTCCGCCATCACGGTCGGTGCCTACGATCCCCGCCTTTCCTCCTATGCCAGCTTCTCCGGCCGCGGCTATACCCGTATTCTCCACGAAATTAAACCTGATCTCGCCGCCCCGGGTGTCAATATCCCAGCTCCCCGTTCCGGCGGCGGCTATGCTTCCTTCACCGGCACCTCGTTTGCCACGCCTTTTGTATCGGGAAGCGCCGCTCTTATGATGGAATGGGGTATTCTGCGCGGAAATGACCCGTTTTTATATGGTGAAAAGCTGAAAGCTTATCTCATCGCAGGCGCAAAACCCATCGCATCCGAGAGCGAATACCCGAACAGGCGGGTGGGATGGGGACGACTTTGTTTAGAAAGTAGCCTGCCAGATTAAAGTTATTGAAGGATTCGATAGAAGAAATAAAAGCGCAATGTAAAGAGTTAAACGACAAATGAGACATATTTTTATCTCTGTACTATCTTGTACTTTGCTACGAAAATAAAACTCGTAGCAAGGTACTTATAGTGTTCATTTGTCTGGCAACTCTTTTTTATTTAACTGTTAATAACTTGCTGTTTAAAATTTTTTGAATGCAAAGAGAATCACTTACCCAAAATATATTCTTCCAACATTTCCTTTACTTTTTTCTCAATTTCGTCTATGATCTCTTCACACCTTGTCTTTTTCATCCCTGCACCAGTTCCTACCGCCAGTAACTCTTTTCTGCCTGGATTTCTTCCATTTCCATCTACTGACGTAGTATGTTCGCCATAATACGTATTACTGTAAGTAAGATCATATGCCGGACTTAAATGCCATTTATCTTCGTCTGCTTCGTACAAATACGTGAAGTTCTTCGAATGATCATCTCTGTTATGTGCAAAAACATTGAAACACATTCGGCGGAACATATTTTCAACATCTTCATCGCAATTGCGTGTCATGATTTTTGTCAGTTTCATTAATCCATGATAGTCCAGACTTGGCTGCTCAAAATCCAATTCCAGAATTGCAGCTGTCGTCAACATGTGCACTTTCTTTTTCCCTTTCAAACAGTTTCTCCTGTCAAACCTTTTAGTTCCAAAATATCCTTTACATTTTTCTGATGGAAACAATCTCGTTTCACTCATCATAATTCCGCAGGCCTTGGCACAGCAGGAATAGTCATATTCCATTTTTCCTGCATCTTTTCCGTCCACATGCGCTGGAAATTTGATAATCCATTCTTCATTATCAATGGTTGTCATGATTTTAGGTCTTGCTCCGCCGCTGGTACCTCCCAGCAGATACAATTCGTCCAGTTTATCCGAATACTCTGTATTCAGTATCTTTTGACACTCTTCCGCCAGTTTGTCCAGATCTGCACTGCTCTGCTCCTCTGGAAAATTCTTTTCCGGGTGATATGTCAACGCTCCCATCCCCGATGTGCCCACAATCGCCAGACGATCCAGTACGGTCAGTTCATCCGGATTTTGTTTATGTGCCCGTAACAGGCGATCCAACAGTAATCTGCCCCAATGATCTGGAAGACTGTCCGCAAAAACCCCAAATAATCCTTCAAAATGATCCTTAACTGGAACAAATACCTGTTTTTGCAAAGGCAATGAAAATGGGTTGATCGAAAATCCGGTTTCCAGCCATTCATCACTGTACTGAAATGCCACTTTGTGGTCTGCCGTCATAGCTAATGTTCCCACCGTTTGATCCTCATAACACACCTGCAGTACTTTATCTTGTTTCATTGATAACCTCCTGAATATCTTTATACGGTACCTGCGTGAAAATATTTCTGAGCTCATCTGCAAGATCCAGTGCGATTGCAATTTTCGTTAAAGATAACAGGGAAATTTGTCCTGTCGTTTCGAATCTTTTGATTGAGCCGTAACTCACTCCGCTTATAGATGCTAATTTTTCCTGCGTAATTGAACGTCTCTTTCTGATTTTTCTCACTCGCTGCGCAAGTTTTTGATCCAGTTCTTCCGGAGTTTCCCATATAAATTGTTCCATTTTTCCCCTTCTTGTTACAGATTATATGTTATCTAAGATATCCTATTTTTATTCAAAACAGATTATATATTATCTATTCTATTTTACCACTCACGTGCAGAAAGCACAATGATTTCCTGCCCTGTTTCCATAAAAACTCCACCCCGTTTTTGTAACTGCAGATAAATTTTGCATCTCCTTTACTCTATAGGGATAATTTGCGCTTTTTTGACTATCCGGTAGTATTTGTTTCAGAGTAAGTAAAAAAGCCTCTGCCGGGCAAAAATTTTGCTTCCCGGCAGAGGCTTTGCTGGTCAAACGGATATTCATGCAAGCATGATTCGCAATTTTTCTTCCATTTCGCATGGCTTGGAATCGTTACAAATACTGGCTGAATTCCACTTTTTCTTTATTTGGTCCTTCGATCGTGAAGAAACGGACGCCATTTTCCCAGAACGGAAGGAAATGTACTTCATCCTGCGTCGTATTCAGACCGGCCCCGGTAATCATTTCGTGAACCTTTTCAATATTCTTTACGTCAATCGCCACATGGTCGATTGCTCCGGGTTTCAGTGCTGCAGCTTTGTTTTCGTACGTTTCGATCACAAGTGTTCCAAGCTTTAAGAATGCCACTTTCTCATCCGCCGCCTCATTTACGGTGCGGAATGCAATTTCAAATCCAAGCTTTTCATAAAACGCAATCGTCATCTCAATATCGTTGGTCGGAATACCGACATGCTGGATTCCATTTAACTGCTCTCTTAATTCCATTTCTTATCCCCCAGTCTTTTTTCTACCTGTGCCAGATCCGGCATGGCCGGAATAGAGCGTGTCTGAAAAAGGCTTTTCGTGAGCTGCGAGTCCCAGTTCGTGGGAGATTTTATCCGAATAAGGGCGGCGTAGCGGGCTACGGCAACCGAATGAGGGTAAAATATACCGCAAAGTGGGGCTTGCAGATTGCGGAAATGATTTTTCAGACACGCTCTAGCACCTTTTTTCTCCACACAAAGGCTTGCAACGGCGTTTCCAAAACGGGCAAACGCTGCCAGTTCTTCCTGCGGCTGTAAAGATATGCTCCATTCCACCAAGTGTCACTACAACTATTTTTACACTCTGATGATATAATATTTCCGCTGTTTTTGCAACATTTTGCTCTCTCCTGCCCGTTCGCTGCCGTTTTGCTGTTTCTTTTTTTCACAGATCACAAGGATGAGTGCCAGCATTCCTCCCATCAGGCTGCACCAACTGCCAGCCGTCCGTCCGGGCGCATGGTACACAAGAACAATTTTGTGCTCGCCTGATGGGATTTTTGCGCCGAGAAATGCCGTGTTTGCGCGGAACAGCAGTGTTTCTTTCCCATCCACTTTCAGCACAAAATTTTCATCGTATGGAATGCTGGTGATGAGGTATCCGTCTCTTTCCGCGGAAACCACGCCTGTGATGCCGTCGCCGCCGTATGTTGCTGTTGTTCCGCCAATCAGGGTAACCGCCTGACTGTACAGCTGCTCCGTTTTTTCCAACGGCTGTGCCATACCAGTCCATGTCTCAAAATTTTTCAGGATATAATGGCCTTTTCCCATCCGAATGAATACGGTTCCATCTTCTTTCATCGTTACAAGATAGTTAAACTGTGTATTCCCATTGGCATACGTATGGTTGATGCCGGTCAGGCGGTTGGTCTGGCCGTTGATGCGGATAAACATATCATGACTCGCTTTCTGATTCTCCACCTCGAAAGAAACGGCGAGCAGCGTTGCTCCCTCTGCGGCACCCGGCAGCGTTGCTGAGACGGTCACGGATTTTTTCGTCTCAATCTCATATCCGTCCGCTGTCTTCTGAATGCGCAGATCTTCCTGATCGGTCTCTGGAATTTCAAGGTTTACTTTCTGAAAACAACTGTGAAACAGGGGTCCTACAGAACCATTCTTTGTATCTGAATCTGCAGCGGCTCTGAAATTATCCACAGATTTCGCCGATTTTTCCTGATCCGTGATTGCCGCTGTTGTCTTCCGCATTTCCTGATCCGGGATCACGGCTGCCGTCTCCAGTATTTCCTGGTTCTGCGGATAAGGTAACGATTTGTATTCCGTCTCGGAAACCACCTGGTCTGTCACGTAGGCAACCGGCGCTGCGGATATGGCACGATAAACCTGAAAGTCCCCGTAATCCCGGTACAGTTCATACCCTTCCGGCCGTGTTTCTGCCAGAATGTACTTCACGCCCATGAGCTGGCAGAACAGCGGATCATCGGAGACGGTCTGCATCATGCGGTTGCGGAAGGCTTCATTAATCCCATACGTCTCGTCCCGGAATTTCTTATATTCTGCATTGTATGCCGAGGAATAAATCGTCGAAACATTCTGTCCAATATCCCAGATCCGGTTGACGTTCGCAAGGTTCTGTCCGCCGTCTCCATACTGCTCCATACGGTACCAGCCGGGATCCTCCGCGCGGATCTCACGGATTGCCGCTGCAATCTTGCTGTCCGTCAGAGCTTCATACGTTTTGCGCGGGATCATCACATGCTTTTCCTGATTGATTGCTTTTCCGGCAAATGCAAGAATCACAGCACTAAAGACGAGCGGCAGAAACGGAAGCTCTCTGCCCCGCAGCCGTTTTTTTGCCGGAAACCACCGCCATGCCAGATAGCACGCAGTCACACAAATCACATCCAGTATGCCGAGATGCCAGTATGGTTCAAAGTATGTCTCTTGCTTTGCATTCCACATCAGAATCAGAACTATGAGGTACGGAAGCAATTCTCGCAGCTCTGTCATGACTTTGCGCTTAAAATTCCCGGTGCTTCGATTTTTTCCACACTCCCGCTTCCGGACAAGCTGGTTTTCCACATAAAGCCCGACTTCTGCACAGAGGACCGGAAGAAACGGGATGAATACTTTATCTTTGCTGTACAGGCCGCCGTTCAGCAGATAGCCGAACAGGGGAATACAAAAGAATACCAGCAAAAGGAAGGACAACAGTTTCTCACGCAACCGGCTCTTTCCGATCGCTCTGCCCAAAAGCGCCACCCCCGCAAATGCGGAGAGGCCAATGCCGTACGGCGTGTAGCAGAGACGCAGGATCAGAAACTGCGGTTTCCACATCGCCGGATCGGTAAAAAGTCCTGCGATGCCGCCCGCTGCGGTGCCGCGTCCGCCCTCGCCGCTGCCGCCGAACAAGGCGGCAGCCGATGGGATCAGCAGAATACCGGAAAGAAGGATTCCTGCGAGGACCGGAAGCGCAAAGCGGATTGCTGCGCCAAAAAAGCTCCGCAAACCCACCAAGGTTTCACCCGTTCCGGCAGATTTTTCACCTGCCCTCTGCTTTTTCTCTGCCCCGGCCTTTTGATTCCGCGACACTTTTCGATTCTCCTGTTCCGCTTCATACGCAGCATTTTCTGTACCGCATTTCAAATACTCCGTCACCGCATACGCCGTGAGCGCAAGCAGCCCGCCGACCGAAAAATAAAAGCTGGTCAGAATCATCCCAAGAACGGAAAGAATCAGCAGACCGCTCTTTCTCTTCTGAAAATGGCGGTCCACGCCCAGCAGAGCCAGCAGCAGAAACGGCATATAATTGACAAACATAAGCTGATTATAGGAATGATATAGAAGTGCGGTAGAACACGTAAAGAAAAGTGATGTAAAAAGACAGTTGCCGTAATGCAGACCCTTTTTGCTGATCCATCGATAAAAAAGCACTGCATCCGCCGCATACAGCAGCGCGGAGGAACCCATCACCCACAGGTCCATCGGGATGAACGGGAAAAGGTAGGATAACAGCACGGTCGGACTCAGCAGTCCGTAGTAGGCAAAATGGTAAATATTCTGACCTCCTCCCAGATTCCATGCGAAATCCGGGAAGAGGTTTCCGGTCGCGTAAAACCGCTTTCGGAAGTAATCGGCAAGGGTGCTGTGCTGGCTGATCCAGTCAATCGAGGAGCCGAATACGCCGTATTGCAGGACGAACAGCCGGCACAAAAGCAAAGAAAAGAAAAACAGACCAGCCGCCGTAAAATCCTTTCCGGTAAGACCTTCCCAAAAGCCGTTCCGCCATCCTTTCGGCTGACCTTTCTTTTTCCGTGATTTCCCCGGCTCTCTTGTTTCCTTTAAGATTTCCTTTTTCATGCCCGGATTTCTCCTCTTTCAGAAGCATGGCGTTTGTCGGCATACTCTGGAAAATACACGTTTTTCTTTTCTGCCGTATGGGCATCTTTTCTTCTCTTTGCAGCACTCTCCTGCTTTTTCACCGGCTGCACACTGTGCATCTTGACCGTCTCTTCACTCGTCTCCTTTAAGAGATAAATCGGACGGTGCTTTGTTTCAAGATATGTCTTGGAAAGATAAATGCCTACAATGCCCGTGCAGAAAAGCTGTACACCGCTCACCAGAAAAAGGATGCATGCCATCGACGGCCAGCCCGCAACGGGATCGCCAAACAACAGCGTTCTTCCGATGATGAACACGATCAGAATCATAGAAATCAGGAAAAAAAGCACGCCCATGACAGATGCAAATGACAGCGGAGCTACGGAAAAACCTGTGATGCCGTCGACCGAGTACGCGAGGAGCTTTCGAAGCGGCCACTTCGACGTTCCGGCGCAGCGGTCCTCGTGCTCAAATTCCAGCCATTCTGTGTGAAAGCCGACCCATCCGAAAATTCCTTTGGAAAAGCGGTTGTACTCACTCATTTCCAGCACGGCATCCACCATTTTGCGGCTCATCAGACGGTAGTCCCGTGCACCGCTTACAATCTCTGTTCTGGAAAGGCGGTTGATCACACCGTAGAAGGCATTTGATAAGAAGGATTTGATTTTTCCCTCGCCCTCCCGCGAGCTCCGGCGTGCCGCCACACAGTCACAGGTACCGCTCTGCAGCATCGCGTACATTTTCGGAAGAAGGGACGGCGGATCCTGAAGGTCGACATCCATCACTGTTACGTAATCGCCTTTGGCCGCCTGCAGTCCGGCGTACATGGCTGCCTCTTTTCCGAAATTTCTCGAAAACGAGAGGTAACGGCAGCGCATATCCTTCTGCGCAAGCCGGCGCATCTCAAACAGGCTGTGATCCTTCGAGCCGTCGTCAACAAAGATCAGCTCGAACTGAACCTTCTGCTGTTCTTCCATCTCATCCATCTGACGTACCATCGTCTCGTAGTAAACCGGAATTGCTTCCTCTTCGTTGTAGCATGGTATGATAATACTGATTGTCTCCATTTTTTTCCTCCCGGGGATTACATACTCTCTCAGAATCCTTCTGCAGATCCTTCCTGCTGCAATCCCGCTTCTGTCTCATTCTTATGCAAGCCAGGTTTTTGTGGCTGTTTCTCCCGCTGCAGAATCCTCGCCTGCCTCCGGGAAACGCAGGATGACTTTAAACAGATCGCCGTCTGCCGCAAGCTCCATGCGGCCGCCCATGTTGGCCGTGTAGCTTGATGCAATCGCAAGGCCAAGGCCGTGCCCATCGCTCGTCCGTGACGCGTCACCGCGCACGAAGCGTTCCATCATTTCCTCCGGTGCAAAATTCATCTCATAGGCGGAAATATTTTTCATCGTCACGAAAATCTCCCCGTTTTTCTTCCCTGCATCAATGTAAACTCTCGTTCCGCCCAGGCTGTATTTCAGGATATTTTCCACGAGATTCTGTATCACGCGGTACATTTTCCCATTATCCCCAAGGAACGGCAGTGGCTCTTCTCCGAGTGCCGTGCGGAACGACAGACTGCTCTGCGCAATCGCATCGTCCATATCGGCGAGGGTCTGCTCGATCAACCGTTTCATATCCATTTTTTCCATCTGGAATTTTTCGGTTCCGCTTGTCGATTTGGAGAGCTCGAAGAGGCTTTGGATCATCTCCTTTAGCTGTTCCTGTTTCACAGAAATCACCTCGACGTAATCCTGTGCCGCCGGTGTCAGATCCTCTTTTTTCAGAAGATCCGTATAGCCGACCATCGAGGTGAGCGGGGTTTTCAGATCGTGCGATACATTGGTAATCAGGTCAATTTTGAGACGCTCCGCCTGCATCTGTTTTTCTACGCTCTTCTGCATAGCGCTCTCAATATTTTCCAGCTCTGCAAACGCCGGATACAGCAGGGATTTTTCGGATATTTCATGGATCCGGCTTTCCATGCTGCCTTCTGCCATCGTATGGATCTGTTCCATCAAAAGGCCCATCTCCCGGTTCAGGCGACTGCGGTATGTTTTCCAGGCAAACAGAATTAAAATCAGCGTGGTCAGCCCAAGAAGAATGACAGACAGTACCTCGCCATCCATTCCGTTTATCAGTCCGGTGATCGTAATCACGATTAGAAGTTCCGCAATCAGTGCCACACGGAACGGCCATTTACTCTGACCGGCAAGCTGCCGTTCCAGGCTGGTCCGATCTCTGTAACGCTTCCTTTCTCTGCAAAAAAAGGACATTTCTCTCAGTTGTTTCTTTTCATAGCGACAGACAAGAATGCCGGCACTGAGAAGGAAAACGCCACAGATTCCAAAAAACAGAAGACCTGTCTGCACACACTCTATTACAGTACCCCATTCGGCAACAATGCGGTATCTGGCATAGCTGTGCCGGAGCGGCTGAAGCCATCCGAAAAAAGCAAATCCTCCGACAAGAACCAGAAGCTCATTTGGCACCTTTTCGGATTTTTTCAGAAACAGCTGCTCTTTCTCTGCTTCCGCAGCGGCTCTTGCCTCAAACTGCATCTGCCGGGATTTTTCTATTTCATCTGTCTCGGACTTATCTGCGGCTGCCCCTTCGCTGCTTTTTACTGTTTTTCCCGCTTTTTCCGGTTCGTTGCCGGCAAAAGCAGTCATTTTCGGGTTCCCGGTATCTTTTCGGAATTTCCATACCAGATACAAGGCTGCGGCTATGCCCAAAACGCCGACTACCGTCACTCCGATGCCGATACCCCATTCGATGTTGCGCCACATTCCCCATTCGAATTCACTGGCCCATTTCCGCAGAAGCTTTCCGCACAAAATCAGTACCATAGAAAGATCGGTAAGCATCCACAGCAGGATGCGTTTTTCAGTTTCCGTCATTTTTTTCAATTTTGTATCCAATTCCCCACACCACCTTTAAATATTTTGGATTTTTCGGCGTAATTTCGATTTTCTCACGAATGCGCCGGATATGAACCATGACGGTATTTTCTACGCTGTAAGCATCCTCCTGCCAGACCTGGCTGTAGATTTCTTCGGCTGAGAATACGTAGCCGGGATGCTCCATCAGAAGCTCCATAATTTTGTACTCGGTTGCGGTCAGGCGAACAGGGTCACCGTCCACCAGGAGTTCTTTGGTGTTTCGGTTCAGCAGCAGACCGCCGTTTTTCAGGATATCCTGGCTTTGTGTGGTTCCGTTTGCGGCGCCTAAGGAGAAGTAACGGCGGAGCTGGGATTTGACACGGGCCATGAGTTCGGCGGTATTATACGGCTTTGTCACGTAATCATCGGCGCCCATCGAAAGTCCGATGACTTTGTCGCTCTCTTCGGTTTTCGCGGAAAGCATGATAATCGGGATGTTGTTTTTTTCTCTTATTTTCATCAGGGCGGAAAGACCGTTCATTTTGGGCATCATGACATCGAGCAGGATCAGATGGATCTGTTCGGTCATGAGGATGTCGAGTGCCTCCATGCCGTTGTAGGCTTTTTTTACCCTGTAGCCTTCCAGTTCTAATAGTTTGCCGAGAGATCTTACGATTTCCCGGTCGTCGTCTACGACTAATATGTTGTATTGGCTCATCTCGTTTTTCCCCTCTTGGTTCTATGGTGTTTATCATAGCAGAAAAAACGGAGATTCTTTGGATAAAAAACTGACATTTTTCTTAAAATGTAATCCCCCATTACGTTTTCCTGCTTTTTTTACAAAAAAAACACTGATTGGTAGAGTTGTAAGCTGGTGTAAAAAAATAAAAACAAACGCATATAAATTAGTAAAAATGCCTGCCATAGCACCTGAAAATGTGGAAAAAGATAAAAAAAGTCAATATAAGTGGACAAAATACACAATATCAAACGGGGATTTTATTTGATATAGTGTAAATATCACAAATAAGCAAAGAAAATGCGTAATAAAAACGCACAAAACAACGGAAAGGATGGGGAGCATGGCGAAGGAAAAGGTGAAAAAGAAAAGAGGACAAAAAATCACACCTGCAATTTTTTGGAAACAGCGCTGGCTGCTTGTAATGTCAGTACCATTTGTAATCTGGCTGATTATCTTCAAGTATATTCCACTTTGGGGATGGACGATGGCGTTTCAGGAGGTAAAACCTGCAACGTTCTCACTTCCGATCTGGGAGAGAACCCTGGTTGGATTTAAAAACTTTACAGATGCTTTCAAAGACCGTCTGTTCACACAGACGCTGATCAATACATTGGGAGTCAGCTTTCTGGATATCGCAGTTGGAACAATCGCAGCAATCGCATTTGCAGTTCTCTTAAATGAGATGTTCTTTACAAGATTTAAAAAAGTGACGCAGACCATATCGTGGGTTATCATTGCAAGTATTGCAAAGAACATTTTCAACGACGGTGGTGTCGTTGATAGTATTTTCGGCAAAAATCTGCATTTGATGAGCTCCAATACACCGCTCATCTGGGTGACTATTATTTTGATCAACTGCTGGAAAGAGGTTGGCTGGAATGCCATCATTTATCTGTCTGCAATGGCAGGCATTGACCCTGGCCTTTATGAGGCGGCTGATATAGACGGTGCAAACCGTCTGCAGAAAATCTGGCACATTACCCTTCCGGGTATCCGTCCAACGATCATCGTACTGCTGATCATGAGTATCGGTGGTGCCCTGAATGTAGGTATGGAGCGTCAGATGCTTCTGAGCAACCCGCTGATAGAGGATCACACGATGGTACTTTCCTGGTTCTCTTATAAGAGAGGTATCGGAAACAGCAACTATGGACTTGGTACTGCAATCGGTGTATTTCAGTCTGCAGTCAGCGTTACTCTGCTGCTGATCGCCAATAAAATTGCCGGTCTGGTAGGCGAAGACAAACTTCTGTAGGAGGACGCGAATATGAAAAAAAGAGCAAAAACATTTGACTACATACTGGCAGTAATCTTCGTATTCCTTGTCATCATTACGATTTATCCGTTTCTGAATGTACTGGCGATTTCGTTTAATGATTCAACGGATACTATCAAAAACGTAAATTTTGTCATTCCGAGAAAGTTTACCTTAACCAACTATAAATACGTATTTAAAGACGGCGGCATTGTCACCCCGGCAGTGATCTCTGTTCTTCGAACCGTCATCGGAACGATTGTCGGTATCGTTTGTACTTCAATGGTGGCTTATACCTTAAGCCGGAGAGATTTTGTGCTTCGTAAACCATTCCAGATGCTGTTTGTTATCACAATGTATGTCAGTGGCGGTATGATTCCGGAATATCTTCTGATTATCCGTACCTTAAAGCTGGGCAATAACTTCATGGTATACATTCTGCCTGGTCTGATGTGGGTTTATAATATGATTCTGGTTCGCTCTTATATCGACGGACTGCCGATGGCTCTGCAGGAGGCAGCAAAGCTCGACGGAGCAAACGATTTTCAGATCTGGTATAAAGTCGTTATGCCGCTTTGTAAACCGGTTATCGCAACCGTAGGCCTGTACTATGCAGTAGGACAGTGGAACTCCTTCATGGATACTTACCTGTATGCGAAAAAACTCCCGACTCTGCAGTACAAACTGTATGAGATTATGAACCAGGCGACCATGAAAATGGACGTTCATGCAGGAACCAATGTACAGACGGCCGTAACACCAATGTCCGTACGTATGGCCGTAACGATTGTAGCAACTGTGCCGATCGTTATTGTATATCCGTTCCTTCAGAAATACTTTATCGGCGGTATGACACTTGGTTCTGTTAAAGACTGATAAAAAACAGTATTAAAAAATTTTTAGAAAAAGATGATGTTTATTCCTGCCAGGCGAAAGAAAGAGTGCAGGATGACATAAACCATTTTAAGGAGGGCTTTTATGAAAAGAAAAGTAGTATCACTCATGTTAGTATCTGCTATGGTGGCCGGAATGCTCGCAGGATGCGGTTCCGACAGTGGCAGCAGCAAGGGAGGGTCCAGCACAGAGACTGGATCAGCGGCAGAGGCAAGTTCTTCAGGCGAGACAGCAGATGACAAATCTCCGATTACCTTTGAGTATTTTAACGCCGATGGTAAAAACGGCA
>OHVO01000789.1_pt1 | contig 12377 bp, 13 predicted proteins | sample 1579371 | NCBI WGS metagenome assembly OHVO01 (sample SAMEA3882557, study PRJEB24775) | human gut metagenome | biome: human-associated habitat; feature: intestine environment; material: feces | place: Netherlands | collected 2009/2010 | reverse complement strand
CCCCTGCCGCCGCTTCATGTCGTTTCTATGGGGTTGGGGTGTTGTTGGGGTTGGCGGGGCCCGGCTGCTGTTCCGGCCGTGCGGGTCAGGGCTTTTCGGCCCAAATGCGGATGGTCGGGCTTTGCACGTGCACGCCGAATTCGGCGGCTTTGGCGAGTATGCGCCGCGCCAGTGCGGCTTTCTCCGTATCGGGAGCATAGCGGAAATAGGCTTCCGCCGCACGGACGTGCTCGGCGTCGACGAGCGGGAATTCGCGCGTTTCGGGGATGCCGAATGCCGAATCGGGAAGTTCGTGCCGCTCTGCGGCGGTGAGGCGGTCGTGCGGTTTGGTCTGTGTCGTCATGGCTGTTGCAGCATTGGTGTTGTTGCGGGGATACGCAAATTCCCGGCCAGCCACCGCTTTTTCGCACAGCGGCTGCTTCGTTGCCCAAAAGGTAAAGCTGGTCCTTCTTCGGCGGCGTAGCCAGTTTGCCCAGCTCTACGCCGTGCATGGCAGCAATGGCGGTATCATAGCCTTCCTTGAAGATTTCCTTGTTCTTCGTAATGATTTCTTCGCCCTTCTTGGCAAAGCGGTCTGCAATGAACCCGTAGAAGGGGTTTTCCGGGAATCCCAGCACGCCGGCGCTCATGCCCAGGGCTGCAATATTCTTCATCTGCAGGCTGCCGTACTTTTTGGCCAGTTCCGTAATAGGAAGAGCCAGCATGATGCGGCCGCTGTGGGCTTCAAATTTCGGATGGAAAGCATCGTCAGCAATGATGACGCCCCCTTCCGGCACTTCTCTGCCGTGGAGATCGATAGTCTCCTGGTCCAGGGCTACCAGACAGTCTACATGCTCACCAATGGTAGCCACTTCCTTTGTGGCAATGCGAAGAGCAATGGTTGTATGACCGCCTTTAATACGGGATGCAAAAAGGCGCTGGCTGAAAAGGGAATAGCCTTCCTGTGCCAGCACACGGCCCAGGATTTCGCCGCAGGACTCTACGCCCTGCCCCTGCTGGCCGCCCATTTTCCAAATAAAATCACGTTTCGTTTCCACTCCATCTGCCTCCTTGGTGATGAATCACGGGAAATGTTAAGAAATCTATATAGGTGAATCGTTTTTACACATACTCACACATTTTTATTATACCACTTAAGGCCCGGGAAATCTTGAAAAAAATAAATGGAAATCGAGAGCGTAAAAAGAAGGGAAGGCGCAATAAAAAAGAGCGTCCTTTGAAGGGCGTCCTCTTTTTCTTTGCTCTATTCTCCCATCACTGTCTTTTCCCGGGGCAGTTCCGCTTGGCCTGGAATTCGTCGGCCTCCAGGCGGTACACTTCACAGCCTTTCAGCATACCATCGGTGATGGTCCAGTCTTTTCCTGAAATCTGCTTCATGAAGGATGTGAGGATTTCTTTCTTTTCTTCCTTCCCTTGGATGATGGAAATATGGCCGCTGCCGATGATGCTCATGTAGGCATTGGTATAGAGGGCGGGGTTGGTATCATGGGGAATGACCTTTTCTCCTGTATCCATTTCAAAACCGGCGTGGCCGTCCTTTTCTATGAGTTCCCTTTTCAGTCCGGCCGTGGCGCCGTGGAAGAAGAGGGACAGTTTCCCTCCCTCATAGGTATAGGAATAATTCACCGGCACCACGTAAATCCGTCCTTTATCATAAAGTCCCAGGTGCACGATGCCGCAGGCATCCAGGATGCGGCGTATCTCCCCTTCCTCTGTCACCAGTCTGTCTTTCCTTCGCATGGCTCGATGTTCCATTTCCATAGCAGTATCCTCCTTTTTATGTATTATACCCTGTGAAGGCAGGGAGTGTCTCTATATTTCTATTTTCCTATCCTCTGCCATGTAGAGTTTCCTGTAGTAGAAGAGGACGGCTCCCATGCCCAGGTCAGTGAGCAGCCAGCTTACAGGGTAGACGGCCATCAAGGTATGGAAGGTGGGGCTCCACTGGAAGAAGGTAGCCACATAGAGAATGCGGGAGCCGCAGATGATGATGGTCACCATGATGGCAGGGCCCAGGGATTTTCCAAAGCCCCGGAGGAAGCCGGATACCATTTCGATGACAAGGTCCAGCACTTCGGCGCCCAGAATATAGGACAGCCGGATATAGCCCAAGTCAATGACGCCCCTGTCGGTGCTGAAAATGGAAAGGAGGGGCCTGCCCAGGAAAAGGATGAGGCCGCACACCGCCGCCATGGCGCCAAGGCCCTGGAGAAAGGTGATGCGAAAGATTTTCCGGCAGCGGGAGAGGAGCCCGGCGCCGTAGTTCTGGCCGGTAAAGGTGGTGCAGGCCTGTCCGAAGGCATTGATCACGTAGTAAGCAATGATTTCCAGATTGAAGGCTGCTGCCGAGGCGGCCATCACTTCTGTGCCCAGGCTGTTGATGGCAGACTGGATGACAATGTTGGAAAGGCTGAAAACGGCGCCCTGGACGCCGGCAGGCATGCCTACGGAAAGGATTTTCTTCAGCATGGGCCAGTCGAAAGCCGCTTCCTTCAGGGACAGGTGGACAGAGAGGGAAGTATGGGACAGAAGGGCAAGGAGCATGAAACTGCTCAGAAGTGTGGAGCACACGGTGGAGGCCGCTGCGCCATCTGCATCCATGCCCATGCCCAGAACGAAGAACAGGCTGGAGGCCACCTTCACCATGCCGGAAATGAAAAGGCACAGGAAGGGAGTCCTGGTGTCTCCCTGGCTCCTGAAAATGGCGGAGGTAAAGTTGTACATTAGTATGCCCGGCAGGGCCAGGAATATAATGCGCAGGTAGCGGAGGGACAGGGGCCGCACTTCCGCCGGTACGGAAAGAAGATCCATCAGGGGCGATGCTGCCATTTCCCCCACTGCCATCATGATAAGGCCGCCCATGAGGGAAGAAAGGATGGCGGTATGTACGGCCCTGGTCACGCCCTGCCGGTCCTTTCGGCCGGTAAGCTGGGAAATTACCACATTGGCGCCAAGGGAGATGCCGATGAAGAGGGTCACGATGATACCCACCACAGGCCCATTGCTCCCCACAGCGGCCATGGCGCTTTTTCCTACAAAGCGGCCCATAATGAGGATATCCGCTGCATTAAAAAGCTGCTGGCAGATGCCTGTCATAGCCAGCAGCAGCGCAAAGGACCAGGTTTTGTCTGCGATGGAGCCATGGAGCATATCCATTTTCTTCATTGTCCTATCCCCCTTTTTTTGCAGTATATAAGGCGCCGGCTTTCCGCCGGCGCCTTTATTATATCATCACGATCACGGAACCATGAAGGAGTAAGAAGCTGTCATCTTTTTGCAAATCATGATTTGACGCCTGCCCCGGCGCCCGGGAATCATGGTTTATTGTACTCCATAGACTTCCTTCACCAGTCGAAAAGCAGCCCAGGCTTTGGGCCAGCCGGCGTAGAAGGCCACCTGGGTCAGGGTGTCCGCCATTTCTTCCAGGGTGACGCCATTGTTTTTGGCATTCTGGATGTGGTACTTGAGGGAAGAATCGGTGATGCCCTGGCTCACCAGGGATATGACGGTAATCAGGCAGCGCTGCTTCACAGACAGTGCATCCTGCTTGTTCCATACTTCTCCGAAGAGAATGTCATCATTGTAGCGGGCAAAGTCGGGGGCTGTCTGTCCCAGCACATCCCGGCCTGCGGTCTGTACGATTTTCTTTGTCATAGGTTCTCCTTTCGTCGCTTCTGCAGAAACTTCCATGCCGGCCATGACCATGATGGCAGCAATGAAAGCAGAAAGTACCTTTTTCCTATTCCATTTCATAATTTCTCAAATCCTTTTTCGTCCACCGGCTCAAGCCATTCATTGGATACCCCTTCTCCATCCCTGGAAAGGGAAATGTGCTGGAAATGACAGCCCGGAGCGGCGCCGTGCCAGTGTTTGACTTCCGGCGGGATGGTCACCACGTCCCCGGGATGAAGCTGCCGGGGCGCCTGCCCTTCATACTGCAGGTACCCCTTCCCCGATACCACAATCAGCACCTGGCTGGTGCCGTGATGGATGTGCCAGTGGGTGTGGGCGCCGTTTTCAAAGGTCACGTTGTATACGGGAATATCTTTGTCTTCAGACAGGCTGGCAAGCCAGCTTCTGCCGGTGAAAAAGCGGGCATACCCGTCGTTGGGGCTTCCTATTTCCATGACGGCGCCTTTTCCTTCCAGTTCTTTTCTGATTTCTTCCTTGTTCATGCGGTGTGTCCTTCCTTATTTCTTCAACGAATGAATCCACCCGAGCACATCATCGGTTTTCCCGCCGCCGGTGAAGCATTCACCGGGAAGCCAGGTGCCTGTTTTGGCAGCCCGGGCCAGGTTTTCCCCGCTGTCTCCCAGGGGACTGCTGTAGGAGGTGGCAAAGGGGATCACTGTTTTGCCTTCAAAGCTGTGATGTTCCGTGAAGGTATACACGATAGCCGGCGCTTCGCCCCACCAGATGGGATATCCCAGGTACACCACCCGGTAATCATCCCAGTTGGCTGCATCCCCCGTATATTCCGGACGGATGGAGCTGTCCTTATGCTCCATGGACACCCGGCTGCTGCTGTTATTGTAATCCAGGTCCGCTTCCGTATAAGGCACCTTCGGCGTAATGGCAAAGAGATCACTGCCTGTCTCTTTGGCAATGGTTTCCGCCGCCTGCTTCGTATGGCCGCTGGCGGAATAGTACACCACAATGGACTTTCCCTGGGGCACGGCCGTTCCCGATGAACTGCCGCTCCCCTGAGAGGCGCCGCCGCAGGCGCTCAGCGTCATTGCCGCTACTGCCACTGCCACTCCCATGACTGCTTTTTTCCACATAGTAAACCTCCTGTTTCAATCCATAACCCTTTTATTCCGGAGTAGTACTTTTACCTTTCCTCCTTATTATAGGAAAAGGCCTTCATCCTATCCAATACCTTGTTTTTACAGAAATTTATGCTCCAAAGGCATGAATGTGACGGGATGGGCAGGAAACTTCCAGGGTGTGCCATCATTTCGCAGCCCCATGGAATTTTTCCCACGAAAAAAGACCGTGAAGACATGCAAATCATTTCTTCACAGCCTTTTTTCCATAACGATTTTCTGATGGCAAGATGCAGGCCCATTGGTCATCCCGAGCGGAGGAACCTGCCGGTATGGGGAGACCAGGATCTCTCGAGACTCTGAGCCGAGAGAACTCCTGCCGCCATGCACCCTGTACCATGGGGCGTGAGATTTCTCCACTCCGCTCCGCTTCGGTCGAAATGACGGGCCCGGGGCATCATTTTTATCATTTGAGGAGTGAGTTATCTCCCCCGCTCTCACCGCCGAAATGACGGGCGAAATCGTACCTGTGTCATTCATGTATTTCTTTACAGCCCCATCAACAGCTTAGGAGCCCCCTATTCCTTTCCCCTGATTTTCAGCCGGTCTTTCCTGTTATAGAGGTATACATAGTAAAGGTCTCCGTAGAAGGGATTCCTGAACTTTCTGGCCGCATCATCCACTTCGATGATATGGCCTTTTTTCGTCACCATGCGGAAGGAAAGGAAGTCAATCTGTCCCAGATTATCCGTCCTGGCCAGCTGGCGGTGGAATTCTTTTTTCATGGGATCTCTGTCATCGGGATGGACCACAGAGAAGAAGGTGCCGCCGGTGTATTTCGTGAAGTCTTCATAGTCGTCACATTCCAGAAGGTCCACCATCACCTTGTTGGCGAAGAGGATTTCTCCTTTTTTCGTAGCCTTCATCACCAGAATGCCGCCGGGGAGATGGTCCGCCACATCGGTAAGGTTGAAGCTGAACTGGGACCGTTTGTCAGTAACCGTAATGGAGCTGTCAAACTGGCGCCAGCCGGCCTTTCCATTGAGCTTGGCGCCGTAAAGGGCATAGTCGGCGCGAATACAGAGATTACCGTAGGAATCGCCCTGTTCCGGATAGGCAGCGCAGCCCAGGGAGGCATAAAATTTCACTTCCCTCTTCCCGGCCATGAAGGTATGGGGAGTCTGGGTAAAATCATCCATGGCTCTGGTAACGGAGCTGAAGTCCTCGTAGGGGCGGAAAAGAATGAATTCATCGCCGCCATTTCGGGTGATGATGGATTCTTCGCCGAAGGTTTCCCTCATATCCCGGACCAGCGTTTTCAGGGCTTCGTCGCCTACGCTGTGTCCGTACACATCGTTCACCAGCTTGAAGTTATCGATATCCAGAGCCAGCACCATCGCTTTCTGGCCGGCATGGGCCTTCATATAGTCCGCCACCGCCTCGTCGCCGCCTTTGCGGTTAAACACGCCGGTCAAAGGATCCCTGCCGCCACTCCGCTTCAGGTCACCATTGGCCTTTTTCAGCGCCCCATTTTTCCTGAGAAGGAAGGCAATGAGGGTGGTCAGGGAAAAGCCTGATATGGTGGCGAAGAAGAGAAGCAGCCAGTTAATGCTTCCTCCCTGGGGCCGCAGCACAATGGACCACAGATCTCCGGCAATGATTCTTTCCGCATGGGGATTCCCCTGTTCTGTCATGCCCCGCTCCTTCACCAGATGCGGAGTATCTTCCCAGCCATAGCGGTGATAGAGGCTGAAGTCCAGCTTCTGGGCGCCCAGATTGGAAATATTGGCAGTGCTCATGACCCGGCGCTGCTCTACGGCCAGTATAATATAGCCCCAGAAGGATTCGTTGCCATTCTCGTCATGACGGTACACAGGGCGCAGAAAGGCCATCATTTTATGAGGAAGTCCCAGGTCCAGAGAGTCCACCAGCACCAGCCGGTGTTCCGTGCGCGCCGTGTCCGCAGCCTTCTTCAAGGAACCTTCCAGGAAGCGGGGAAAATCCACTTTTCTCGTATCTTCCGCCGTAAACACCACCGGTTCTCCCTTTTCCGGCAGAATCTGGATGCTTCGGATCATGGGATTCATGGCCATCACCATGGACGGTTCCTGGGGATGGGCCATGTAGTCTGCCGGATTGGCCTCCAGCTTGGAAGCCATAATCTTGGTTACCACATCCCACCATTTCACCATGCCGTCTATGCCCTCCAGTCGATGAATGGCATAGGGCGTATAGACTTCCCCTTCATTCTGCCGGTGACTGGTATAGAGGAAGCCGTCCAGGCAGAGGGTCAGCAAAAGGCCGGCTATCATAACGGGTAAGCTCAGTGATTTCACAATCCACCTGATTCTACACATCATAATACCGGCCTTTCATTAAAAACCAGGATACCTTCCTATTACGGTTCCATTATACACTTTTAAAAAAAGGGAAACAAGCCGCATAAACTGCGAAAAAATACCGGACTCAGGTCCGGCATTTTCTCAGTCAGGGTTTTAAAATACTAGAAAAATCATTTACCAGCGTTCTTCAGGGCAATTCTCCAATCTCTGCCCTGCTGGTGCACATCATTCACATCGGCTTTCTGCACAGCATCCTTATTGGATTCCACATCTGCCTTCTGCTGGGCCGAGAGGTGGATGTCCTGGTTCTGATCAGGCTGGCCTTTCTTTTCAGCGTTATAAAGGGCAATGCGCCAGTCTCTTCCCGGATCTCCAGCGGCAGTGCCGTCAGCGGCCTGTACGCCCATGGAAATGCAGGACAATGCGATTCCTGCAGCTGCGAGAGCCATGGTAATTTTTTTCATTTCTATCTACCCCTTTCCTGTAGCCAATCAATTGGCTGTTTATGCCATTATATTACTTGAAGTAATTATTGTAAATAGAATTTCAAAGTTTTCTTCATCATACCTCTTTCCAGGAAGGAATGCCGTCCTTTAGAACATAAAAAAAGACTGTGAAGAAAAAGAATCCTTTCTTCACAGTTCCCTTATCTTCTGGAGCGGATGAAGGGAGTCGAACCCTCCTGTCCAGCTTGGGAAGCTGGCGTTCTACCGATGAACTACACCCGCATGATGGAAATATTTTATGCGTATGCATAGATAATACCATACTTTCCTCGAATTTTCTAGTTTTTCTGATAACTTCCTTTACAGAGAATATTTCTCATAATTTGTCATCATTTCGCATCATTTTTTTGAAAATAAGGTGTGATAAGGTGTGAAAACGTTTTCACACCTTACTTTTTTAGAAAACCAACACCTTATTTTGAAAGCAACGATAAACGCTGGCTTTTCAGGGCATATAGGGCTGCGGATGAATTTTAAATGATTGAATTTCTTTCATAGCATCATTAAATTGAGCCTCTAATAGGGCTAATACTTTTTCATATTTTTCCTTCTCTTGTGCTTCTTGTACTGCTTTTTCATTTGTTAGCTTTTCAAACCATGTCTCATCAATCTGTATTCCTATTATACCCGTAGGTTGTTCTTTAGGTTTAAAACTATTTGTTTTAGCTTGAGTATATTGGCTTGTTGATTTTCTGCAAAGAAAAATTTCCTTGTATTTTACAAGTTCTTGATTTTGCATGACATTTAAATGAATTAATAATTCTTCAGAAAATCTTGTCCAGGTTAATTTTTGAAAATCTATTTTTTTGATGTTTTTCCACTCTTTATAAGCCGCCAGTAAATCACTACTTGTAACTGTAGGTAAGTCTTGTAGTTTTGTTTTAATTTCTGGTGTTACTTTTACCGGATTTCCCGATTTATTTTTATCAAATTTAATAGATTGAGCTACTTTAATTATTCCTGCTGAATCTAGATCTCCTGTAAAATCCTTAATACAGTCTGCATAAAATTCATTAATATACTCACTTTCTGTTTTTCCTTCTTGATAGCGAGAAGATGTAGATTGCTCTACCATTTCGAAGGCATCAACTCCAAGGCACAGTTTGTTCATCATATAGACCATACTCATCATTGCTAACTTTCCTGCCACTATAGGAGTGATTGCACCCTTCTGTATAAAGTCTTCCAATGGTGCTAAGTCCCAATCTATATCAATATAATTGATGTCAGTTTTCTTAGCATCTGATAATTTAAATGCCATATCTGATTTTCCTTTAGTTATGAATATGGTTTGGGCATTACATGTATAATTTAAACCATTTGGAATAGAATAATGAAGTTGTTGGGTTTCTTCTTTTCCGTCCTTTTTTATTTTTTCGTTTACGATTTTATCATATGCACCTTCATAAGTTACCTTGTTTCCAGGAAAAAGCTCTTTGTAGAAATCTAAGTTACGTATTGTTTTGTTAGCGTCAGGTTCTGTTATTACATAAACTTGGATGCCATTAAGTTGATTGAGGATATGATTACTAATAATATTATTGAGGTTTTGTGTAAATATATCATAATCATTTACTAGCAAATACCTATTATAGCCACGTAGATTCATCAGAAAAGTAAATAATTGGGGCCTATCTATTATTTCTAATAAATGATTAAAAATATTAGATAAGCATGTTGCTATAAGGTTTGGCTTATGATATTGAATAATAGTTAAATGACTTTCTTTGGGGCGTAGCTGGCGTACAAATAGATCTCCCAACATAACCTTCCCAATTAGCCACAGAAATTTTTTCAAATGCTCTACTTTCTGACCAGATAGTATATCAGTCAAGTGTTTAACATTATTTTTGTCTATGTCATTTAGAAATGCTAGATTATTTATTGTGGTACCTGTTATGTCATCGTTGATATAACCAGGCATGGCCAAACGTAATCCACCAATCAAAAATCCATTTGAAGCGAATTTTGCTACGTTACTTAATAAACCAACTTGAAAGAAATTTAAGATGGGCTGCCAAATATTACTCAATTTTGGCGCAGATTTGAGAACCCAATCTATGCCTAGTTTATTTTGGTATTTTTTATATAAATATAATGCTGCTAACTGTCTGAATATATATCCAGTTATGCAGGAAAAACTCTGTTGATTTCTTCCGTTGGGAGCTTTCAACATATTTTCAATATGATAGCAATAAATTGCCATAAATTGTGTATAGGAAGGGAATGCATTACATTCTGCTGGGGATTTGTCTATCGTTTTGTTCCCAGTATACCCAGTATACCAGTTCGTATATTCTTTTGCGGCATCTTGTAGTGTTATCAAGAATCCATTGACCCACCGACCCATTACTAAAACGGTTCTGCTTTTTGATCCATATGGCGTTTCTAGTACTATTGTCTGATAGCCAAAATATTCCATGATTCTGGTAGCTATATCAGGTAAGTCGATTAAATCTGTGGGCTTAAGGCTGCCTATAAAAGGATTTGCTTCTTTTTCTTTTATGTAGTTAAGCAACTCCTCTCGTTTACAATCACTTCGTTTATTGCGGCTAGCTTTAGGTTCACTGGTTTTGTATTTCCTTATAATTTCTTCTATCGAGTCAAAATGTGAGTCATCCATTTCAAACGTATTCTTCTTTTCTTCCATATCGGCATCCTCCTTTTATCATATAAATGATTTTTACACCATGCACAATATACTCACAGTGCTTCACAAAGCACTGTGAGCTTTTCACATTCAAAAATTCAACCACTAAAATCCTTCGATATTGTCGATGTTTACCGCTCACATTTTCCAGTCACAATTTTTTCACAAAAAGAACCTACAGAAAGAGTCACTAAATGGCATATAAAATTTCTGTTATTCGCCTCGTTCATTTCTTAGTCAAATTATACGCTTTTCAACATTTCATGACCACCTACTTTCTATTATGTACGTGGCCCATTCATGTTTTACGGTTTCACTCCAAGCCATTTCAATCACGCCTATCCCAGCTATGTGCTTTATATCATCTATATCGTTTTATATGACCTATATTCCTTACATATGACTTATACCAATGGATAATCGACTCCAAACTGCTTTCCAAATTTTCTCTAGAGGCTCCGCCAAATCAAATTTAAAAATGTAACGAACCATTCCATAACCATGAAAAAGAAAATGAAATGAATAGCATGCAAGTGCAATGATTAATAATGATTTCTACAACATGAAGATAATGAGCATTGTGGAAATCATGAAAATGTTTTTCTGTGAATGAGAAAAAACAAAGTTTATTAGAGCACTCCGTATAGAAAGAATCCTGCCTTGAGGGCAGGATTCTTTAGCAAGTTAGCAATTCGCCATACATGACATTTCCTTTCCATGGTTTATATATCTTACGGTTAGCCTTTTAAGGAGGACAAAATCATGAAAGAAAAACAGGATGCAGAAAAAGAAGTCATCCCGGTAACAAAAAAGGATGGTACAGCAGTAAATGGCAAGCGGAATCAAAAGATGAGCTTTCGTACAACCCCAGCAGTAAAGAACACTCTTATTCATAATGCTAAGAAACGAAATATGAGCCAGAGCGGGTATATAGAATATTGTGTTCTCAATGATGATTTGTCTGGAGCAGAATACGATCCAGCAGCTATTGTCAAAATGGCGATTAAGGTGCAGGAGCAGGAAATTGAGGATCGAGAGGCAATGAAGCAGTTGTTTTCTGAAACGAAAAAGGCAATTTCCGTATTTCCTGGATCTGACTCATACCAGAAAGAAATTCTAACGACTTCTATGGGGGCTTTGTTTTCTGCCTATGCATGTCGTAGTGATATTCGTAATCAAGAGCTATACCAGCTGATTTCAGAAATTCCTACTAGCATGGGCAAGGAAATATCGAGATTAGAAGATGCATTTTTGATGAAAAAGGATGGTGAAAGCAAATGACTACGCTCTCTTACAAAGTTCGGAAAGGAAATACACTTGACGTATTACCAGAACTCTATGCCTACATCACTAGAAATGAAGTGACCGAACCTCAATACCTATGTGGATTTAAGGTGCATCCACGAGAATTTACAAACATGGTGGAACAGTTAGCGTCTCAAACGGGACAGTGTCATGGGAAAGTCGTCTTTCACATCATTCTTGCTTTTAATCCCATCAAAGATGCGGATAAAACATTGGAGCAAGTCTATACCGTGGGAAGAGAGGTTTGTCGTGAATTGGCACAATTCTGTGAATGGCGCTTTATAGGGGTGATGGATTTACACTTAGATACGACACCAGCGCACATTCACTATCTGTTTTCCAATATAGACTGTGAGACAGGTAGACGCTTCTCACCAGATAAGAAGGATTTAGCTTATATCAAAAGAAATGTAAATGATGTCCTTATAGAAAATGGGTTTTCGCCGATTAAATTATTTGAACCACATCATCGAGAAAGATGGGACTGATATCTAATGGATTTTAACTTAGATATTATAGTGATGATGGAATCCAAACTTATGTATATTAAGAAAGAGGTCATACAAATATGAATCCAATTTTCTTGTCTGCTAGGGAATTAAGTGAGAAGTATTTCCGTGGAATGATTTCCTATCAAGCGGTTTTGAAATTGACACGCGAAGGCCTTCTACCTGCCATCCGTCAGGGGAAGAGTTATATCTATGAAAAAGAAGCTGTTGATCAATGGGTGAGTAAAAACTTTTCTACACCGGCATGGGCAAAGATGAAAAGTGTATAAACCTAAAATTGCATAATTGTAGTTGGTATG
>OHVO01000786.1_pt1 | contig 12379 bp, 9 predicted proteins | sample 1579371 | NCBI WGS metagenome assembly OHVO01 (sample SAMEA3882557, study PRJEB24775) | human gut metagenome | biome: human-associated habitat; feature: intestine environment; material: feces | place: Netherlands | collected 2009/2010 | reverse complement strand
CCTACGCCAGCCTCGGAAACCCTACACAAAATAGGAAAACAATCGTTTTTTGACAGACTGACGCTTCTCTAAGAAGCGCATATCCACTGTATTCAGAACGCACATGGGCGCCAGCTTTCGCTGGCGCCCATGCTGATTCTATTCAGATGTATCCGGACAGGCCTTCTGTATGCTTATGGCCGCAAATCCAGAATTTCGGCCCTGCATTGCTGGTCGCGCTCTGTATAAATGCGGTCTGCGAGGAAGCCAAGCTTTCTGTCCGCATCTTTGCTGAGAATCTGATCGCCCTGCATTGTCATTTGTGCGCGCTTTGCCGTGAAGAATCCGCCTGCCGGTACGCTTCTTGGCGACAGCGAGAAGGACAGTTCCAGTTCTGCATCTTCGCATACAGAAATACGCAGGAAGTCAGACAGCTGCACGCGCTGTGGCTGCCCGTTGATCTGAACGGACACGTCTTTTGTCCCCTGCGGGATGTACAGATGCAGCTGCAATTCTCTCCGTATACCGCGCAGGGAAAGTTGCACCCTGTTTTCGTGCGGATAGTTGGTCTTTACATCGATGTCCGCCTGTTCTGTGTGGAAATGTCCCGGCAGGTAATGCACGAACCAGATCTGGCCGTCTTCCGTCAGAATGCTGTTTGCCGCTGCGCTGCAAAGGCCCTCTGCTCCGCGCATGGAGCAGCACCACCACGCTTCATAGACGTCCGTATTAGCCTGCACAAACCTGCCGCTCTGCTCCGTTCCGCTGCACAAATCACAACCGAAGCCGCCGTTCGGCCGCTGAGAAGCAAGCAGCGCATTGTAATAAATCCTGTTTGCCAGTACCGCATACTCGCTCTGCTGTGTCAAGCGGAACAGCGCCATGGAGGCCATATAAGAATCGACAATCGCACAGGGTTCTGTCCAGTATGGCCGCCCAAACCAGTTATAATTTGCGTAATTTGCGGTCATTCCGTACTGCACATAGTGCGCGAACACTTCTTTTGCAAACGCGAGCAGTTCCTCATCCGGCTCCGCCTCACACAAGCGCAGGATCCCGCGCAGCGCGGAGAGCGTCGCATGTGTCTGCAGGGAACTTTTTTCCACGTCGATCTGCCGGAATGCCGCGATCATTTCCGACAACAGCGCACGCACGCGCGTATCTGCAAACAGCGTCTCGTACTGCGCCAGCGCATCCATGGAAATAAACGCACAGCCAATGTCCGTGGACAACCGCCAGCCGTCTATGATCTCGTCCCCGAGATGCCCCGCTGCTTCCGCGTTTGCCGTGCGTTTTTCCCGCGCGGTCGGATAAGTTGGAAACCTTCCCGACAACGGCAGGTAGAGATTTTCCACGATCCGCTTTGCGCATTTTGCGTATTTTTCTTCGTCCCTGCTGATATACAGTTCCAGCAAGCCTCGGAGAAGCCAATTATGGCCGGAAAGCTGCTGTTCATTGATGGCGTCCGGTGCACAGATGCCTTTTAAATATCCGCGTTCGTTCCACTGCGTATCCAGCGCTTCCAGAATTTCGTCCAAAAACGCTGCTTTTCGTCCGGAGATTCGCTCGTGCAGGCACAGGGCCAAAATCGTCCGGCCCTCCCAGTCGCCCGGCCAGCCCTGCTTGTCTGCCTGGAAGATCTCTGCCGCGCGATACATCGGATCCTCCAGCCGGGAATAGTTTCTTCCCAACCGGAACGCCAGTTCCCCTGTCAGCGTGATATTGTTTAAGTCAAGCGCCTGCATATTGTGTCTTCTCCGTTCCGTAGATCTTCGCCAACCAGTATAAAACATGGGACGCAAACCCATGGCAGCAGCTGGCGCTCGGCTGATCATGCTCCCACAGGGTTCCTGTCCTCTCAGCCATCGGCGTAAAATATTCTTTCAGATCCTGCAGCAGCTTTTCCGTCTGGCCATCCAGATACAGAAGTTCCAGCCGCAGATAATCCCCGATAAACGCATTTGCCGGCGCAACATCCGGGCAGCAATCCGCAGCCCGGTGCGGCCCAAACTTCTGCACAAGCGTCTGCCACAGTTCTGGGTATGTCCGCTTATCCGCAGTGCCCATGAAAAACGCGTAATACTGGCAGACCTCGGTTATATTCCCGGGGTTTTCAAGACCGTGTGCTGTCCGCCGTTCATTGTCGGTAAAGAACAAGCCATTAAAGGAGCGCTGCCGTATCGTCTCCTGCAGCTTTTGGGATTTTTCCAGAAGCGCGGAATCGCCGTACAGTCTTCCTGCGATCTGCAGCATTCTGGCATACAGCATATTGGTCGGGAAATTGACATCCTGCACAACATCCGGATCATTTGCGCGGGACCACTCGACGAACACCCACTTTTCCAGCTTTTCCAGCAGGCCGTATTCGTTTTCAAACGTCGCAAAATATTGAATCAGGCCATAAACACGCGATTTGGCACGCTCCGCAAATGCGCAGTCTCCGCTGCGCTTGATATATTCCTCCAATTCCAGCACAAACCACATGGCCCAGTTCGGGATAAAGTTCCCGTCATAGTGGTCTGCCGGATAGCACATCGGCAGCATGCCGTCCGGGAGATGCGCAAATCGCTCGGCCAGCAGGAAGTTCTCCAGAAATGCTTTTTCGACCGTGCATTGGCCGGTCAGCGCATGCTCCGTGCGCGCGGTAAAGAAGCTGTCGCAAAGCCATCCGGCCCGCTCGCGGGAGGGGCAGTCCATAAACAAATCCAGCGCATTCTGCCGGTATGTGCGAACCGCCGCGTCGGCAATTTCCCGAAGCTGCTTCTGTTCTGGAAGACGAATCTGAAATTCCGGCGCCGGGTGCTGATATTGGAGCATCCGCACCTCCGAAACCCGGCAGGCGCCCTTTGCGGCGATTTTCAGGTACATCATCGTATACGGGGCGAACGTCATGATTCGATGGGTTCCGGCGTCCAGATCGTATTTAAAGCAGTTGCAGTTTGTAAGCCGAAGGAAATCCACGTCTCCGTCGGTCAGAATCTCATCAAACAGCAGATAAACCGTACATGCCTGCGCGCATTCCACCGTCATGCACAAAAATCCGGTTGCGTTATAAGGAAACCGGCAAGTCGCATAGCTGTTTTCCAGCGTGATCTGGGCCATATCCTCCGCCGCATGGCAGGACGGCTTCCATGCAAATGTCTGTGCTTCGTCGGACAGGTGCTCTTCCAGCGTATCCGCCGGATATCCCTTGAGCATGGGGCCGATCTGCGTATAGGCGCGGTCTTTCCGCAGCGCGCCGCATGGCACGTCAAAGGAAACGCTGCCGGTCTGGACGATGCGCTGTACCTGCAGCGGCTCAAATTGCGGCATAGGCGTTTCCCGGCGCAAATACCGCTTTTCTGCCTGCGTCTCCGATTCCAACCGCTCTGCGCCGCCGTCGCTGCCAAGATAAAAGGCCTGCTTGCAGGCGCGAAGCCGGTATGCTTCGGCAAATGCACGCTGGAAACTGTAGCGCTGGACGCGCTGGATTCTCTGGTGCAGATCATACACGCCGAAAGAGCCGTCCCCTGTTGCCGCTGTCACTGCGTGGTTTTGCAGAATTTCCGCTGTCAAAAATCCTGGCTGATCCAGCGTATCATAACTGTTGACGTTAAAGGCCGTTACCTCGATCACGACCGTATTCTGTCCGGCGCACAGCTGCGGCGTCAGATCGATCTCGTCAACGCGGTAAAAGCCGTGCGCCGCCCGCGCAGGTCCCGCACAGACAAATTTTCCATTTACCCAGACACGATAAATGCTGGATGCCGCAAGATGCAAACTGGCGTCTTGGCCGGCTATGATCGCTCGGAACGCCAGTTCGCAGTTCATCTCATCTGCCCGGCCCTTGGCCCATATTGGTACTGCTTTTTGAAAAAAAGTATTCATATTTACCCAATCTAATATTAAATATGTATTGTTTACCCCTCGTTCAGCGTCAGGGTGTACCAGCGAATATCCGTGCCGTTTGCGCTCATAAACACCCGGAACGACGTTCCCTCCGGGTACAGCGTCAGATACGGATTGGAGACATCCGCCCGTTTGACTGCAATATGCTCCGGTTTTGTCCAGTGCAGCAGATCTTCGCTGAAGCTGAGTTGGCAGGTACACAGCCCGTTCTGCCACGCATCCCGGTTGTAGGTTGACATGACAAACCGGTCGTGTGCCGGATCTTTACAGACAGACGGAATTGCGCCGCCGATCAAAACCGGAACATCCCGTCCGCAATTTCCCGGCTCTGTAAAGCCGTTTCCCGTGTACTTTCTCCACGCCGTCACATCTTCCAGTTCATCCAGCCGGCAGCGGGCAAGATAAACCGCATCTGCCACCGCCTCCGACCGTTCAAGATTCGTAAAATGCTTTGTATAGAACAAATACAGATAGCCGTCATGCGGGTTCGGAAAAACGGAAAAATCCCCGCAGCCGAGGCAGATCTCATCTCCGGTCTGTCCCGGCTGATTCATTCCGGGCGAAAATCTGCTTGTCCAGCAGGGCTCCTGCGCGGTCAGAATCCAGCCGAAAAACCGCCATGTTCTCCCGCAGTCGTCGGATGTCATCATTCCGATGTGCCGGAAGTCCGGTTCGCCCTCCTCCTGCGCTCTCGCGGTATAAGAGGTTTTCCCCGCGCCCCAGCCTGTCTCATTGTGAATCAGGCAGTAAAACCGGTTTGTTTCCTTGTTGATCCACAGTCCGCACGGCCAGATCTGTCCGCGGGACAATGGCCCGTCCGGATACGGAATACCGGAAAACGCCTGCCCAGCCTCCCCCAAGGCAAAGCAATATTGCGCATCATATTCTTTCTTCAAGTCCAAAAGCGAACTGCCGCTCCACACGCTGATGCCGCCTAAATTTGTATGGCCGAGGAGCGCCCAGAAACGGCCGCTCCGGTCTGCGGCGTATGTGAGCAGACTGTCCTGGTAAACGCCGTTTTGATTCGTCAGATTTGTCTCATGTACGGACGATAGTTGATAGTTGTTCATTCTTTTCCTCTCTGCCGCTCAGCCGATAATCCCCTCCGGAGATACCTGCACCTGAAGCGTGTGATCCTCAACAACGCGCCGGACCTCCTGCAGCCGGTAGTCTCTGGGTGTGCATCCCATTGTTTTTTTGAAAACCCGCGCAAAATAATTTGCATCCGAAAATCCAACCTCGTGCGCAATCTCTTCAATCCGGTTCCGGCTCCTTAAAAGCAGCGAACTTGCCACCTCGATCCGGTGCTGATTCAGATATTGGATTGGGGAAATATGCAGGGCTTCCTGAAAGCGCTTGGATAAATACGGGATAGACACATTGCAGGCCTTTGACAAATAGGCCAGATCCAATTCGTTTTTATACTCTGTCTGAATCAGCGCCATACATCTTTGCACCACATCCGACATACTCTGCGTTTTCGTCTGTTCGATCAGCGTGTTATACAGCTGCATCATAAACTGATACGCATATCCGGAAGCCGTATAGAAGCTGCCCATCTCGTTGTTTAACGCCGCACGATAGATCTCATCCCAGCACCGCATGACGGCCGAATCCGCAGGAAGGTCAAAAACACGGCCAAACCGTTCCGCCAGATCGCTCCAGATTTTCAGGCAGGATATATTAAGCGTAATAAATTTCAGTTCCCAGTGTTTCGCATTTTGGGAGCGGTAATACTGGTATTGTCCGGGCCGCTCGATCAGGAATGCCTGTCCCGGCTTGATCGCATAGGCCTTCTGGTTGTAGACCAGCGTTCCCTCACCGGATACGGTATACTGGAATACACACTGCTTATATGCAGAGGTCCGGCAATCCCGGTAGTAGACCTCCGGCGAGGCCCAGTATTCCCATCCGATTGAAAAAAGCGCATAGTAATCCTCATAGAGGCGCTGATCGCGGAACTGGTACTCGATTGATTTATACTGCGGCGCATCCATAAAATTCTCCTTCAAGCAACTGCACATGCCTCAGCCCTTTACGCTCCCCATCACGATACCCTTGGAAAAATACCGCCGCATATAGGGATACACGATCAGAATCGGCAGCATGGCAAGGAAGATCTGCGCCGCCTTTGTCGTCTGGGTCGAGATTTCAGAGAGCGTTTTGATGGTTTCCACATCGCCGGTCTTCATAACATCCAGACTGCTGTTGACCACCAGATTGTGCAGATAGGTCGCCAGCGGCTGACCCGTGCTGGTATTGAAATACAGCATGCCGTCAAACCACGAGTTCCAGTGATTGACGATGCAGAACAGCGTGATCGTCGCAATAGAGGCCTTGGACAGTGGAACAATGACCTGCCAGCAGATCTGCCACTGATTGGCGCCGTCGATCAGCGCGGCCTCCTCCAGTTCGGGCGGCAGACTGCGGAAGAAGTTCATCATCATAATGACGTACATCACAGGCACAGCGCCGGGAATGATCATCGACCAGAAGGAGTTGATAAGTCCGGTTTTGCTGACGACCATATAGGTCGGGATAATCCCGCCGTTAAAGAGCGTGCAGAACAGAAAAATCCAGACATAGACCTTTCTTGCGCGGAAGCGGTTATCGGACTTCGACAGCGGATAGGCGCACAGAATGCACAGCAGCAGATTGAGCGCCGGACCGATCAAAACGCGCATCACGCTGACGGAAAGGGATTTGAGGAACTGCTGGTCGTCCAGCACATATCGATAGGCAGCCGTCGTAAACTCAACCGGCCACAGCGCAACGCGTCCGGCATCGGCAGCGGCGCGCGAGGAAAAGGAAATGGCCAGAACGTTGATGATCGGCAGCAGGCAGATGAGCGAGAGCACAAACAGCAGCACGCCATCGACGGCCGCGAACGTATTGATGTGATGCTTTTTCTTGTTTTTCATTCCAGTCACCTCAGAACACACGGTAATCGCCGTATTTTTCCGCCAGCTTGTAGCCCAGCGCGATCAGCACAAGCGAAATCACGGATTTCATGAGTCCGACAGCCGTGGAGATGCTGTATTGCGCGTTGTCGATGCCGAGACGGTAGATGAAGGTATCGAGAATGTCGCCGGACTGATAGACCTGCGGGCTATAGAGATTGAAGACCTGGTCAAAGCCGGCGTTAAGCACATTGCCGAGCGACAGCACAGTCATGACAAATACCATCGGCAGAATGCCCGGCAGCGTCACATGCAGGATTTGCTTGATCTTGCCGGCGCCGTCAATCTCCGCGGCCTCGTAGAGCGCCGGGTCGATGCTACTCATGGCAGCGAGATAAATGATCGAACTATAGCCGAAGTTTTTCCATGTATCCGTAATGATCAGCGTCCACGGGAACGTGCTGTTTTCGCCGAGGAAATACACCGGTTCTCCCCCGAAGAACCGTATGATCTCATTAACAAGGCCGTTTGACGGCGAAAGGATGTTCGTGAAAATACCGCCCAGAATGACCCACGACAGAAAATACGGCAGGCAGGTGACAAGCTGCACATAGCCGGAGAAAATCTTGTTTTTGATCTCATTGACCAGCAGTGCAAACAGAACCGGCACCAGAATGCCGAGAACCAGCTTAAAAACCGCGATGAAAACCGTATTGTAGATCACCCGCAGCGCGTCCGGGTAGGCAAAAAAGCGTCTAAAGTTCTCCAAGCCCACCCATGCAGAGCCAAAAATGCCCTTGGTCGGTTTGTAGTTTTCAAACGCCATCAGCAGGCCGAACATCGGCGCATAATTATAGATAAGAATGATCACCAGCCCCGGCAGGAGCATCAGGTGCAGCGGAAGTTCCTGGTGCAGACGGCCCGTTTTTTTCCTGTCCGGCAATCTGGTTGGCGTTGCTTTTTTCATCGCTTTGTCCTTTCCGTCGTGTAATTGCTGACAGGGAAATGGAGCATATGCTCCATCTCCCTGTCGATTCCGTTATCTGTCAGGCGAGAACGCTGTTATTGCGCAGTATACCATGCGTTGACTTCTTCGGTGATCTTGTCGCCGCCGTTTGCCTTCCAGCTGGCAACATAGTCGTCGAAATCGTCAACCGTCTTCACGCCGCGGATGACGTCGGTTATGAACTGCTCCGTAAGCGTCTTGAGCGTGGAGTCATAGTTCAGCATGCTCTCTGTCGAACTGCCGGTATAAGCGCTGACGAGATAGCCGTTCGCTTCCACAGCCGCATTGACGAGCGCTTCGGTGCTGTCCGGCCCGAAGATTGCGTACATCGACCAGCCTTCCATATTGCCGTCTTTGTTGTACTTCTCGCAGGCTTCCACCGTGGAGTCATAGCCAGCCGTCACAGTTTCGGGCGTCTTGCCGGTCTCGAGGAACTGGAGATACTCGTTATGGATCTTATAGTTGGCATTGATGTCATCCACGACGAACGGATACGCAAAGTTGCGCAGACCTGCGGCATTGTTGCCGGTCTTCTCATCGAATTCATACTCAGCAAAGAGGTTGAACAGCTTGATCACAGCCTCGGGATGCTCACACTTGGCGCTGACGACAACGCCGCCGGTGAAGTTAGCGGATTCCTGCGCAAGAACAGGCTCGCCGTCCACGGACGGGACTGCGTAGAACGACCACTGCTGGCCGTCGGCAGCTGCATTGGCAAGGTCAAACGGCGCGCAGAAGTTGGAAACCACGATACCGCAGCGGCCAGCCATGACGTCTTCGACGATCTGTGCGTTTTCCTTGGTACCGAATTCCGGATCGATGAGGCCTTCGCTGTATTTCTCAGCCAGTGCGCCGAGCGCAGCCTTCATCTCAGGCTGAATGTTGGAGTTGACAAGTTTGCCGTCCTTTTCCAGCCAGATGTTGCTGTAGGCATGGTAGCCGTTCAGCAGGCCGACACCAGCGGTCAGCACGTCGGTGACGTTCTTCGTCATGCCGATGCCGATGGTGCATGTGCCGCCCATATTGTTGTCCTTAAAGGTCTTGGCAATGTTCCACAGATCATCCATCGTCTTGGGCGCTTCCAGACCGCACTCTTCAAGCCAGTCGGAGCGGATGGAGACGACCGGAATATAGTCATAGTAGGCAATCGGCAGAACGATCGCATAGAGTTTGCCGTCCACATAGCCGTTGGACATCATGACGCCGCCGTCGGCATACAGCTTGGCCTTCAGCTTGTCGGAGGCATAGGTCTCAAACACATCGGTGAGATCAGCCAGCATGTCCGTGTCGGTCAGATCCGCGAACTGCGTAGCCGTGACACTCATCACATCAGGCAGATCATCGGTGGCGATCGCCATGTTGATCTTCGTTTCCAGATCGGAAGCAGAACCGCTGAACTTATAGGAGACATTGATGCCGTATTCCGCAAACAGATCGTGCCAGACGTTGCTGTCCATGGTCTGAGACGATTCGACGTTGCGGATGTTGTCTTCATTCATGGTTGTGGTAATTTCAACCGGGGTGTCGTATTTGCCGAGCGGGTCAACATCGGCAGTCGCAGTTTCGTCTGCATTGTCGGCAGTGTCAGCCGGTTCCTGCGCGGCAGGCTGATCGGTCGTGTCAGATGCAGTCGTCTGATCCTTGGCTGCACAGGCGCATGCGCCCAGCACAAGCAGCACAGCGAGCAGCAGGCATACGAGTTTTTTCATTTGTGTTTCCTCCATTCATTTTTTGCATAGGCAGTTGTGAAAATGCACAACCATTTCTTGCGAAATCGATATGTTGTTGAGCATTTTCATTGTTATCATATTAGAACAGGCCGCCGTATTTCAATAGGATTATTTCGTAAATTATAGCACAAAAATATTTTGTGTAAACATGATTTTCTTGATTTTTGGCTATATACGCGATAGTTAGCATAATTTTAGCATTTCTCGTATTTTTAAATCCTATATTTAAATCATAATATCCTGTTTATCGGAAAGCAATCCCCCGGAAAGCCTGCGCTTCAAAGACGCAGCCCTTCCGGGGGATCTTTTTCATTTCTATCAGATTTTTCGCGCCAGACGCAGTCAGCTTCTATACCGCAGGGCCCGGATTGCATTCAGAACAGCCAGCACCATCACGCCGACATCGGCGAAGATGGCAGCCCACATGTTGGCGACGCCGAACGCGACAAGCGCGAGGCAGCCAAACTTCACGACCAGCGAGAACACGATGTTCTGCCGGACAATGCCGATGCACTTGCGGGAGATCTTGATCGCCTTGGCGATCTGCAGCGGGTCGTCGTCCATGAGGACGATATCAGCCGCTTCAATCGCAGCGTCGGAGCCCATTGCGCCCATCGCAATGCCGATATCTGCCCGTGTGAGAACCGGCGCGTCGTTGATACCGTCGCCAACGAAGGCCAGCATATCTTTTTTACTCTTCGCAGCCAGCAGCTTCTCGACCTCCGCGACCTTATCGCCCGGCAGAAGTTCGCTGCGCACCTCATCGACGCCGAGTTCGGCGGCCACGCTGTCCGCTACGCGCTTCGCATCGCCCGTCAGCATGACGGTCTTCTGGACACCCGCGCGCTTGAGCTGCTCGATTGCTTCCTTCGAGTGCGGCTTGACGACGTCGGAAATGACAATATGCCCCGCGTACTGGCCGTCAACAGCCATGTGGATAATCGTGCCGGTGCTGTGGCAATCGTGATACTCCACGCCCAGCTTATTCATCAGCTTGCTGTTGCCTGCAGCAACCGCATGCCCATCAACCGTGGCGGTAATGCCGTGACCGCTGAGTTCTTCAATATCTGTCACGCGGCTGCGGTCGATTTCCTTTCCGTAGGCCTTTTGCAGACTCTTGCTGATGGGATGCGAGGACGCGCATTCGGCCAGCGCCGCATATTCGAGCAGCTGTGCTTCGTCCATCGGGCTGTGATGAACGGCCGTGACCTCAAACACGCCGCGCGTCAGCGTACCGGTCTTGTCGAAAACAACGATCTTTGCTTCGGACAGGGCCTCCAGATAGTTGGAGCCCTTGATCAGAATGCCCTCCTTGCTGGCCCCGCCGATACCGGCAAAGAAACTCAACGGAATGCTGATGACCAATGCGCACGGGCAGCTGACGACTAGGAATGACAGCGCACGGTAAATCCAATCTGTCCAATTCGCGTCAAGCCCCGCAAGCATCCGGCCAAGCGGAACCAGCACAGCCAGCGCCAGCGCCGCCGCACACACGGCAGGCGTGTAGATCTTGGCGAAGCGGGAGATGAATGCCTCGGATCTCGATTTGCGGGAACTGGCGTTCTCGACCAGATCAAGGATCTTGGAAACGGTGGACTCGCCGAACGCCTTTGTCGTGCGAATCTTCAGCACGCCGGACATATCGATGCAGCCGCTGATGATCTCGTCGCCCTCTTTGACGTCGCGCGGCAGGCTTTCGCCGGTCAGCGCACTGGTGTTGAGACTGGCAGTTCCCTCAACGATCACACCATCGAGCGGTACTTTTTCGCCCGGCTGCACGACAATCATGCTGCCGACCGGAACCTCATCCGGATCGACCTGCGTCAGCTGGCCATCCGCCTCAATATTCGCATAATCCGGGCGGATATCCATCAGCGCGGAGATATTCTTCCGGCTCTTGCCGACGGCGTAACTCTGGAACAGTTCGCCAATCTGGTAGAACAGCATAACGGCAACGCTCTCACTGAACTCACCCAGGCAGAGCGCTCCCACAGTGGCAACGGCCATCAAAAAGTTTTCGTCAAAAACTTCGCCGTGAACAATGCCCAGCACAGCTTTGCGCAGCACATCGTGGCCAATGATGAAGTACGGCACCAGGAAGAGCACCAGCTCCAGATACCAGGGTATAGCCACCAGTTTGGAAGCCAGAATAATGGCCAGATACAGCACCGCTGAAATAATGATACGTTTCAGCGTCTTTTTCTGCTTCTTTGTCATAAGATAAGACCTCTCTTTTGGGTGTTCGTCAAGAAAAAAGGGGCAAAAATAAGGGCGGTTGGAAACCGCCCTGAGCGTGTCACAAAAGCTCCACGCTACAAAGGTGGGGTTCGCCGCAGTGTGGCTGCGCCACGCTCCTGCACCCCTCCTTTGGAACCACCCTGCCGCAAAGAAGCATGTTCTCATGCCTGGACGGCACTCGGACCTGCTTTTTTGCTTGCAAGGTATTCCAAGCGTCGGCACATGTCCGCCGCTTGGAATGGATTCCGAAACTTTCAGGCGGTTGGAAACCGTCCGAAAATGCTGATGCAAGGAGCTTACAGTTCGATCTCAAAGTCCGGCTCAACACGCTTGGCGGTCTTAACAACATCCTTCAGCACGGCATCGAACTTATCATCATCGACATCCAGAACCATCTTTTGGGCCATAAAGCTGACGGAAGCGCTGTTCACGCCGGGCAGCTTTTTAACGGCATCTTCAATTTTGGCGGCGCAGTTTGCACAATCAACTTCGATTTTGAATTTCTTCTGCATGATAATATCTCCTTTGGTTTTATGATCAATATTTTTTGAAAAATAAGGGGTAACAAGAGTTGGGGGCGTTTTATTCCTCCACATGCTCCATGCCAAGCGCAATCATGCTGCGCACATGATCATCAT
>OHVO01000779.1_pt1 | contig 12437 bp, 14 predicted proteins | sample 1579371 | NCBI WGS metagenome assembly OHVO01 (sample SAMEA3882557, study PRJEB24775) | human gut metagenome | biome: human-associated habitat; feature: intestine environment; material: feces | place: Netherlands | collected 2009/2010 | reverse complement strand
CTGCGCGGATACTGCCATCGCTCATGATGCGCCACTGCTTGCCCTCCCGATCCGGTACATACCAGCTATCATAATTATCATAGCTGCGCTGCGGCGTTGTTTCAAAATACGCAGCAAGTGCCTCTGCCGCTTCTGCTCGCGTGATGCCGGTCAGCTCGATTTCCACGCCGAAGCATTGATCTTTGATGCCGATCATCGCTCCGGTTCTTTTGGCTTATCGCCCTTGGTTTTCGGCGGAGGGAGTTGACGCTCCGGCTCCTGATAAACATAGTTACCTTCTTTTTCATCAAACACATAGTTGAAATCGGCTGCTTTTCCGCCATGAATCTGAAAAGACATCTCATAAGCCTCCCGGCTGCCGCCCTCTGGGATATGCCCAGCAATCGCCTTTCCTGCCAAAAGAACGACATGGCCGACGTTGTAACCAACATCTTCATCTGCCCATTGCAGGTCCATTTTTATCTCCGGGAACATCCGTGACAGCTTGTCCATGACCAGTGCAGGCATATCCCACGCAGTCAGGAATCGAATGCTTTGTGATTCCTGATCGAAGTGAACGTCATAAGCATTCCACTTTGTTCCCCAGTTCCGATTGCACCATCCGTACCAATCTCCGCAGCCATATTGCAGGAAGTTGGAGATCACGACCTGCCCCGTGGCAATGGCATCTGAAAGAATGGTGTGTTTGAGGACTCTGCCAATCCGCTGTGCGTCCGGCTGCATAAACTGCACGCCTTTGCTTCGACCAACAATGCCGGTCAACTTCTGATATTCCTCACTGCTCAATTTTGGAACGCCCATGTCCGGCGCGGCTGGGTTCAGCGCCATCATGCAGACATACAGAGCCTCGTCTGTGCGGGAGCCAGCTTCAATGTTGAGGCTTTCCGGCATGGGGATGATTTTATTGAAGTCAATACTGCCAAAGCCGAGTTCATCACTTTTGATTTTGTCAAGCATGGTATGAACCTGTTCACTATCACCCTTAAACTTCAAAATGTTTGTAATATGGTTTGGCATAGGTCACCTGCTTTCTTGTGCGTAGAGTTCCGCATCTGCTGCGCGGATGCGGCGGCCAATGGCTTTTATGACCGGCACGGTTACGCTGTTTCCAGCTTGCTTGTATGCCTGCGCATCGGAGTTGATGGCGAGGATATTATCAATCTGATCCTCGCTGAACCCTTGCAGGCGAAAACACTCCCGCGGCATCAGCCTGCGGACTCTGCCGCCGCGCAGGACAATGCCGTGTGTGTTCGCTGTGTCCACCGTATGGGCAACGCCCGCAAACACACGCCCGCGGCGCGTATTGCTGCCCGCGAAACCGAGGTCGATGGAATCGCCTTCATGCGCTTCCTTGTAGCCTTTCTTCGTTGCTTCCTTGATATAGAGAACACCGGAATTCTGCCCCTTGAAGTTGGTAAGGGAGCCGTCCTGCCGGGTATGCAAACATCTGGCGTTCGGCGTGATCTTCGGATCGCCCTTCGTCAGATCTACAAAGTAGAGTCCGGATTGTCTGCTGGTGTCCTGTGTGCAGGCGATCCCGGCAGAATCATAGACTCGTTTTCCCAGCCGTCCATGGACGATCTGTACAAGAGCTTTTGCATCTGTTCCAAAGACAGGAAGTATTTTTCCGGCGCACCGGGAATCAAGATATCCGATAAGGAACAGCCGCCGTCTTGATTGCGGGACTCCAAAATGTTTGCTGTTAAGCACAGTCCATTCGACATGATACCCCAGGTCATAAAGCGCGGAGAGGATGACACCAAACGTCCGGCCTCGGTCATGCGAAAGGAGCCCAGGCACGTTTTCAAAGAAAAGATACGGCGGTCGCTTCTCTTTAACCACTCTGGCCAGTTCAAAGAAGAGAGTACCTCTTGCATCTTCAAATCCTTTCCTCCTGCCAGCTGTAGAAAACGCCTGGCAGGGGAAGCCTCCGCACAGGAGGTCAAAGTCGGGGAGTTCTTTGGGGTCAATGGTCCTTGCGTCGGGATAGTAGACTTCCTCCTTTCCGGGCGCGTGGATGGCGCGATAGCTGGCGTCTGCATATTTGTCGATTTCGCAATGACCGATACACTGAAATCCGCCTGCCAAGTCTAACCCTGCCCGGAAACCGCCGACGCCCGCGAACATATCAAAATATCGGATTATACGTTCAGCTTTCTTCACCTTCTTCCTGCAGCGCGCGCAAAAAGCCGAGAACGTCATCGTCGACGCTCCCGGCTGGCTGCGGCCGCGAAATTGTTTGTGGATAGAAGCTGTTTTGCAGCTCCGCTTGGAGAATTGTTTTTAAGTCCCGCAGGAATTGCTCTCGCTGCGCTTGCTGGCACAGTGCCAGACAGAGCCAGTTTGTGCGCTGTCCGGCAGGGATCGCGGACAGGATCTCCCACGCCTGCCGGTGCAGCGGATTGTCCAGAAACAGCGTCGTACCGAACCGTGCGGTTTTCGGCTTATCCTGCATGGTCTGCCACCGGTCCAGCCAGCCGCTCGTATGCCTGCGCGTTTAATTTGTCATCGTCCAAAATGACAGGACGCAGAACGCTGCCCTGCGGCAGGTATCGTTTCATAAGTCCGGCCCCACCGCCGAGGAACACGACCGGCATGGCGCGGCAGTCCAGACCTGCTTCGGCAATGGCAGAGAGAATGCGGCGGGCATAGCTCCCGGCTTCCCGCTGGATGATGGCTTTCACACGGTCGTCCATGCTGTCGGGACTTCCACGCAGAACATTTTCAATCTGCACACTGGTGAGCGATAAATTCAGGCTTCGGCGCACCTGCTCCGCGATCTCATCCAGACAGCGGATCATGCCAAGCTCCAAGCTGCGGCAAGAAGCTGCGTTCGGGATGCGGTTGTCCAGCCGCATGATATCCACCGTCCAGCCGCCAATGTCCGCAAGGATCACGGACGGTTCATTCAGCAGATCGCTGTGCTGGAGGATCGCCGCATAGCCCTGCGGGAACAGCTTCACATCCTGCACAGAAGTTTCATACGAAATTCCTTCATACGAAAAAGAGACCGGTTTGCCCTCGCGCAGCAGATATGCCCGGAATGCTTTCTTTTCCCGGCCGAAGCTCGTCAGCGGCAAGCCAGCCGCAAGGATCACCGACGTTGCGGTCGGTGCATTCCGGTACGCGATTTCTTTGGCGATGGCCGCCAGCGTCAGCAGATAGTAATTCTCATCCACTGTCTTATCCTGCTGGAGCGGCTGCCGCCCGCTGCCGACAACGTAGTATTTTCCGTCATAGCAGAGGACGTTTTTCTGCGTGTACGGTTCATGTTCGTATTCAGCCAGACCGGAGGGAAACGAGCAATGCGCGGTTTTCATGGCCGCGTAGCCATGATCCACGCCAATGGTAATGGGTTCTGTCATCGTTCTTCCACCTTTTCTTTCCGTTTGTCCATATCCTTCTGCGGTGCGCGTTCCTCTGGGAGCAGTTTCCCAAAGCCCAGCTTACGCAGCGTCTTTTCATACAGCTTTTTCTCAAACGCCAGATACTCTGGAGATGTGTAATCGGTATGAAGCGAAACAGCTTCTTCATAGCACGGCGCGACGATCTCATACTCCACAGAGCCGAAACGGTCCGCGGTCAGGTATCGCAGCATCCCGTAACCGTCCATTTCCTCGAATTTCCCCAGGTTATCTTCCGTTGCAAACTCCGTGCTGATATGAAAGCGCGTCAACTCGGCAGCGCTCCTATAAAGCACAAATCCGCCCGGATCAAGGTAGGGCGCAACCGTCTTATAGAACCGCCGGCTGTGTTCCCGGCTGTTCAGCCGCGGGACCAGCTTCACAAGGGCTGTTTCCAGTGCTTTGTTCTTTCGGGACAACTGCCTGTTACCGATTTGCAGATTGTTATACGCAATGGAGAGCTGAACCGCCGTGCGCTCTTGGGACGCTTGCTGCTCGCGCATGGCCTCATATTTGATCTTCAGCGCCGGATATTCTCGGATCGCGGTCAGCATTTCAGATAATTTCATCTGCGCTTCCTCCGATACCGTGAAAACCGCTGCAGCACCTGCAGGCGGTTATCGATTTTACACGATGCCTGATCAACTGCTTCCATGTCCTTATCCAGCTTCTTGTGGATGTGTTCCAGCGCGTCGCGGTCATTGCAGCAGTCCACCAGAACGTAGGTGCTGCCGGTGGAGAACACCTCGCGCCTGCCGTATGGGTCGCGGAGGCTGGCAATAAGCCGCTGGCCGACCTTTTTCCGGTACGCAATTTGCAATGCTTCCGGTTCTCCGCAAACACCGTATCGCTTTAAGATCTGTGCGACCTCGTCGGAGGAGATCTGCTGGTGCGTCATCAGCTTCTCCAAGATCTCAGCGGCGGCATCCTCCGGAACGCCGGAATAACCATCTAAATATGCCGTCATGTTTGGAACTCCTTTCTGCGCGCAAACGGCCATCCCGCAATGGGATGGCCGTTTCGTTTGTTACGCTGCCGCAGGAAGCTCCGCAGCATCGTCCAGTTCTTTCCGGGGCGAGAGAAACTCCACCTCGGTCGCTTTGAGCAGGAAGCCGGGCTGCCGCTCCGGTTCCTCGGCAAAGGTGATCGTTTCAAAATCGCCGCTGGCCGCAATCTTGCAGCCCTTTCTGGCAAACTCCGCGCAGCGTTCTGCGAGGATACCGCGCACCTTGATCGAGATAAAATCGGTCAGCTTTTCTCCATCCGGAGATTTGTAGCGGCGGTCCGAGGCAATGCGCATGATGGCGTAGGGCTTGCCGGTTTCTTCGTTGGTCTTGAGGACGGGATCTCCCGTCAGGTTGCCGATGGCAATCATTTTAAGCATGGTAAAGTCCTTCTTTCGTTAGAATTACGCCCATTCGACGACGAACAGGACGGAGAGGATGTTGGCGTTTGTGACCGGCTGGGACAGGGCGCTGACAACTGCGTCATAGGTGAGCGTCAGGCTTTCTTCCTCGTTGATCTGCCACGGGGAAGTGAGTTCAAACTGCTCCGTGCTGCCGGTCTTGCTGGTCTGTGCGCTGTTGATCTTGAAGCCAATCTGGTTGCTGTCCACCTTGGCGTGGGACATATCCGAAGCATACGGCACCAGTGTCCAGCCATTTTCTGCCGTCAGGGTTACGGAGGACACCTGCACAGCGGCTGTGGAGTGGTTGACGATCTCCGCGTTGGAGACATAGACCTTTCCATTCTGATCGACCGTCACCGGCAGCACAGCCGGAACAATGACAGAGAACACGGTCGCTTCCTCCCAATGCGCATAGTAGGTGGTAGAAGCTACCTCTTTGAATACGGTGTTGCCATCTACCTGCGTGCCGCCGGTTTCCTGCGTAAACCAGCCGAGGAACGCATAGCCCCTGCGGGTAGGCTCCGTGGGCAGGTTCAGCGTTTCGCCGTAGGTCTGGTTCGTGGTTTCTGTTTTGCCGGTACCGAGATCCCATGTGATCTTGTATTCTGCCGGGGCAAACTGCGCGTAGAATGTCCGCGCGGTCGTAATGGTGACCGTGCTGTACAGCACGCCGCCTGCCTTTTCTGTGTACCAGCCGGAGAATGTGTGACCTGCCTTGACCGGCGTGTAGCCGGGAGCAACGGCGGTCTGGTTGGGCGCGACGGAGGTCGTCACGCTGTTCTTGCCGCCAACCGTGCCGCCGTTGGACGCGGCATCCCACGTCACGATCAGCGCGACATTTGCGCCGCAATCATCGCAAGCACCATCTGCGTTGGTATCCTTGTGATTGCCATACTCCGTCGAGCTATCGCCGCAAACGGCGCAGGTTTTGCTGCGCTTGTGCTGAACATCATCTGCCTTCGTCCATGAACCGTAGGAATAGCTGTGGTCGGCATAGTCATAGGTCGATGCACCGCAGCCGGAGCAGGTTTTCGAGCGACGGTGCTGGGTATCAGAATACTTGCTCCATGAGCCTGTGGAATAGGAATGCGAACCGTAATCCGTAGTGCTATATCCGCAGGTGCGGCAGGACACCGTCCGGCTGTGCTGACTGGAGGAAGAATTGCTCCATGATCCGTAGCTCATGCTGTGGCTGGCATATTCGTAATCCGAATCGCCGCAGTTCCGGCAATAGGCTTCGCGCCGGTGCTGACTGCTGGAATATTCCTCCCAGCTTCCATAAGAATAGCTGTGACCGGTTGCGTAGATGGTTTCGCGCTTGCTCTGGCCACAATCGCAGCTATATTCCCGGTAGCCGTTTCGCGTGCAAGTGGCATCATTTTCATAGTCCAGAACCCATGTATGGCTTCCGCAATCCGGGCAAGTCCAAGAACCATACGAGCCGGAACCATGATCTTTATACACATAAGTCCCTAAATTTTGAACATAATGGCACTTATAGCACTCATAATACTCCTGATGACCTCTGGATGTATGCGTCGTGGAAACGTAGGTGCCCTGCAGGGAATACTGCTTACAGCTTGGGCAGGTGCCGACAATGCCGGTGGACGCACGGGTGGAAACTTGCGCAGGCGCTTTCTTGATGCCGCCTGCGGTGGCGGCATCTGCGTTCTGATACACACCGTAAAGATCGTGGAAATATCGGTTGCTTCGATTGGATGCCGTCCAGTCATAATCGTGGAAAGGTACAGAAGAATCCGGGTAGCCAATGATGTACGCAACATAGAGCGTATCGCCGTTGTCGGTTTCGCGCCAGAACGCATCCTCGCCAATGCTGTCCAGCGTATGCTCCCCGTAATAAATGGACAGCTTCGCCAACAAGGGGCAGTTATAGAACGCATGGCGGCCGATGACCGGCGTGGTGCTGGGGATCTCGGCAGTTGTGAGGTTGGTACAGTCCTCAAACCAGTAAGCGAGATCGGAGATCGCCAGACTCTCCATGCCGTCGAACCAAACCTGTGTGATCTGGCTGCGGTATTCTGCCCACGGTTGGTCGTCTTTGCTTGTAAAGGCGCTGCAGTCTCCGCTGCCGGAGATGGTCAGCCATCCCTTACTGTCCAATTCCCATGTGATCTTGCTGTCCGGGATCGTGCCGCTGGCAACGGCGTCGTCTGCCGCAAATGCAGAAACACTCAGGGAGAACAGCAGGCAGAAGAAAAGCAACAGTGCTGTGAATTTTCTTGTTTTCATAGCGGTTCCTCCCTCTTTACGAATTGCCGGCCGCGGGCGCGATGGTGAAGATCAGCGTCGCGGCGTTCACTTTCTCCACCTTTTCGGTTGCTGTGACCTTCGCGGTGTATGCGATCCGCAGGTTTTTCCCTGCGTCAATGACCGGGAACGCGCCATCAGCCAACGTCAGCTTGCCTTCCTTGACTGTTTTGCAGCCGTTGATGCTGAACGCGATCTTTCCGGCTTCGCTGCCGAAGTTCTCAAAATCGCCAATGGCAAACGCGCCGGGCTGCACATCGACGGCAACAACCTGCACCGCACCGCTCTGTGCGCGGTTTTCAATGACGGCGTTGGATGCCGTTACAACATAGCCGTCCAAAACCGTGACCGGCAGGCAGGCGGGGACGCTGACAGAGATAGGCGAAACAGAATTCACAACCGTCAGCACTACCGGAACGCTGGCCTGCGCGGTTTCTGCTGCAAAGGCAGAAACTGACAGCGAGCAGAGCATCAGAACAGCCAACAGGAGAGAAAACAGTTTCTTTGTTCTCATTTTGACATTACCTCCTTCGGCCACAGGTACGCAGCATGCAGGGCAGTCTTGACCTCCAGTGTGCCGACCGTCTTGCCATCACGGGTGGCCGTGATCGTCGCGGTGCAGGCGGCGTTGCCGTATTCCGGCGCTTCTTTCAGCGTGATGGAGCTGACCGACGCGCCCGCTGCAAGGGTGATGGAATCTGCAATGAGGCTGCCGTCGGAATCTCTGCGGATCTCGATGGTATAGGTGTCTGTTTTGCTGTTATTTTTCAGTACGGCAGATACCGTCTGCTCTCCGACGATGGCGTACAGATGCGCGGGGATCTCTGCCTGAATGAGATTCTCGTCTACCATCTTATTGAGATTGCGCTGCGCGTTCAGGAGGTCATCCATTGCGTAAAACACGATCTCCGTTTCCGGGAATTTGCCTGCGCGCTCGGTGATGCGGGTTTTGATTTTGTCGTAGACCAGCAGTGTAGATTCGCGGTCAAAAATGACCTTGACCGGTCCGTCCACACGACAGGCAATGACTTCGGCCGCTGTTGTGCCGTCATTGCAGTAAATCGCCGCTGTGCCGCCGCCCCACACGACAAGGCGGCCGGAGATTTTTACATTGGACAGCGTGATCTTGCCGTCTGCAACGCCGTTGCCGATGATGAGATCGCCGTCGATAGACATATCCTTCAATTCGACATCTTTGGTGCGGACAAGCAGATTGCCCTTGTAGTCCTTCGTATAGCTGCCGTTTTTGGTGATATAGGACTGGATGATGTTGAAATAGAGCTGCGCGAACTCCGCTCTTGTGATGTTGGCCTGCGGGACAAGCCCCTGCGTGCGGCCATGCACATAACCGGCTGCGACCATTGCTTTCATGTACGGCAGCGCCCATTTGGACACTTCCCTGGCATCCGCAAACTTGGACAGATCCGTCTTGGCGTAATCGTCAAGATCAAGCTGCAAAGCTCGTGCGACGACCGCAATGGCTTCCTGACGGGTGATTGCCCGATCCGGCTGCATGCTGGTGGAGGAGACACCGTTATACGTCCCCATCTGGACGGCGAGGGCTACATCTTTGTAGTACCACTTGGATTTTGCAACGTCCTTGTACGCAGAAATGTCTGCCGCTTTATAACAGCCAAAAGACCGGTTTGTAATGGCAGCCATTTCCGCACGGGTCAGCAGCCCGTTGGGGTCAAGCTGCGTCTTGGATTTGCCGTAAAGCAGGCCATTATCCACAGCGGCGGTTACCGCTTCTGCATACCATGCTTTGGCATCCACATCCTTGAAATCTGAAATGCTCGCCGCGGATGCGGAAACGGCAAGGGACAGGCAGGTCACGACAGCCAGAAACAGCGCAAGAATTCGTTTTGTGTTCAAAGTGAATCCCTCCTATGATAAAAGCTGCCGGGGGAAGCAGGTTCCCCCGGCGATGGATGGGTGCGGCTTAGACCGCATCCCAGCAGATCACGAACAGAACGGACGCAACGGAAGCGTTGACGACAGCTTCGGAGACCGGGCTGACGATGGCGTCATACGCGATGCCGATGGAGTTTGCGCTCTGGTCGCCGTTGCCGGACATATAGCAGCCTTCGATGGCACCGTCGATGAGGGTCTGGGAAGCCGCATTCTCCGCATTGGTGAGCTGCTCCGCGCCGCCGCCAAGCGCAAGTTTGAAGCCGATCATGTTGCTGTCCACCTTGACCTTGGCAAGGCTGTCCTTGCTGCCGAACGCGGTCAGCTTCCAGCCGGTACCGGCTTCGACCTTGACATTGTCGACCTTAACTGCGCCAAAGGAATTGTTGGTGATGCGGATGTCGGTGGCCGTCGTGACCGTGCCGTCCGTGCCGACTGCAATGGGGAGGATGGTCGGGATGGCGACGTTCATCTTGGTCGCAGCAGGATCACCGTCGAGGGTGCCGTCCGAGGTGGAAGACAGGCTGACGCTGGAGGTGCCGGTGCCGCCGGAGACGTCCACTGTAGTGGGTTCGGCAGCGGACGCGCTAATGGCGAGACTTGCCATGAGGCAGACAGCGAGGAGCAGGGATACGAGTTTCTTCATGTTCTTCATAGTGAGTTCTCCTTTTTCGTTTTGTTAGTTTTGAATGGTAATTGTGATAATGGCCCCGGCAACGCCCAAGGTTGCGCCGGAGTCAGGATCTAAGTTGGAAAAGTAGGCGGTACATTCGTACTCGCCTGCGGGCAGCTCCACATCGAGCTTTGCGCGCTCGATCTTGCTGCCAACCGCAATGGCCTTGGACTCGTAGATCTTTCCGCCCGTGTCATTGCGATAGAACTCCACCTTCTGTGGATAGAGATTGTTCAGCTCATTGACCAGCATGACGTTGCCTTCACTTTTGCCGTCCTTGAAATACGGCGCGGTGTTGCAGCTGATGTTGATCATGCCAGCCTGCACCTTGTCGTTGAGGCGCTACTCGATTTCCTCCTGCGAGAGCGTCTCCCAGCCGCCTTCGACGGCAGAGTCGTCGTAGACAATGCCGCTCTGCACGGCAGGCTCTTTTGGTTCGTCGTTTCTGACGGCGAATGTGACAATCACGGCAATGACCACGAGAATGGCAAGCGCAATGAGGCTGATGTAGATGGGTCTGAGCTTTGTTTTCCGTTTATACATGATGCTTCTCCTTTTTGTTTTTACGAATTTGATTATGCCGCCGCTTCAAAATAGCTCCGCGGCTTGACGGTGCAGAGGAACCGGCGAATATCGGATGCCTCTGTCAAGATCGGCATTTCCGGCAGCGCATTCAGAACATCCTGTCGGTAGCGGCCTCTGGCGCTGCAACGCTCATCTAAGATGGCAACCACGCAGGTGTCCGTTTCCGTGCGGATGGCGCGTCCAAAGCCCTGCTTGAGCTTGATCTGCATTTCCGGCACGATGACGCTCCGAATGAAGTCATGCAGGGTTGTATAGTTTCTCTTTTCGTGCTCGTGGATGGCGTCCGGGAATGCAAACGGCAGCCGGGGAATGATAAGCAGCGACACACAGTCGCCGGGAAAGTCCATGCCCTCCCACGCAGCTCCGGTTGCCAAGAGGACGGCTCCGGGGGTGCTCTTGAATTGCCGCAGTATCTGCGGGTGGTTCCTGCGCAGTGAGAAAATTGGGACTCTTGCTGTAGCCAGCCGCTCGTTGACAGCGGATAAATCTGCGTATGAGGTAAAGAGCACAAGCGCATGACCATTTGCTGTATATAGAAGCCGCAAAATTTCTGCTGCGATCTCATCGTAATACCGCTCGGAGCTGAGACGCACGGAATATCGGGGAAAGAACAACCGGCAGTTGTCTGCATAATTGAACGGCGAGACAGCAACGGATTCCATAACTCGCGGATTGCAGCATAGCCCGCATTCGTCCTGAAACCGGCGAAAGCTGCTGCCAATGGCAAGCGTTCCGGAGGTGAGCAGGAGCGGAATCTGTTTGCTCCAGACCGTGTTCTGCATTCTGGATGTGATATCCGCTGGAACGCTGCACAGCATGAGCTTGCCGTCGTCATCCTCTGCGGTGTAGCGGATGGCGTCTGTCTTGGGTCGAAGAAACAGAACGACCTTGTCGGTGAACTGCTCCAGTGCCCGCTTTGTGGCAGGTTCCAGAAACGTGGACAGCTTCCTGCCAATCAAAAACAGCGTAGAAAGGACTCTGCTGAGATCATCATGGAGCAGCTCAAAAGGGTACTCCGGCGACAGCTCTGCCATCTTTTGCAGAAGCATAGAAGAAGCCGAAAACAGCCGGTCTGCTGCCAGCGCGTATCCGTCCTGCTTCAGCCGGACGACCGCGCTGCGGATCTCTCCGGCCGTTAAGGTCGTTCCAAACATCTCCCGCGCTGTTTCCGGCAGCTTGTGCGCTTCATCCACAATGACTGTGCAGGCATCCGGGAGGATGGGCTTTAAGCCGTTTTCCCGGTGCATACAGTCTGCCAGCCAGAGGTTCTGGTTGCAGATCTGGAACAAATACCGTTTCTGCCCGCACTCGGTCAAATGCCGACGATAGCGGCAGTCCGGGTGTTTGCAGTCACAAAACTGCGGAACGCAGATACGCTCGCGGTCAAAGCTGCTGAGTTTCTGTGTTTCATCCAGATCCAGAACATCCCGCAGGGAATAAAGTTCTTTCTTCTGCATGACGTTTTTCCCGTTCGGGCGCTGCTGCAGGTGCTGGTGCAGCCGCTCGTCACAGACATAGTGACTCTTGCCCTTGCGCAAGGCGGCAAGAATGGGTGTTGTGATATGCGGATCGTCCGACAGCGCATCCGACAGGAACGGCAGATACTCCCGCACAATGGCGTTCTGGAGCGCGATACTGGAGGTTGCAATGATGACCGGCTGGAACGGAAGCCCGTCTACCAGCCTGCTGTGGCTGTACACGATGGCGGCGGTCAGGTAGGCGTATGTCTTGCCAATGCCGGTCCCGGCGTCGCTCAGTGCAATGCGGTTTTCAAACATGGCGTCCAGCATGGTGTGGCTGAGACGGATCTGCTCCGGCCTCTCTGTCATGCCGTGCGCAGGTAGAATGGTTTTGAAGATGTGGTCGAGTTCGGTATGTGCGTTTTTTCTGGTAAGTTCGTTGATCATGATTCTTTCATCCTATCTTGAAAAGTTTGTTCCGCCGTATTTGCAGCTCGCACCCCGGCGATGGGGAACAGCGCAGACAGAGCTTGGCAGCTCTCACAGCCTGTGACTGGGGTCTCGACTGCTTTCAACCCCAGCGCATGGCAGCCTGTCTTACGTGCAGGCTAGACGTTGTGTGTCCAAGCAGGTTGGGCGGCATGATGCAGCCTGCCAAGGCTGCCCACGGCGCGTTTCTCGCTCGCCGGAAGCTCGCTGCTTCCGGGTCGTCGCGCGCGCCGTGCGCG
>OHVO01000772.1_pt1 | contig 12491 bp, 6 predicted proteins | sample 1579371 | NCBI WGS metagenome assembly OHVO01 (sample SAMEA3882557, study PRJEB24775) | human gut metagenome | biome: human-associated habitat; feature: intestine environment; material: feces | place: Netherlands | collected 2009/2010 | reverse complement strand
TTGAAGTTCGAGTATCTTGTGGATATAAGAATGGTAAGCAAGTTCGAGTGGTAAAAACCTTTTTCTGTAAGACAAAGAAGGCCGCACAGAAGAAAATGGAACAGTATCTGATTCAGAATAATTTATCTACAGAAGAGTTCAAATCTACTTATCAGACTACCTTTGCTGATTTTCTGGCGATTTGGAAAAAGCGGCATGCATCCAAGCTGGCAGTTTCAACGCAAATCAAAAACCAGAGCCTTTTGGACAATCACATTCTGGATTACTTCAGTGGTAAGGTGCTGACGAAAATAACGGACAACGATATTCGGAATTTTATCGATGATATGAGAAACCTGAAAGCCATTAAAGGTGGGAAACAGACTGACAAACCTATCTCATCTACCATGGTCTACAACTATTTCAAATTATTACGCAGTATTTTTCAGAAAGCCGTAAATTGGCGGTATTTGTCTGAAAACCCCTGTGAGCTGCTAGATCCGGAAGAACGCCCACGTCCAAAATATCATCCGGCACCAATTTGGCAAGAAGCTGACCTCAAGCGGTTTATCCAATTTCTTGAGAACCTTCCGGATTCAAGAGACACGGTACAGAAGAAAACGATTTTTTACCTTTTCTTGATTACAGGCATTCGTCGAGGAGAACTTTCTGCATTGACCTACGACTGTATCAATGAAGCAGAGCAATCGATCCTTATCAACAAAGCAATCAAGCACTATGATGGAGAATCCATTACGATTTCCGATCCGAAAACAGAAGGATCTATCCGAAAGGTATTTATCGATGATTACACCATGTCACTTTTGAAAAAACATGCTGCTTATCAGAAGCAATTTCTAGAAGAAGCAGGACTGAAAAACCCAAAGAATTTCGTTTTCATTACCCAGCGTCGTAATGGAGATGTCATTCCTATTACCCCAAGCTACTTCTACATGTGGCTCAGAAAAGTGGCGAAATTGCTTGCGCTGCCACTGATTGATGTGCATTCTCTTAGACATATGGCAGCCTCTTACGCCTTAGCCAATGGCGCACCACTGACTTCTGTATCCAGTCAGCTTGGTCATACTAGCATCCGAACCACAGAGCGATATCTACACGAGCTGGATGCTAGACGTAAAGATTCTGCTAGGATTCTTTCTCAAGAGATTACAGCTTTGCGAGAAGGCACATAAAAGAAAAGCCCCTGGGAGATCCCAATCCCAGGGGCACTTTTTTATTTTTTATTAATGATACTACATAGTAGTAAATGATAGGAGAAAAGGTAAGATGATTCTTATTACTATTTCTTGCTTTTTCCTATTGTATAAACCATGGAGGTAAAAAATTATGTTAGACGAAATCAAAGTACCATATATTAATCTGAATTATTTCCCTGTTGGCAGCTATTCCGTAACTACTCTGCTTCCTGCAGAATATACTTTTTCCATCTCCTGTGCCTGTGATCCACAAGAGGCTATCATGCTGGCAAGAGATAATACCTATTGCAATAATTATGAAAATCCAACGCTCTATAATACCTTGCTTGTGGTAAAAAATGAATGTACAAGGCAGTGGGCCTTCTTTGTTGCACCCATTTCCAAATATCAAATTGAAGAAAAACGAATCATGAACACATGGAATCATTCAAAAGAAAAAGCAGGGCAAGAATTAGGAATCAGTAATTATTATCAATTGTTGAATATTACGCCGTTTCAGAGCCACCCAATACGCGCGTGGGAGCCACACGATACGCGATTTGAGAGCCAGTGAATACGCAGGAGGGAGCCGTCCACTCCCGGTGGACGGCTCCCTCCTGCTTTCAATACTTTCAGCTTAAGCAAAGTCTTCTGCCTTTTCAGCTTCAGCCAATCTCTGCCGCATGGATACATCCCCTTTTATTTCCAATTTATAGGAGCCGTGGATGATGCGGTCCAGAATGGAGTCGGCTATCGCGCCGCCACCAAGCTGCTCATGCCATCCGGCAAAGGAATACTGTGAGCAGTAAATGGTAGATGTATTGCCGGAACGGCGCTCCAGAAGTTCCAGAAGGCTTTCCTGCTGAGGTGGTTTTACCGGGACAAGCAGAAATTCATCAAGGATAAGAAGACGAACATTCTGAAGCTTCTTTGTATAGTCTTGCTGTTTGTTTCTGGCGGCCGCCAGGGCATACTCTACAAAAAAGTCCGGAAGCCTCAGGTAGAGTGCCTTGTAGCCGGCCCGGCATGCATTCATCCCCAGCGCATTTGCCAGAAATGTCTTACCGCTTCCCGTGGCGCCACAGAGGATGATGTCACGGCTCTTCTCAATATAGGCGTTGGTGGAAAGCAGATGAATGAGGCCACGGTCAAGGTGGCGGTCCGGAAGGTACTGGATGTCGGCAAGGTCTGCCTGGCTGTTGGGGAAATGGGCATTCCTAATAAGCCTTTTCAGTTTGTTGTTCAGCCTTACGTCGGATTCATGGTCAACAATGAGGGCGAACCTTTCATCAAAGGTCATGTTGGAGAAGTTTTCAGGATGTTCCAGCTGTGTCATATAAGCACCTGCCATGGCAGAAAGCCGCATTTCCTGAAGTTTACGGATAGTTTCATTCCTCATGATGATCACCTCCGTAATAAGCCGCGCCCCTGATGTATGCATTGTCATTAGGCGATGATGGGTCTGCTTCTAAAGCACCACCAAGTGAAGCAGTACCAGGAGCCGTTGGCGCCAGTGCTTCAGCAGAATACGGCATGTCAAGGTTCGAGTCCAGAATTCCACGAATCAGCTTGTAACGCGGGGAAGGCATCTTTGTAAGGGCCAAATGGCAGGCATCTTCAAGCCGCTCTGTTCCGAACTTGTCAGCCAGCTTTAAAAGGGCAATGCATCCTTTGTAGGCTTGCTGTTCGATGCGGTAGCCGGTAAGCATCTTTTCAATGACCTCCAGAACGGACGGCCCGCACTTCTTGGCCCAGCGCCGGAAACGGCTGCCATCCCATTCACTATAAAGCTGATGCCGAAGAGGCATATGCTCCGTAACGGTAGAATACTGGCCCCGGCGGCCGGTGAGCCTCTTATGGCTGGCAATCCGCTTCCCATCATAATAGATTTCGACCAGAGCATTGGTGAGCCTTACATCTACCCGCTTGCGGACATAGGTGTGAGGAACCGAATAATTCTGGTGATCTACAGTGATGTGGTAATTCATCTGTACTGTGGATTTCCGCCATTCTGCGTATTCATAAGGGAAACGGGGTAATGCCTGCAAGAAGGGCAGCTCTTCAGCAAGAAATACAGAGTACCGGCTGCCTTCCTTTTTCTGAAAGGGGGCTGCATTGAAATCTTTGAGCAATTTCCATACTGCTGCATTGACCTCAGAAATATTGAAGAACTGAGAATTGCGAAGCTTACCGATGATGTGGGTAGTTAACTGCCCTACGCTTCCTTCAACTGCCGCCTTATCTTTAGGCGCCAGCACCCGTGTAGGAAGCAGTGCCATGCTATAATAATCGGCCAGCTCCTGGTACACCTTGTTTGCAATAGGATCCTCATGTTTCCGGTTGGAAATAATGCCGGTCTTCAAATTATCTGAGACAAGAATGCGGGCGGAGCCGCCATAATATTCCATCATATGTACATGGGCCGCAATCCATGAGGCTTCCTTCATGTTAGGAAAGACTTCTGCGTAACAGTACATGCTGAAAGGGAGCGTAGATACAAAAAGATATGCCTTCGACACCTCTCCGGTGACAGGATTATAGAATGGAATGGTCTTTCCTGCCCAATCCACCATGACCTTTTCACCCGGCTTATGACGGATATGCATGGTAAGCCGGTGTGTATCCACATAGTCCCTGTACTTCTTACAGAACTGTGTATATCGGAAATACAAATTTCCTGATTCCCGGCAGTCCATGACATATTCCTCCCAGAGCTGTTTGACGGTAACCCCATCTTTGAGAAGTTCCCGATGGACATACTCATAGTCAGGTATTACCTGCTGAGGAGCCAGAATTTCAGTGGGAAAAAGCCGTTCATGGAGAGCCTCGCTGGTCAGTCCGGATACGTCTGAAGCCTCCAGCTTCTGGGCCATGTAGGCTGCAACAATCCGGGATACCGTATTCCGTGACACCTTAAGAGATGACGCAATACGCCGCTGGCTATCGCCGTTCAGGAAACATAAGAGAATTTCTTTTTCGGTAGCCATGAAACCACATCCTTTCAATGTGACAAGTGGTAAATACCCCACAAGTCCATTGTACAAGGACAATAGGGTGGCTCTCCAGTGCGTATTGCCCTAAAAAAAGGGTGGCTCCCGTCAGCGTATCGTGTGGCTCTCAGTCGCGTATTAGGTGGCTCTCATGGCGCGTAATACTCAAAGGTCAATAAACGCTTTGGCTTAAAAGATTAATCTTCCTGATTTTAACAAGATATTTCCTTTATTAGTAGAATGATTTTTCGACAAATTCAGAAAATAATGATGTTTCTACCATATGCACTAAATCCTTCAACCATAATAAAAAAGCAGTGCAGATCATGAATCTGCACTGCTTTTTTAATCACACTTCGTCCCGAAGTCCTACCAAATAATCAACGGACACATGGTAATACTGTGCCAGTATCAGCAGCTTATCTGCCGATATTTTTCTCTTGCCCAGCTCATACATACCATAGGCAGCCTGGCTGCAGTGAAGCACACCGGCCACATCGGTCTGTGACAGATTATTGGATTTTCGAAGGAATTTCAGCCGCTCTGGCCAAACAGCATCAGCATTTTTCATAGGCATCACATCCTTTTCCATCGATTGCTCTATTTTCCGTTTTTATCCAGCTTAGCCAGGATTTCCGCCATTTTCTGCTCCAGAGCATCGATACGTTTATCCTTGTCTGCATTGTCCTTCTTCAGGGCATCGATTTCCTTAGACTGACTGTTGATGACTTTTGCCATTTCTGTCTTGGACATGGCCTCGCGTCCTGCGCCGCCGCGTCCTACCTTGAAGGAAACGCCTGCATTGAAGCCGGGATCTCCATTCCCCAGGGAAACGCCTACGTTCACCATGGTATTTTCATTGGGATGATAGAAGGCACCTACAGCGGCGGCATTGGCATTGCGGTAATGGCCATAGCCTACAGCAAAGTCGGCCTTGTCGTCGGGATCATAGTCCAGCGGATGGAGAGCGGCCAAAGCGTTGCTTCCGGCTGCGGCCTTATTGATGTTATTGTTGAGCCTGCCGTAAGCATTGTTCATATCCCGGTAAATCTGCTGGGTATTGGCAGCGGTGACGCCGTTCACGTAGCCCACATTAGCCGCGCTGGTCGGGTCGGCGGCGTCGGTGACAACACCGGTGATGATGCGGCCCGTAGACTTGCCGTCTTTGTCCTTGCCGCTGACATCAATCTTCGTAGCCGTGCTGCTGCCGCCAATCTGGATGGTATCGCCGGCGGTATTCGTGTGGATGAGGTCGCTGGTGGTCTTGAGACCGGAATCCAGAGCAGACAGGTTCTGAGCAACCGTCATATCTTTGCCAGTAGCAGAGTCTTTGCTCTTGATATAAGTACCATCTTTGTCCACATGGACTTCATTGTAGAGCGTGCCGCCGGAAATCAGGTTGCCATCATCTTTGGCGACAGTACCGTTGTTATTAGCAGAAATCGTATAGGTCTTGTTCCCCTTGTCATCCGTAGTTTCATCCACCTTGATACGGTCGCCAGCCTTAACCTGAACAGCATCCTTCGACAAATTCTTGATGACCGTCTTACCGGCATCTGTAATATTGGACAGATTCTTCAGATTCGTGATGTCGCCAGCATTCTTATTGATGTTCGTCGTGTTCTGATCAACCTTCTGATCTACCTGCCAGAGCTGACCGCCGTTGACAGCATCCGTACTGTCTTTTTTAACAGAGCCAGCCTTGACATTGGTAATAGTCGTACCGCCTTCACCGCCCAGGCTGATTTTCGACTTGTCGGAATCATCATATTTCACGGCATTCTGATCAAGCGTACTGATTGACTGATTGATGTTTGTAATAGCATCGGCATTATCCTTGACCTGCGTATCCAGTTTGGTCAGGTTATCCGAAATGGAAACATCTTTACCTGAATCAAGGTAATTGTACTTTTTCGTTTCATCCAGTTTGCCAATCTTACTATCCAGGGCCGACAGATTTTTGCCGGTGGTCTCGTCTTTCTTCACATAGTTACCATCTTCCTCAGGACGTACTTCATCATAGACAGTCTTGCCGGTTACTAACTGACCATTATCCTTTTCAATCTTGCCGGTACCGATAGCACTGCCCCAAGCATTTTCATTCTTGGTCTTTTCTTCTTTGGTTGCCGGAGTCTTGCCATCTTCACCTTTCAGATTAGCACCGATATTAGAAGCATCGACGTTGGCTTTGCCTGCCAATGCCTTGTTGGTAGTATCAGCTGCACTATCAACAGCATCTTTGACAATTTTCTGTACATCACCGATGTTAGCAGCATTCGTTGTAGTTGTGTAGTTACCGGATGCATCTGCACCACTGCCTACATTGGTGATCTTGCCCTTGTTGACATCGACACTGCCATCATCACCAAGGGTAATCTTGGCACCGGTGGTCTTGCCGCCTTCGGTCTTCTGGTTGCTGATGGATGTGATATCTGTCAATTCTTTTGCCAGCTGGACTTTCAGCTTGCCATCCGTCGTGCTGTTGACGCCGATGTTGCCTTCTGTCAGGTCGCCCTTCGCACCACCAATGATATCGAGAGTGCTGTTGAGCTTCTTGTTAATGACAGTCGTATCATCGCCCTTGAATTTCAGGCCGTCTTCCATGGTAGCTACCTGATGGTCTCCAGCCGCATCTGTGTAGACGATACGGGTAATGCCATTCTTGCCATCAACACCGTTAGCGCCATTGATGCCTTTGTCCTTATCATCGTAGCCTTTCTTGACAATAATATCTGCAGAAGAGCCATCCCTGCCAGTAAGGCCGATATGACCTTCTGAACCATCCTTGCCGTCTTTACCATTGTCGACCTTGATGGTCACGCCATCCTTGCCATCATTACCCTTGATGGAGATGCCATCCTTGCCGTCAATACCAACACTGGACTGGCCGTCCTGGCCACTGATGCCGATGCTGCCGGGAGTACCGGGAGCACCATCTTTGCCATTCTTGCCGTTTACAGCCAGCTTTTCCACGGACATATCCTTATCCATGAGGATTGTGATGTTGCCTTTTTCATCGATCTCCGTAGTCAGATTATCAGCTGTGTATTCATGGCCCTCTGTCTTCTTAGTGCCCTGAATCGTCACCGTGCTGCCCAGCTTAGCCGTGTATTCATTACCAGAGTTAGCAGCAAATTTCAGGCCCTTGCCTGTCAAATCGGACTGAACAGATTCCAGCTGGCTTACGTTGACTGCGTCTGTATCATTGACACCGGCTCTGACATGGATGATACGGCGTTCCTTATCCTTATCACCGATGGAAAGGACACCACGGTTATTATCGCTTTCCAGAAGATCGTTAACTTTTACCTGGCTATCGGAACCTAAAGCTACGGCGTTCTTAATCTTTTCATCGTCTGTTTTGATATTACCAACATGCGCTTCCCAACCAATAGCTAAGTTCTGACTGGAAACGACTGTAGCCTTTGTACCAATAGCAATACTGTTATTATGTGCTATTGTACTCGTACCCAATGCTACTGCATTGCCACGAGCCTCGGTATTAACGCCTACAGCCAATGCATCTCTCTGTGCGCTGGCATTATGGCCAATGGCAGTTGCGTTATCACCTTTGTCCAAGAGCATCTGAGTATCAGACGAGCCAATAATGACGGCGTTTTTCGTATTTGTCAGAGTATGGTTATCGCCAAAGACAATATTGGACTCATTAGAATACTTTTTGGCCTCTTTGTCATCATAGCTGTCGCCGGAAAGTTTATTGTTGGCACCGATGATATAATCATGCTTGCCGTTAATGACCTCATTGCTGAAGCCATCGACGTAGTTGTACTGCGAAGACTTTTCAGGGTCATAATCCTTGATGGCAGTTTTTTCATTGGTATCAGTAGTCCAATTCCATTTTCCGGTCTTCTCATCCTTTGTATATACCTGGTTGCCTTTGACGGTATTACCGACACCGACGACCTGGGTCATATAGGCACTTTCAACGTTGTTGCCGCCACCCATGACCATGACCTGTCCGCCGCTATCCTTAACGGCATCCTGCATAGCCTTGCTGAGTTTCGTCTGATCAGAAATACTTGTTAAGATAGCTACAGCCTTCTTTTCATCAATCGGACGATAGGAATCCGTGACAGTATTGCCTGCACCATAGATGATGGCTGCGTTAGAATTCGTCGTCATATTGGCCTGGCCGACAATACTGTTAGCTACACCGCTGTAAGTCTTGCTTGTACTATTGTTATTGACGTTGACAGTACCGACCGAAACAGCTGCAGCACCACGAACATCATGGCCTAAAATGCCAGAAGAAGTACCCGTATTCATGACGCCAGAGTACGAGCCGACAACGGTCGAAGCAATGCCGTCTGCATGCGTAACAAAACCTGCGGCCAGGCTGCCCTTGCCTTTAGCACCGTCATTACCTGCATTGCTATAGCTGTCAAATCCAAGCGTAGATGCATTATCAGATACCGAATAGTACTTGATGTTATGAGTCTTATCATTCAGCGTGTCAGCATTGGATTTGACCTGTGCATCAAGAGCACTCAGGTTCTGGCCAGTCGTATTGTTGGCATTAACATAATTCGTCGAACCGGTTGGCGTATCATACTTGTACAGCGTCTTGCCCGTTACCAGCTGGTCGGAAGTAGAAGCATCCGTAGCAGCAGCGGGTGTGCCTGTAGTAAACGGTTCTGCGCCAAGAGCCTTGCCCCAGGCGTCTTTGCTGTTCTTCTGAGCCGTTGTCGTAGCGCCTGTATCCTCGACAGGCTGTTTATTTCCATCAAGCTGCACGTTGCCATTTTCATCTGTCTTGTAGACCTTGATGTTGTTGCCGAGATTTGATGCATCTTTTTCAGCATACTGCTTCAGCTGTTCCATGACGACGACATCGTGGTCATCAATACCATCGGCAACTTTGACGAGGCGGTTATAGTAAGCAGAGGTATAGGGTTCTTTCTTTTTCACTGATTTTGGTGCTTTGGTATAGTCATTTGTTGTGCCATCAATAAGATTAACTTGTCCATCAGGTAATTGTTCCCATTCATAAGTATAACCAGATTCATCACCAGCATCATGACCAAAAGCTATTGTTCCAGGTTTATTTGCGGTTGCTTGATAACCTAATGCTGTGGAAAATTTATCATAATGAATTAAACGTCCCGGATTGTCAGGACCAGTTTCAACAGAAGGATCTCGCATATAATACCCAGGTAATTTTTTCCCAGAATACATGTCCTCTAATACCTTAATTGCATCAGCTCCGGTTAAGTAAGTCTTTTCAGCTCCACCATCAGCTACTACAGACTGGTATCCACCTGCTAAAGAGAGGAAAGCCTCCTGTCCAGTAGATCCACCTGCTACGCCAGTTGAAAACCTCCCATTAACACTAGAATATATTCCTCCTAGCGATGAAGCTTCCATACCCGTTACATAATTCTGAGTGCCACCAGCGGCATAAGCGTAATTGCCAGAAGTCAGATTTCCAAAGCCACCACTTATTACATCGCCTGCGTTAGTAGCTGCATTATACTCTCCACCAATAACAGAAGATCCTGCACCAGAAGCAATATTATTTGTACCTCCAAAAACACTTGAATACATATTAGAAGATTTATTAGCGCTACCTCCAACAACAACACCAAAAGTATCCTCCACAGTATTCTTTTCACCACCCAAGATACTTGCAAAAGATCCGGCGTTCGATATTTTATTTTCATTACCACCAAAAATACCAGCGGCCTGAGCTATTCCTGTTATCTGATTATATGTGCCGCCCCAAATAGATGATATCCATCCTTCATTTTTATTATGCCATCCACCGATTGTCGTTGTATTCAGGCCCAGTGATTCATTATTAGAACCACCAATTAATACAGACCCATCGCCTTCCGCTTTGTTACTCGAACCACCAATAATGATAGTATCTTCCCCAGTTTGTTGTACTTCACCAGTAGAAAGGGCCTGATTATCTGAGCCTCCAATTAATAGAGCTCCATTACCTTCTGCCTTATTCCTCATACCACCAACAATAATGGTATTTTTTCCAGTATACTGCACTTGATTAGCAGAAGAAGCAGTATTATATGTTCCTCCAACTATAATAGCTCCTTCACTTTGTTTCTCAATACTATTATTCATGCCACCCACAAGAACTGAATCCTTTGCATGAGCACCATATGAAAAATCGTTATCCTTACCCTCAAAACTATTGTTGATTGCACCGCCACCAAGAATCAATGAGTTTTCCCCATCTGCTTCAAAAGTAACTTTGCCCTTTCCACCGTAAATCTCTCCATCATATGTATTCCCATAGTTCGTCCCCAGGTTGCGATTCAGACTGATGACGTTTTTCGTCGTAGTTTCCTTGCCATCATTTTTTGTCGTGACATCATTAACGTTGATGCCCCAACCGGCATTAACCTTCAAATCATTTTTAGCATTATTCAGCTGTTCCATGACGACAACGTCGTGGTCATCCTGACCGTCGGCAACTTTGACAAGGCGGTTGTAAGCAGCCGTCGTGTACTTATTCTCGGTTACAGATTCTGGGGCCTGCGTATAGTCGTTGGTCGTGCCATCGGCATTGATCTGATTAGGAGGCAGCTGTTTCCACTTGATGGTATAGCCGGAGACATCGCCTGCATCATGGCCGAAAGCAATGGTATTTGCTTCATCCGTCGTAGCCTGATAGCCGATGGCCGTGCCGTTCTCCGTCGTCACGACGGCCTGCCGGCCAGCAGCCAGCGAATAATTCGCATCTTTGCCAGTGGAACCGCCAGCTATACCGACTGAATAGTTGCCATTGACACTGCTGTTATGACCAGTGGCATAATCTTTACCATATCCGCCAACAGACGTTGAACCTATCCCCAGTGCATAATTGGAGAAACCGCCAATGGCAGTTGATTACCAGCCGTTGGCGACGTTCATGATGCCACCGCCTGCTGTTGAAGCGATCCCGGAAGCTGTATTGTCGCGTCCGCCGAATACGGCAGACTGATTTCCGCTTGCCTTATTATTGTCACCGCCGACAACGGTGGAATTGGCACCGGAAGCAACATTATCCAAACCGCCGACGACAACACTATTATCGTTGGATGCCAAGGCATTTTGAGCCCCCACGATCACAGAAGATGCAGTTGCTGTGCCGTACTCCTTAGCAGCATCTCTGTTCTGAAGGGAACCACCCAAAATCAGACCGGTAGCATCGGTATCAGCATATCCAGTCCCCAGGTTGTGTTTTACGCTGATGGTATTCTTTGTCTTGTCTGTGCTATCAGGATCAATTTGGATGCCGAAACCTGCCTTGTACCCACCGAGTTCCTTAGACAAAGCCTGCAACTGACCAACTGTAGCAACATCGGAAGCACTGGCACCGTCGGCGACATTGGAAATGCGGCGCTGGACATCCTTACTACCTACGGATACATAGGAAGTTGCAGTATCTCCTGTTAAATACGACTTTGGTGTATCACTCTTACCATCACTGAGGTCTGTCGTTGCATCCGAATATGCACCGATGGCGATATTACCATGTTCTGATTGTGCAGAATATCCCAAGGAAACTGAAGCTCCATGGATTTTTAATGTTTCTGGGTCAGGCAAACTCGATACGAGTGTGCCACTCGAGTCTTTATTCCCCAATGTTACATTATTGTCTTCACCTTTAGCAGACGCTCCAGCACCAATAGCAATAGTGCCATATTTCGTTGCATTGGACATGAAACCAACGGAAGTTACATAGTTATTTCCCACGCCCTCTAGTACACTGGTACTTGTTGGAGTACTATAATTCTTATACTCACCGACGTATACACTACCCATTGACGCACCAGCATTACGATTGCCAATCGTGACCGTCTGTTGTCCTGCCTGTGCAAACATTCCCGCTGCGATTGCACCAGTATTCTTCGCTCCGACACGATCCTTATCTTGATTGGTATTCGATGGTTTTACCTGCTTCCAATCTTCACTTCTTTTACCATTTTGATCAAAATAGTTTTTATCATAGGCTGTAAAATAATTGTTAGTAGAGTCATCTGTCCAGGCCTCCGCTTGCATCGGATAGAGCAAGCTTCCAGCACTGATTGTCAGTGCCACTATAGCAGCAAGTCGATAAGAGCGATTATTTTCTCTCAGCGTATGTTCTGATCTTGCTTTTTTCCCTTGTTTCTTTGCCAATTCGGAGACAACGACGTAGCATTGCCTTACTTTACTGTAGATAACCTTGTAGATCCTGTTCATGTCATCCTGCCTCCTGTATTCTAAAAAGACTTCGAATCTAATGTGTAGATTAGATTCATTTTTCTTAGAATAGGGCCTGATGTGGCAGTAAGGTCAAATTGCCTATCAAAATATGAAT
>OHVO01000764.1_pt1 | contig 12569 bp, 10 predicted proteins | sample 1579371 | NCBI WGS metagenome assembly OHVO01 (sample SAMEA3882557, study PRJEB24775) | human gut metagenome | biome: human-associated habitat; feature: intestine environment; material: feces | place: Netherlands | collected 2009/2010 | reverse complement strand
GGAGGAGTGGGCTATAAAGGGCGGCAAAAATCCGCCTTGGTATAGGAAAACGCCTTTTGTGAGAGGTATTTTCAGCTTTCTCACGTCGCTGACAGACGGTTACAAGTGTCTCACAAGGTCGGCTGAAAAGCAGATGACGGAGGACGATGAGGAGGAGCAGACTAAGTTTGAACAGTGGCTCGATGATAAGCTTGGGGACAAGGTTGGTCCTATCATAACGGCGATATCGATGATACTGGGCGTTGGTCTGGCGGTGCTGTTGTTTTTGTATCTGTCATCGCTGGTGTCTAAATTCATAAGCAAGTTCATTGACCTGTCGGCTTTTGGAAAGAATCTTATCGAGGGAATACTGAAGATAGCTATATTCATAGGCTACACGGCTTTGACTGCTCTTACTAAGGATATCAGGCGGACGTATGAATATCACGGTGCTGAGCACAAGACTATCGCTTGTTATGAGCACGGGGAAGAACTGACGGTGGAGAACGTGAAGAAATACACACGTTTTCACCCACGCTGTGGAACGAGCTTTATTTTCCTTGTGCTGTTCATAAGCATTTTTGTGAACACTATATTCAGGGTGTCATGGGCGAACATTTGGCTGAGAGTTGTTATAAAGATAGCTTTGCTGCCTATAGTCACGGGCATTGCTTATGAGCTTATAAGGCTTGCGGGAAGATATGACAACATTTTCACAAAAATAATCTCTGCACCGGGACTTTGGATACAGAGAATAACGACGAGCGAGCCTGACGGAAGTCAGATAGAATGTGCTATAGCGGCACTGAAAGCTTGTATACCTGAAAATAAGGAAGATGACAAATGGTAAGGAAAGAACTGTTTGATAAATGTGTGGGACTGCTTGAGGAGAGCGGTCTTGGTGAGAACGCTGCTTGCGAGGTCACATGGGTGTTTGAAGATGTGGCTGAGGGCAAGGATATCACTGCGGAGCAGGAAAAGCGGATAAGCGACATTATCGCACGCCGCTGTGAGGGTTATCCTTTGCAGTATCTGCTTGGCGAGTGGGAGTTTTACGGACTGCCTTTTAAGGTAGGCGAGGGCGTGCTCATACCACGTCAGGACACGGAAACTATCGTTGACGCTGCTTTGAAGATGTTTGCAGACAAGAAGGATATCACAGTTATTGACCTGTGTTCAGGTTCAGGGTGCATAGGTATCACTCTTGAAAAAAAGCTTGACTGTGAACGTGCGGTATGCGTGGAGAAGTCTGAAAAGGCGGCTTTGTATCTCCGTGACAATATCAGCAAGAACGGTTCGGCGGCAGAGCTTGTAATGGGCGATGTGACTGATGAAAAGCTTGTGGAGGAAATGCCTGAGGCTGACCTTATCGTGTGCAATCCGCCTTATCTCACGGCTGAGGACATGGACGCTTTGCAGCGTGAGGTGACTTTTGAGCCTGCGGAGGCTCTTTTCGGCGGTGAGGACGGTCTTGACTTTTATCGTGAGATAGTCCGCAAGTGGAAGAAAAAACTCAAAAACGGCGGTGTGATGCTCTTTGAGATCGGTATCGGTCAGGAGGACGAGGTCATGAGGCTCATGATCCAGCACGGTTTCAAGAACGTGAGATGCAGAAAAGATCTGTGCGGCGTTTACCGCTGTGTTTCGGGAATTTATGAGGAATAGTACAAATTTTTGTACTTCAACAAAGAATTTGTCTGCTGTCCAGACAAATGGACAGTTAGTGTGATATGATATAAATACGGAGAAAACACCGACATGAACGGGAGGTCTTATAACAATGGCAATGGATAAGAAGAAAAAAGAGGCCGTCAAGACGGTCGTAAAGATAACTGACGCAGAGGAGAAGAAAAAGGCTCTTGACACGGCTATAGCTTATATCGAAAAGCAGTTTGGCAAGGGTGCGATAATGAAACTTGGCGAGGCTAAGGCTATGGATATCGAGGCTATACCAACAGGTTCTATGACCCTTGATATGGCACTGGGCATAGGCGGAGTTCCAAGAGGAAGAATTATCGAGATATACGGCCCTGAGTCATCAGGTAAAACGACTGTTGCACTTCACGTTATCGCTGAAACACAGAAAATGGGCGGAGAGGTAGCTTTTATCGACGTTGAGCACGCTCTTGACCCTGTTTATGCAGGTCAGCTGGGCGTTGATATCGACAATATGCTGGTATCACAGCCTGACAGCGGTGAGCAGGCTTTGGAGATAGCTGAGGCTCTGGCTCGTTCCGGTGCTATCGACTGTATCGTTATCGACTCTGTTGCGGCTATGGTAACGAAATCTGAGATAGACGGCGAAATGGGCGACACTCACGTTGGTCAGCTGGCAAGACTTATGTCACAGGCTATGAGAAAGCTCACATCTGTTATTGCAAAGTCTAATACTACGGCTATCTTTATCAATCAGGTCCGTGAGAAGATAGGCGTTATGTACGGAAATCCTGAAACTACTCCTGGCGGACGTGCACTGAAATTCTATGCGTCTGTAAGAATAGAGGTAAGACGTGGAGAGCAGATAAAGAACGGCTCTGAGGTCATTGGTAACAGGACAAAGTGCAAGGTGGTAAAGAACAAGGTAGCACCTCCGTTCAAGGAGTGCGAGTTCGATATCATGTACGGCAAGGGTATCTCCCGTGTGGGCGAGGTGCTTGATATGGCTGTTGACCTCAACATTGTAAAGAAGGGCGGAGCTTGGTTCAGCTACAATGATATGAAACTTGGTCAGGGACGTGACAATGCTAAGGAGTTCCTGCTCAACAATCCTGATATCATGAATGAGATAGAGGCTAAGATAAAGGAAAATCAGGCTGAGATAATCCTTGCGGCACAGAAAGACAAGAAGGCGTCTAAGCTTGAAGAAAAGGCGAACGCCGGTGCAGCGGCTCAGAGTGCAAATGAGGATATGGCTGCTGATAAGCCTGAAAAGAAGATACGCAAGGCGGCAAGCGATAAGTCAGTCGTTGCAAAGCCTGAGGAGGATTTTGAGGAGTTCGCACCTGTTGACATAAGCGATCTTGGTGACTGATAAATGCTTAAAATAACAGGCGTTTCAAAATACAAGGGCAGTACATATATGATAGAGTTTGAGGAGGGCGAAACGGCTTTCCTCAACTACGAGATAGTTTCAGCCTATGGCTTGAGGGCAGGACTTGATATACCTGAATCTGCTTGGGAAAAGATAGTTTTTGACAACGAGTTCAGAAAGGCTAAAGAAAGGGCTTTGTATCTGCTTGACTACAGGGATTATTCCTATGTGGAGCTTTACAAAAAGCTGGAGAAGAATTACAGCGAGGAGATTTGCGACGCTGTAATGGACAAGATGCTTGAGCTTGGGACGGTCAACGACAGGAGATATGCTCAAGGGCTTGCGAGGACTTATGTGGAAGTGCGTAAGTATGGCTATTACCGTGCTTATCAGCAGATGAGGCAGAAGGGTCTGACAAAGCCTATAATCGAAGAGGCTCTGGAGGAGTACAGCGAGGGCACATATGAGCGGCTGTATGAACTTGTGGAGCGGAAGTATCTCAGGTATCTTGACGGTGAAAAGGGCGATATTAAGGTGAAAAATGCACTTGTGCGTATGGGATATTCTTACGATATCATAAAAGAGGTGCTTGCTGATATAAAACAGGAGTACGGCGACGAATAAAGGAGCACAGAATGAAAAAAATCATTTTTGCGGCGGCTATACTTAGTGTGGCGGTAATGACGGGCTGTTCATTTGACTTTGGCCGCGGCACGGAAAGTTCCCAGCCTGCGGAAAATGTTCAGGGCGGACAGACCACTGCGGTGACTGAGGGTGCTGACACGGAAAGTGAAGAGGCTGCCGACCCGCTGGAAGAGGCTAAGGACGTTGCGGCGATGTATCTAAAGGCTGCAAACGCTGAGTTCGACCAGTCTATGGTAAAGCTTATGACGGACGATTACGCTGCTGACTATGAATACATGAAAAAGAACATGGGCGGCGATAACGAATATGGTGATGACGAACAGCTCAGCGGAGTGAGATACAGCTTTGATAAGGATAAATGCGGCTTTATCGACAAGGTGAACATTTCTGAGGAATACTCAAAGGCGGCGGAACTTTATGTTACAGTGGCTTATGACAGCTCGGAGGGCGAAGTGACGTCCTCGCAGTATATACTCATGGTGCTTGACGAGGATAATGACTGGAAGGTGTGCTTTGCAGGTTCAAAGGCACAGGCTTACGCTGACGGCATAATCACTGACGAAAACTCGGAAAAGGCTGAGGCTAACGCTCAGGCGGTATATGAGGCGGCGGACAAGGCTGTCAAGGAGCTTTCAAAGGACAAGGATTACAAGTTTGAGTACATGAACTACATTTCCACGGAAACTGACACGTTCATAGAAAAAATAAAAGAGCAGCTGCCTGATGAGCTGAAAGACTCGTATTTCACGGTGTTCATAGACGACGGCAAGCTTGATTATGTGGTATGGTCGCAGGAGGCAGGGGCTGAGATAACGGTCACATATCCTGAGAAGAAGTGATGTGCCTGCAAAGGTGCTTGACAAAATATATGGCGTGGTGTATAATATAGGTAACCACAAAGGATATGATTTTCAGTCGTTTCACACTGAAAAGTGAAATCCCCGAAAGTTGCAGCTTTCGGGGATTTCTTTTGGGATCATGTCGGACTTACTTTCTGTATGCTTTTGGCTTTGTGGAAATTTCATAAATATTTTGATTTTTGTCATACAATAGTGACGAAAAGGACTTGACAAAACTGTGCAAAAGTGAGATAATAAGATAGATTATTGTGATACTTTATGCCGCCTGCCGGCGGTGTAGGATTGGAGATTTTTTCATGGCAACTAGAGTGGGAATGGTTTCTCTCGGATGTCCTAAAAATCAGGTGGACGCTGAGCATATGCTCTATGACCTGCGTAAAGAAGGCTTTCAGATAGTTTCTGACGCCGCACTTGCAGATGTGGTCATAGTCAATACCTGCGGATTTATCGAGTCGGCTAAACAGGAGGCTATCGATACTATACTTGAGTTCTGTACTCTCAAGCAGGAGGGCAGGATCAAGGCGGTGATAGCTACGGGCTGCCTTGCTGAAAGATACCGTGACGAAATGAAAGAGGAGATCCCTGAGCTTGACGCTGTTGTGGGAATAGGCTCTAACGGAAAAATATGCGATATCATAAGAGAGATACTCCTTGACAAGCAGGTGGTCTGTTCTTATGGCTCAAAGACGGAGCTTTCTATGGAGGGCGGAAGAATTATTTCTACTGAGCCTTTCTATGCTTATATAAAGATAGCCGAGGGTTGCAGCAACAACTGCACATACTGTGCGATACCTTCTATAAGAGGCAAGTACAGGAGCAGACGCATGGAGGACATCGTCAAGGAGGCTCGCTGGCTGGCTGAGAACGGTGTGACGGAACTTGTTGTTGTGGCACAGGATACCACGAGATACGGCGAGGACATATATGGAAAGTCTATGCTCCCTGAACTGCTTACGGCTCTTTGCGAGATAGACGGTTTCAAGTGGATAAGGACGCTTTATTGCTATCCTGAGAGGATAACCGATGAGCTGCTTGACGTTATCGCTAAGGAAGACAAGCTGGTCAAATATCTTGATATGCCTATACAGCACTGCGACAAGACTATACTTAAAAGAATGAACCGCCACGGCGACAGAGATACGCTTACGGCACTGATAAAAAAGATAAGAGAAAAGATACCGAACGTTACGCTGAGGACAACTCTTATCACAGGTTTCCCCGGTGAAACGGAAGAGCAGTTTGAAGAGCTTTGCGAGTTTGTAAAAGAGATACGCTTTGAAAGACTTGGCTGCTTTGCATATTCTCCTGAGGAGGGAACGCCTGCGGAGAAGTTTGAAGATCAAGTGCCTTTGAAAGTTAGAGAACGCAGATCCGAGATAATAATGGAAGAACAGATGATAATTTCCGACAGCCTTAATGAGGCTGCTCTCGACAGCGAAGTCGAGGTGGTTTGCGAGGGCTTTGACAGATATGCTGAGTGTTACTACGGCAGAAGTCAGTCTGACGCACCTGAGATAGACGGAAAGATATTCTTCCTGAGTGAAGATAAAGTCAGGGTCGGTGAGTATGTCAAAGTGAAAATTGACGATACTATGGATTATGACCTTATCGGCTCAAAAATGTAGATGAAAGGAACTTGATATGAACCTGCCAAATAAACTTACAGTGCTGAGAGTAATATTGATACCGTTTTTTCTGTTGTTCGTGCTGCTTTTCCAGATACCGCACCATATGGTGTTCGCACTTATCGTATTCGCAGCTGCGTCTATCACAGACTGGTTTGACGGTAAGATAGCAAGAAAGCACAATCTTGTTACTACATTCGGAAAGTTTCTTGACCCGCTGGCGGACAAGCTGCTGGTCATGACGGCACTTATCTGTTTCACTTTTGAACGCTGGATAGACCCTGTTGCAGTTGTGCTCATACTTGCAAGAGAGTTTATAGTAACGGGACTCAGACTTGTTGTTGCAAGCGAGGGCGTTGTGGTCGCTGCCGGAATATGGGGCAAGCTGAAAACGGCTTTCACAATGGTGGCACTTATCGCCATAATGGTACTCCAGATAATTTGCCCTGCATCGAAGGGTAGCCCTGACTTTACTTGGGGTACGCCGATATTCCTTGTAAATGAGATACTCATTTGGATAGCTGTTGTGCTGACAGTCATTTCCGGTGCTGTTTATCTCAAGGGATATTGGAAATATATCGATTCAGGCAAGTAATGTGTCCTGCCGCTGAGGTGCGGCATATAATAACTTAATATGTAAATGCGTATCAGCAAGAGTAGCTCAGGGATAATTTTCAGAGAGGAGCCGTTTGGTGCAAGGCTCTAAGGACGTTGAGTGAAGTGCGGCTGACAGCAGGGAGCGAACAACGGCGTATGCTTAGTATTCCTCTCCGTATGGTCTGCGTTAAAGATATTGAGCTGTACAAAATATTGTACAGAAAATCGGAGTGGGACCGTAGAGTATAATCTGCCTCCGGAGTGGTTAAACGCCATTCCGGAGGTTTTTTCTTAGAAAGGCAGAGATAGATATGACGATTTTGGAAAACATAAAGCATGATATTCAAACTATAAAGGACAGAGATCCTGCGGCAACTAGCACGCTGGAGATACTCACATATTCAGGACTTCACGCTGTAGCTTTTTACAGGGTGTCGCATTGGTTTTATGTTCACAAGCACAAGGTCATCGCAAGATGTATCTCACAGTTTGCGAGAATGTTGACCGGTATCGAGATACACCCGGGTGCGAAAATAGGCAAGGGACTGCTTATCGACCACGGTTCGGGAGTTGTTATCGGCGAGACTGCTGAGATAGGCGATTACTGCCTGCTTTATCAGGGTTGTACTCTCGGCGGAACTGGCAAAGATCATGGCAAAAGACACCCGACACTTGGCAACAATGTAATGGTCGGCTGCGGTGCAAAGGTGCTTGGCCCGTTCACGGTGGGGGACAATGCAAAGATAGCTGCAAATGCGGTAGTTCTTGAGCCTGTTCCAGCAAACTCGACTGCTGTTGGCGTGCCTGCAAGGATCGTAAAGCAGAACGGCAAGCGTACCTGCGACCTCGATCAGGTGCATATCCCTGACCCTGTGGCTCAGGAGCTTTGCCAGACAAGAATGCAGATAGCTAAGCTTGAAAAGAGAGTGGCTGAACTTGAAAAACTTGAAAAGAAAGAACAGTAAAAAATCCAATGAAAGAGGTAAAATAAATGAACATTTATAACACGCTTACTCACAAGATAGAAAAATTTATTCCAAACGAGCCGGGCAAGGTGTCAATGTATACCTGCGGTCCTACGGTGTATCATTATGCACATATCGGCAATCTGAGAAGTTATATCATGGAGGACGTTCTTGAAAAGTATCTCCGCTATGACGGCTATGACGTAAAGAGAGTAATGAACATCACTGACGTTGGTCATCTTACTTCTGACGGCGACACAGGCGATGATAAAATGCTAAAGGGTGCAAAGCGTGAGCACAAGACTGTTATGGAGATAGCAAAGTTTTACACTGACGCTTTCTTTGAGGACTGCAAGAAACTCAACATCAAAAGACCTGACGTTGTTGAGCCAGCAACAGGCTGTATCGACGATTTTATCAAGGTTATCTCTGCACTGATAGAAAAGGGTTATGCTTATGAGGCAGGCGGAAATATCTATTTTGATACTTCAAAGCTTAAAGAATATTACGTTTTCCACAACTTTAACGAGGAAGATCTTGAAGTCGGTGTTCGTGAGGGCGTTGAGGAGGACACAAACAAGCGTAACAAGGCGGATTTTGTGCTGTGGTTCACAAAGTCGAAGTTCGACGATCAGGAACTTAAATGGGATTCTCCTTGGGGCGTTGGCTATCCGGGCTGGCATATCGAGTGCTCTTGCATTTCAATGAAACATCTTGGTGAAAGACTTGATATCCACTGTGGCGGTATCGACAACGCTTTCCCACACCACACAAATGAGATAGCACAGTCTGAGGCTTATCTTGGTCACAAGTGGTGTAACTACTGGTTCCATATCCTGCACCTTAACACAAACAGCGGAAAGATGTCAAAGTCAAAGGGCGAGTTCCTTACTGTTTCACTGCTGGAGTCAAAGGGCTATGACCCGCTGGTTTACAGATTCTTCTGCTTGCAGTCACACTACAGAAAGTCACTTGTTTTCACATATGAGAACCTTGACAACGCAAAGACTGCATACAACAAGCTGACCTCAAGGATAGCACAGCTTATGGCTGACAAAAAGCCTGACGAGGTAGTGGAGCTTGCTGATTTTGAGAAACACAAGGGCAGCTTCAAGGCGGCACTTGATGATGATATCAACACTTCAAACGCTATCACTGTTTTGTATGACGTTCTCAAGGCTGACACAAACAACGAAACAAAGCTTGCACTTATTGAGGACTTCGACAAGGTGCTTTCACTGGGACTTATGGAGGCTGCTAAAAAGCTGAACAGCGGTGAGGGCGAAGAGGATATCCCTGAGGAGGTCAAGGCACTTGTGGAGGAGCGTAAAGCTGCAAGAAAGGCTAAGGACTTTGCAAAGGCCGACGAGCTGAGAGATAAGATAGGCGAGCTTGGCTACATCGTTGAGGAAACAAGACAGGGCACAAAGATAAAGAAAAAGTAAAGGAGCTTTAAATGAGCAAAAATAAACAGGACCTCGGTCCTTACCGCAGAAAACAGTTTCAGACATATTTTCAGTTTTCACTCATAGCAATATGCTTTGTTATAATCTTTGTGCTGTTTTACGCCTGCACTGGCAGCAAGCAGAAGAGCATTGATTATTCCGATGCAAAGGTGATACAAATGGACGAACCTGCTGACGACAACCCTGTGGTGGTCTTTGAAACTAACAAGGGCACTTTCAAGGCTGTGCTTTTCCCAGATGAGGCACCAAACTACTGCAAGTTTTTCACTGATCTTGTGGAAAAGGGCTACTATGACGGCACATATGTGAGCATGGTGCAGGACGGTGTATATTTCATAGGCGGAACAAAGCAGGCTGACGGTCAGACGACTTCTGACACTGACACCACCACTATCGAGGCGGAGTATTCAAAAAATCTGTGGCCTTTGAAGGGGGCTTTGTGTGCTTACACTCAGGAACAGGGTCACTTGTTCAGCAAGAAGAACGTTTCAAACAGCTATCTTCTTTTTGTTGACAATTATGACCTCACTGAGGAAGAGCGGGCGGAGCTTGACAGCAAGCTTGCAGACAGCAACAATATCCCTGAAGACATTACGAATGCCTTTGAAACATACGGCGGAGTGTTGAATTTCTCTCAGCAGTATACTATTTTCGGTCAGGTCTATGACGGCATGGATATTTATGACGATATCTGCGGCGTCGATGTTGCGGATTCCGAAACGCTGAAACCGACTGAGGATATCCAGTTCACAAAAGTGTATATGTCCACCTATGGTGAGAACAAAAACAGTAGTGCTTTTGCAGGCAGTGTGGATAGTTCTGAGGTTTCTGAGAGTGCGGCAGAAAGCACTGACGAAAGCTCGGCAATGTAAAATATGATATGATATCAAGGCGGACGGGGCGACCTGTTCGCCTTTTTTGCGTTCACTGAAAATTCATTGTTTGTTTGATTATTTCGCTATAAATTTAGCTGTGGCTCTGTTATACTGCTTATATCATGTATTGATATTTTAATCTGCGATAATTGCGAAATATGGTTTTATGTTTGAAAATGATTGTTGCGATATAAAAATATGAAACTGAAATATTGTGATATTACACTTGGTTATCAATACAGATATTATGAGTGCCGCACATGCTTAGTCCTTGACTTTACGAGCAAATTGTGGTAAACTTGAAGGGATAAGTTATGTGTGGAAACTTTTCTGCTGCGGTGGCAGGAGGGAAGTTCCGTATTTAGTTTATGGCAAAAGACCGACTTTGTTTTTTTCCCTTTGCCTGAGATGCACACCTTTTATTTGCATTACTCATAGGGCGGAGAGCGGCGTTTTTTATGTGGGATTGCATTGTTCCAGCGGATCGTATATGGGTGATCTCTATTTCCAGAAGATCGTTATCGAAGAGGCTCCCGTTTATCCGGCACAAATTACAGACCTTTCCATCGTTGCGGGGGAGAGGGGAGTTTTTTACGTCGATATATATGACATGAAAAAAGATAACGTCATATGAGAAGTCGTAACGAATAGGAGCGGACGGGAATACGTCTTAAAACAGTAGGTTTGCTGTTTGGTCTTAGTCACTGGATAGTACAAAAATTTGTACTGTTGTGGCTTGGTTGAGAGGTTCGTTATGAAAAAGATCATTATGGCACTTTGTTTGTGTGCCATTGTTGCTGTGAGCGGCTGTGGAAAAAGCGGCTCTGAGGATAAGAAAAATTCTTCTGCTGAAAGCAGTTCGCAGGCTGCCGTTGAGGCTATGGCTGGGACTGAGGACAGTGCAAGAGAAAAATATGTGAATGAGTCTGTAGACAAGGCTGTTGATGAGAATGACCCTGAGGACTTTGAGGTTGACGGCTATTATGATTTCTACTATGACGGCTTTGATAAGGTATACTCCAATGAGGAGCTTAAAAAGGCTTTTGATAAGATCGAGAAGATATGCAGCGAGGCGAATTTTAGCTTGTCATTTTCCTATGAGAATATGGATAGTGATGTAATCGTTTCCTATAACACATATTCTCAGTATCTTACTTGCAGCACCATAAAAGCTCCGTATATCAAGTGGGTGCTTTCACAAGACCCTGACCTTGACGAGGTAGTGGTGCGTGATGTATGCTGGCCGGGTGATGACGGCAGGTTAGCCCTTGAACCTGACGGCACTGAGCATACGGTCAGGGACCTTATTGAATATGCCATTGAGGAGTCTGACAACACGGCTTATTATCTGCTTTACAGACGGTTCGGGTATATGGGGTTCAATGACCTGATGTACTCGCTGGGTGTGGATTATTATCTTGGGGACTCTTGGATATTTACATACTGCAATGTTCTGGATATGGCTAAGTGCTATAAGGATATTTATGAGTATGCACAGGACAGCGACAATGGAAAGTGGCTCACAAAGCTTATGCAGAAAACTGACGTTGAAACGCAGATAACTGAGGCTTTGGGCGGCAAATATAAGGTGTCACACAAGTATGGTTCTGAGTTCAATGAGTCGAATTTCCATGACTGTGCCATAGTTTATGCTGATTCGCCGTTCGTGCTTTGTATCTTTACAGATCAGATACCTGAAACAGAGGAAAGCTGCAAGGTTTTCAGAGAGCTTGCAAAGGCGTTTGACGACGTGAACAATTTGATAGTGAAACAATAGGCAGGAAAGTCCTGTCTTTAAAATAGGAGGAAATTTTATGAGCGAATACAAGATCTACTCACTGCACATGGGCAAGGCAAAATGTGCTGTTGACCTTGGTGACGGTTCTGAGCGTGGAGAGTATGTAAATCAGGATTACATTCTCAACAAAATGGGCAGACCTCTCAGAAGTATAAGCCTTATGTACTGCTACTATCCGCTGGACAAGGAGTTCCCGGGAAGAATTTCTGAGGTCATGAAAGACGCAGATGTCTCTTTTGCATGGGATTATCCATATGACGATTATTTCACATACAAGGGAGGTCTTGAGGGCAACACGGAGGGCGAGCCTTTCACCTGCATGAGAGATGTAAGACGTCACGGACAGGACGTTACACTGACACTCACTGTTGACCCACACGTTTCTGACGAGCAGCTTATCGCTATTGCAAACGACCTCAGACCTTTCGGCAGACTTCTTCTTAGAATAAACCACGAGGCTACAGGTAACTGGTTCTCATTCAACAAGAGATGCACATATCAGGAAGTTGCTGATTTCTACTGCCGTTTCAACAAGATAATCAAGGAGCACGCACCGAACGTTTCCACTATTCTTTGTATCGGCGGCGTTGAAGATCCAAACAAGAAAGAGATAGAAAAAGAGGCTGAGTTCTCACAGGCTGTTAAGGAAACAGACATTTGGTCTGTTGACAAATATATGGCTCTTCACTGGGGCTGGCCTTATGATGTTGCTGAAAGAGGCGGCACAA